>Ga0302252_1000234_pt1 | contig 60355 bp, 48 predicted proteins | sample AAG_RA_Leu_MG_FD_193511 | JGI IMG/M metagenome (GOLD analysis project Ga0302252, IMG submission 193511) | Enriched activated sludge microbial communities from anaerobic digester in WTTP, New Holstein, Wisconsin, United States - AAG_RA_Leu | ecosystem: Engineered > Bioreactor > Anaerobic >... | reverse complement strand
GTCCCAGGACCTAAGGGTGGCAAGAAAGGTCCTCCTGAAGGGATGAAGCCTCCAGGCGGCCAGGGTCAGGGTCCGGGCGGTCAGCCTCCAGGCGGCGGCAATCAGGGTCCGGGCGGCCAGCCTCCGCAGAGATGAGCTCAGGGTCTTAATATGCCTGCGAGCTTGATAAAGGCAAATATCCCGGCGCCATCAGGTATGACCTGGTGGCGCCTGTTGCTGTACAAGAGTATGACGCCAGCGGAATAGAGTTACGCTTCACGAGGCATTGGAAAGGACTTTTCTCTTTAATTACCTGTCCGCTGATCCATAATTTTCGAAGAATAATGCGAATATTTCGAATAATGTGAATAGTTAGAATAAGAACGATTAATAGCCTCTCTGCAGAGAAATTTTCTTATCATTCGCCCCATTTGTGCTATTCGCGTTTATATTCTTGATACTATATTCTCAAGAGTCCCATTTAATGCCGTGTTAAGTATAGTCGGCCCGGCATGTTATGCGCGCCTTCACGGTGGAATCTACTTTTCGATCACTCCCTGCACAGGCAGGTAAGCCGGAAAGTTTCCCGTTATGCCGGCTTCACTGTGCGCGTCCCTGCAGCACTGAATTGTGAACGTTCTGAGCTTTCCTTCCTTCTGGTAGCGGTAGCTCCCTCCTGCAGGGCACGATGGAAGGCATTCCAGGTAGTGGGGGGTGAGCATCGACAGATGCGGCGGATAGCTGCCCTTGAAGTCGGCGCCGTACATCTCCAGGGCCATGGAGAGCTTCTTCAAATTCTCCCTGCAGGCTGTCAGCTTCTCGGCAGGTGAAGGCCTGTATTGCACAGTCTCCTCGGGCGGGAGAGTGAGCTCCCTGATCTCGAGAACCTTTCCCGCTTCGTCCTTGAATGCGATCTTGACTCTGTTCTCGTCCCTCAGCAGCAGCGTTATATCCCTGAAGTCCTTCTTCTCTTCTGCCTTCAGGACTTCCTCAAAGGAGCCTATCTTCCATCCTTCGCCGGTCTTCAGCACTATGAAGTCGAGAGCCGACGGATCGGAAACGTTCTCTTTCTCTTTCCACGATGCATCGATGGAATATCTCATATACACAAGGCCCTGGTTTCTCTTTTCATGGAGAGCCTTATATGAGCGGATGGTCATCATCTCGGCTTCCGCCTTGAATTCCGAAAGCTCTTTCGTGTCGCGGAGCGACGGCGTGAGGAGATCGTAGGCGCTTTCGAACTGGCCTTTCTGCCAGTATGAAAGGAAACCGGACACCACTTTCCCGCAGTCGCTTTCCTTTCTGCAACCTGCCAGCGCCGCGGCTAGAAATGCAAAGGACAGCGTGAGCATTATGAAGGCTTTGAGCGGATTCATTGAAGCTGTGTCTCTTTGCTTCATATTATGGCGCTGTCTCTCTTTTTCCATTGTATTCTATATACTCTGTTCGAAAGCCTTTTGTCTCCCTGAATCTACTGAGCCTTATCCGAAGGCTCGGACGAGAGGGCGCCGTCCTTCATGCGGAACACCCTGTCGGCATACGAGGCTATGTCTCTGTCGTGCGACACTATCAGCAGTGACGTGCCGGCCTCATTGCGCAGCTCTGTGAGAAGCTCGAGCAGGGAGCGCGACGTCTCGCTGTCCAGCTCCGAAGTGGGCTCGTCTGCGAAGATCAGCCTGGGCCTGTTCACCATAGCCCTTGCTATCGCGACGCGCTGCGCCTCGCCTCCGGAGAGCTCGTCCCACTTGAAGCCGAGCCGCCCTCCCAGTCCTACCCGCTCCAGCATCTCCCTGGCCCTGGCGTATCGTTTCTCCCTGCCGACTCCGGCGTATTTCAACGGAAGCGCGACGTTTTCTTCCGCAGAGAGATGGGGGATCAGTGTAAAATCCTGGAATATGAATCCGAAATGCTCCCTCCTCAGCGCTGCAAGCCCCGCAGGGGCGGAAAGGTCTATCTCCTTCCCGGCCATCAGGATCCGGCCCGATGTTGGCGCGAGCAGAAGGCCCAGCATATTGAGCAGCGTTGTCTTGCCGCTCCCTGAACGGCCCAGCACGCATATGCATTCGCCCTGCGATATGGACAGCGATACATCTGCCACCGCGTTGATGCTGTGTGCTCCGCGCCTGTATACCTTGACGAGCGACTCTGCTCTCAGCACTTCCACGTTACACCTTCCTCATTGCCTTGACAGGCTCAATCGACGCGGCCCTGAGGGCAGGGAAGAGACCTGCCAGAGCCCCTGCGGCGAGGCTCCAGAGAAGTGAAAAAACGACCAGCCTCGCAGTGATTCTGAATACCACCGCATCGCCGTTCAGAGGCGAGACCGTGAAGAGGCCGATGAAGACCAGGGCGGTGGCGATGCCTGCCATCCATCCGGCCAGCGAGAGGACTGTCACTTCGGAGAGGAGCTCGGCCACTATGTGCCTGTTTTCCGCTCCCAGGGCCTTTCTGAGCCCAATCTCGCCAGTCCGCTCGTGAACGGCCATGACCATGACTATGGCGATGCAGAGCAGCGACGAGATTCCTGAAAGGAGGGCGCAGAGCGATGTCAGGATCTCCCAGTAACGCCTCGTGCTCCGCAGCTCGCGGTCCAGCTCGTCTGATGTGATGACCTGGATCCAGCTTATCTTCTCCGTTATCTTCGCCGGCAGGGCCGCGGCCTCTCTTCCGCCTGCAGGGACAACCACGAGAGCAGTGATGAGATGGGGGCGCAGCAGTATCTGCTGCGCGTTTCTGAGCGACATGAAGATCTGCCTGTCCTCGAGCGATCCTGTCTTCCGAAGGAGCCCCCGGACTGAAAAGTCCTTACCCCTGATGTTGAAATGGCCTCCCACATGCAATCTGTTCTGGCGGGCGATGTCGTAGCCCGCCACGACAGTCATCTCGTCATCGCTCGCAGGAAGGCCGCCTTCGCCGATTACCGCGCTGTCTATATACAGAGGCATCCTGTCTGCCGGGATGCCTGCTATCGTAAAGGGCACTCCAATCGTGAAAGCCTCGTCGCTGCCGAGCCGGCCGATCAGGATCGGGATGACTGCCTTGACTCCTTCCAACTCCTCGAACACTTTCACCTTCTGCTCGGAGATGAGGCCTCCGCCTGCCCAGAAGCTTTTCTTTTCGCAGGCTATCAGCCTCCCCTGGAAGCTCTTCCTGAAATGGGAAGAGATGCTCATGAAGTATTCGGACATGGAGCCTGTGACGAAGAGAACGAAACAGGCCACTCCGATGCCCAGTATGGCCATGATGGACCTGGTCCTTCTTCTCCCTATGTTGATAAGGGCGTCGTGTATAGCGTCCATGTCCGTCATCTTCTAGAAAAGCACAGGCACTCCTTCAATGCCGCGCAGAGGATATGATCTCCGGAAGAAAGAATAGTGTACTGCGATGCCGTGGCCAGAATCATCCGGGATCACGGCTGGAAGGATCTTCAGGCATCCGTTGTATCTGGAGTGGGAGCCCCGTCTCAATTCATCTGACAGGAGGATGAGATCTATGAACTGGAAACTCTGTGCGGCAGTAATCTGCCTGTCTGTTCTCTGCGTCCTGATTTCTGCGCAGTGTGTCTGCGCCGAGAATCAGAAAGGTGATCTGCTCCAGGAGCTTACCAGCGCGGCAAACGACAAGGTGAGCTCAGCCGATCTCGAAGCGCTTTCCACAACTATCGAGAAGATGTATAAAAAGTACAGGTTCTCAGACGCCGACATAGAGAAGCTTGGCGCTTCGGCTGTGAACATGGTGCTCGTGGCCGGAGCATACAACGACTCGCTGCAGAAGGACAGCAGTGCAGCCGTGCCGCCCCGAAGGGAGGTAAAGAGCTTTTTCACCGATCTGTCAGGCTTTCTCGGCAAGTACGGGGTGACAGGCGAAGATACGCTTTCACTGGCGAAGGACATCTCTATGATCATCATGGGCATCAGGGATAAAACCTCTCCGGAAGCAGCGCCTGGTGACGCGTCAAGGAAATCCGGCCCCTCGAGAGCGGACATCCAGAAGGTCTTCACGCGCCTGTCGCTGTTCTCGAACAAATACTCAATCAAGGCAGGCGATCTGATCCCAATTGCAGACAGCATATCCGATATAGCCCTCACGGTCATCCAGTCACAGGCTGACAGGAAGAGGCTCGAGAAGACCGATCCGGAAAAAGCGAAGAGCGCAGACGCCATGAAGGCGGTTTCGCAGGAGCAGATAATGGGCGTCATACAGTCGCTGATGGGTTTTCAGAAGAAATACAACATCGACCTGGCGGAGCTTCTGCTCCTCGCCGATGACATAAGGAAGACGCTGAAGTAGCGATATGGATTTTTCAGATTTCTTCTGGTATAATTGAATATGGCGAAATATAAGCAGTTGCGTCAGGATTGAAGCCAGAGATTCGATGAAGAGAGGAACCCGGAAAAGATGAATATCCCGGTGGAGTTCTGAATCGATCAATAATATGAATTGTTTTATCGCCGGCAAGAGATTTTCCCGGGAAAAGGGAAAATATAATATATTAGAGAAGATCGTGAACGATGGGTCATGGTCGAAGATGTGGCGTATAAACAAATAAAAGAAGCGAGAGGATAGCCATGAGGAAAATGAAGGTGGACAAGCTGGGAATCGATCTCCTGACCCACGATCCTGTTGTGATCTTGAGAGACTTTGAAGGGAAGAGGTATCTTCCAATTCTGATAGGGCCTTTCGAAGCGACGGCAATCGCCCTCGCGCTGGAGGGGACGCCCGTTCCCAGGCCGCTCTCCCACGATCTGATGAAATCAATAATAGAATCGTTGAGAGCGACTGTATCCCGTATCATAATCCACGACATCCACGACAACACGTTCTACGCAAAGGTCGTGCTCGAAGTGGAGGGGAGAACGGTCGAGATAGACGCAAGGCCGAGCGACAGCATCGCTCTTGCGCTCAGAGCGAACGCCCCGATCTTTGTCTCGGAGAGGATCGTGCTGGAAGAGACTGTTGTCGACAAATCCGCAGAAGATGTCGATCAGAAGAAGTTCAAGAAATATATCGAGAATCTGAAGCCGAGCGATTTTCTGAAGGGCTTCGACAAGAAGGACTTTGAATGATCATCTGATGGACAGAGGTTGGAAGGGCAGATACGACAAAAATGCTCTTCTTTGTCTGTGAATCACAATACCCCTACCTCGAGGCAGGGGTATTTTCAAGAGACAGGGAGCCCTCAACCCGATGAATGGAGCACCATGGACCTTGTTAAGCTGAGCCGCGAGCTCGATCAGACCGAACGAAGAGACGAAGCCATCTACAAGGCCAAGGAGCTGATTCGGCAGGCCAGGGAGATGGGGAATTACAGCTGCAAGCTCTTCTTCGAAGGTGAGCTAAACGCCATCAACGGACTGTACGAAGAGGCGCTTGCCAAGATGCGGAGCGCCATCGATCTGGAGCGGCATAACGTCACATATCTGGTCAAGGCAGGCACATACTGCTCGATAGTCAACCGAATCCACGAAGCAATTGCGTTTTTCGACCAGGCCATAAACCTGGATCCCTCAAACCTCAAGGCGCTGGTCTACAAGGGGAACCTGCTGCTGAAGATGGGAGAGCTGAGGCGCGCGGCCAATGTCTACGATCACGCGCTGAAGCTGGAGCCATCGAATCCGCACGTGCTGACGCAGCGGGGGATCACATACCTGCAGATGGGGAATCCGGACAAGGCGCTCGAAGCTCTCGAGCTGGCTCTTGAATCGGCGCCGCGCCTGTACTCGGCCCTTGTGCACAAGGGCATGTCGCTGATGGAACTCGGAAGAGATGACGAGGCTTCGGCAATACTGCACGACGCGCTGAAGATTGAGCCTCACGACCCTCTGCTGCTGACCCAGCTGGGCGCCCTCTCGATGAAGCAGGAGCGCTACGAGGACGCCATCACATATCTCGACGGAGTTCTGACTCTCGAGCCGAAGAATAAGGACGTGCTCTGCCGCAAGGGCGTTGCGCTTCACCGCCTCGGGATACACGACGAGGCTCTCTCCATTCTCGAATATACTCTGAGCATCGATCGCTCGATGAAAGAGGCCTGGAAGGCGAGAGGCGAGATACTCACCGAGATGGGGCATCACGAGGAAGGTCTCAGGTGTTTCGAAGAGGCTCTCAAGATCGACACGAGCTACGTGGAATCGCTTACAAACAAGGTCAGCACCCTGAATTCTCTCGGTCAGTACAGGGAGGCGCTGCATGTGGCGGACAGCGCGCTCGAGCTCGACAGCGACCAGATGGAGCTGTATATCGAAAAGGGCCTGGCCTACTACGGGCTTACCATGTATCAGAAGGCTTTCGACGCCTTCAGGGTCGTGCTCGACAGGAGCCCCAGGCATGTGAAGGCTCTCTTCCACCAGGGGCTGGCGCTGGAGAAACTGGGAAAGTACCACGAGGCCGAAGAAGCGTTTCGATATGTGCTGCAGCACATGCCTTCCGATATCACCGCCCTTCAGCATCTGGGCTACAACCTCTCGATGCGCGGCTCCCATCAGGAGGCTCTCGAGATCCTCGATCAGGCGCTGCTCGTGGCTCCGAACAACGTGGAGGTCCTGAACCTGAAGGGGCAGTCCTTCCAGGAGCTGGAGAACTACAACGAGGCGTTCCGGTACTTCAACAAGGCTCTCGAGATCAATGAGAGCCACGCCCCCGCCATTCTCGGCAAGGGAAGAGCGATGGCAGCGCTGGGAAAGGCAGAGGAGGCCCTTCCTTTCTTTGAGGCCTATTACGAGAAGGATCCCGGGAATTTTGACGTGCTCTCAGAGATGGGGCGCCTCTTCACCGAGATCGGAAGGTTCAAGGAGGCCCTCCACTATTTCGAAAAGGGCCTGGAGATCCAGCCCAAGAACGTGGACCTTCTCGCACTGAAGGTGATGACCCTCGAAAAGATGGGCGACTATGACGAGGCTGCCCGTCTCCTCTACAGGATATTGAAGAACATGAGCCCGTCTGACAGGCGGAAAGGCTTCTTTCAGTTCAAATACAGCTACCTCGCCCGCTACAGGAAGGAGGGAGCGGCCCAGCAGACTGAAGCCGGGTCCCTCCACGAGCATCTCATCAACGACGTGCTGAACGAATTCTGGAAGGACGAAGTGGAGCTTTTCAATGAGAGGATATCCCGGGAGGAGAAGCTCAGGTATTTCATCACCGAGGAGAGCGAAAGATCTGAGGAGGCATCGCTTCCTTCGCTGTACTTCTGGGGCGACTGCGCCGCCCAGGTCGAATCGCCACACTCAGGAGGCTACCTCGCCCGGATTGCCGACAGAGGCATCCTGATAAATCCCGCTCCCGACATCTGGGACAGGATGCAGAGGAGCTCGTTCCTGATGTCTGATATAGACGGGGTCGTACTCACGAGGCAGAACCTTTTCAATCTGTCCACGCTCGGAAGGCTCTTCGAGATGCTCAGGATGTCCAGGGAGATAAGGGAGAAGAAGGCTGTCGGCGACCATCTGCTCGACATGCAGAAGCAGATCAACTCACTGATGCGCGACAAGGACAATGCCTTCGACGAGATTCAGAAGGTGTTCCAGGGAAGCTACAGCCTGAGATCACAGCTCAGCTACAGGCGGCTCGATCTCTTCCTTTCCCCGCAGGTATACAGCGATCTTGCAGTGCTGATTGCTCAATACAGGGAGCTCACAGGCTCGGTCACTATCCTGGACTGCTCTGGCGCATCTTTTTCTGCTGTATTTCAGGATGGAGCCTCATTATATGTCTTTCCCGGAATAGATTCGGACGAGCAGGGCGCCGCGCCTAGCAACGCCGTTCTGTCGTGGAAGGGACACCACTGCGTGTTCGCCGACGCGATCTCACAAGGCTCTGGCACGCTGGGCCGGCTCAGGAAAGGGGAGAGCATGCTCGTGCTGTCGCTGGAATCGCTTCACGGAAGATACCGAGACAGCTCCAAGGGCTTCATGGAGCGGGTCATGGAAGGCACATCTGGCTTTCTCGGCCTCTCGCTGCTGGCCGAGCTGGTCCACCCGAAGCTGATAGCTCTGGAAGCTCTGAACAGGCGCTACGAGAAGAATGTACGGCGGCTCTGCGAGGTAATCTCTCAGGTTCTTCACATCCCCTGCGTCGGAGTGTATCCAGGGATGGAGATATCGCTGCAGAACTTCGATGTTCGATGCAGCAGGTGCGGAGCTTTCTCTCCGCTCGATTCCCTTTCCATGCCTGGCGGCCAGGGCCCCGGCTCGTCGGAGGAGCGGAGGCTTTTCTGCCAGCGCTGCAGCGGCGGCGGCATCGGGCTGTGAGATGCGCTCCCGAATGCCGACAATCCTTCTTTGAAGATGAAAGAGGTGCTCCATGGTTACCAGAAAAGAGCCACAGGGGAAGGTGCTCTGCATCTTTACAGGCGGCACTATCGCGATGGAGCCGGAGACACTCTCGTCATTGCACGGCGCAGGAGAGATCCTCGACTTCGTGAAGGAGATAACAGAGCTGGCCGTGATAGACGCGAGGCAGATCTGCAACATAGACAGCGTCGAGATGCAGCCTCATCACTGGGTTGAAGTGGCGAGGACGATCTATGATGAGTATGATCGATACGACGGGTTCGTGGTGCTTCACGGGACAGACACGATGGTCTATACGGCCGGCGCAGTCTCGTTCATCCTGCAGAAGCTCGGGAAGCCGGTCATCTTTACAGGCTCGCAGATCCCGCTCTACAGCAGGCTGGCGTCTGACGCGAGAAACAACCTGATAAACTCGGTGCGTTTCGCGCTGATGGATGTGGCCGAGGTCTGCATATTCTTCGGATCGGTGCTGCTCAGAGGAAACAGGGCTCACAAGATCAGCGGCTTCGATATAAACGCCTTCAAGTCTTTTTCGAACGATCCGCTCGGCACGGCTGGGGTGAGGCTGAACCTTTACAGGGGCAGGAAGCGCCGCTCGAAGGGGCAGCCTGTCTTCACCCCGGATCTGGAGAGCAGGGTCTGCCTGCTCAAAGTCTATCCGTCTATGGATATCGATCTGATAGATATACTGATAGCGAAGGGTTATAGAGGAATCGTGCTGGAGGCTTACGGGGCAGGGAACATCCCTGTAGGGGAGAGGTCCCTCATTCCGGGCATACAGCGCGCCATAGCTGCCGGAATCCCTGTAGTGGTGTCCACGCAGTGCGAGAAGGGTTCGGCGGAGGATCTCTACCCGGCAGGGAAGATGCTCAGGAAATGCGGCGCCATAGCAGCGCACGATATGACGCCTGAAGCCTCGCTCGTCAAGCTGATGTGGGTCCTCGGGCAGACATCCAGTCCGGGAAAGATAAGAAGGCTCATGGAGAAAAACCTGGCAGACGAGATATCGTAACATCGGGACCTCTCGCGGAATTGTAACATTTTATCAATTTACTGCGATCTGGTTTCTGCGGTATACTTATATCCGCAGTGATTCTGCCGTGAACGGAGTTCATTCCGCATCGCCGCGGGCCCGTAGTCCGCAGGTGATGCCATTTATTGAAAGGTGGTACGAAGCGATGACAGGTATCGACAGAGTGGGAATCACACAGGGATATCCTCTTCCGGAAAGAGCGCCGGCTGTGGAGAAGGAGAAGGGGAGTGAGCTCCCGTCCGATACAGTCGCTCTCGATTCGGCGGGAGGCGATTCGGGCTCTCCGCAGGTGGACAAAAAGAAGTGGACGGTGATGCTTTACTCGGCTTCTGATAACAATCTCGAAAGCGACATGGTGCAGGATGTCATCGACCTCGAATCAGTGGGCTCCGACAAGAATACCAACGTCCTTGTACAGCTCGACAGAGGCGAGTCGCCCTCAGACATAAGCGGCGGCTGGGCTGGATGCAGGCGCTACTTCCTCAAGACAGGCGGCGACCCGTCGAACCTGATCTCGCCTCCTCTGCAGGATCTGGGGCAGGTCAACATGGCCGATCCGAAGGTGCTGGCCGACTTTATCACATGGGGCGTCAAGAACTACCCTGCAGAGCACTACATCCTGGTCGTGTCTGATCACGGCGGCGGCTGGACAGGCGCTATCAGCGACGATTCATCCGGCGGATGGATGAAGACTCCGAAGATCCGTGAGGCTCTGGAGAACGCAGAGAAGGCTACGGGACAGAAGCTCGATATAATGGGATTCGACGCCTGCCTGATGGCGACTACCGAAGTGGGTTATGAACTGAAGGATACCGCAAAATTCATGGTGGCGTCGCAGAACACTGAAGGCGCAGACGGCTGGCCATATCCTCAGATATTCACTTCGAAGCTGCTGAAGAGCTTCCAGCGCGCGCTGAGAGAAAAGCTGGACATCGGGCCTGAAGAGGTGGCGAAGAAGATAGTCAAGGAGGCCGAGAGCTTCCAGGGCACCCTGCCAACTCTCTCCGCAATGGATATGGCGAAGATGGACGGCCTCGCGAAGGCTACAGACGGATTCGCCGAGAAGCTCATTGCCACCGACACGCCGAAGGCAACTCTGATGAGCATAATCAAGTCGACGAAGAGCTTCAGCGGCTACAAGGATCAGTTCGATTTCGCAGAGCGTCTGATAAACAGCGCCGATGTCAAGGATGAGGAGCTGAAGAAGGCGGCCCGCGAGATGATGGATGCCGTCAAGGGCGCCGTGATAGCCGAGGAGCACTCGAGCTCGATGAAGGGAGCCCACGGACTTCACATAGAATTGCCGAGCTATCCTTCAGGACCTTCACAGGATTACAAAGAGCTGAAGATGTCACAGGACACCAAATGGGACGAGGCTCTCGGGAAGCTGGCGAAGTAAATATCGTGGAATGACGCCCGGAGGGCCGAAAACCCGGCCGGAATGTGAATTTTACCGCAGAGGATACCTGAAAGGTATTCTCTTTTTTTTCTCGAATTGAAAAATATACAGAAAGCATAAATAATCGCGGCATTGCAGTCTGAGGATTCCGGCGGGCTTCTGGCTCCTGCCTGCAATGCGCATCGCTGAACCTGCCGTAATAAACCACTCTCCTCCAGGGCCGTCACTGCTGTGATTGCTTTGCGCGGAGTGGAGATATTTGCTGAATAATAAAAAGGAGGGGTTATCTGTGAACGGTTCTGTAAGAGTATTGCTGGTGTTCACTGTGATAGCGGTGACGCTCCTGATCGTCGCGTCAGGAGCGCAGGCAAAGATAGCCAGGGAGCTGGAGGAGAATCTCCCTGTGGCGATCGTTGCGTCTAACAGCGATGGAGTCGAGATTCAGCTTCCCAAGCAGGAATGGCGCAAATGCTATCTCCTCGACCTGCTTCCGCCTGAGACGAAGTTCAGGGTCGGCAAGGGCTCGAAGCTCTCGATGATTTACTTCTTCGACGATCACATGGAAGTAGTGAGAGAGAACACCGAGGGCGTGGTCTCCTTCAAGACCATCAGCCCCTACAACGGCGTGGTCGACAAACTGAAAGCCAAGAGCAGCGTCGAGTCAATCGACATCCCTTACATGATATTCGTGAAGCTCAGAAAAGACGCTTTCAAGCAGGTGAACGATCCAGGCGAGGAAGACAAGGAAAAGCTGTTCCTGAACGCCTATGTGAAGAACTGGACGTTCCCGCCTGTCTTCTACTGGGCCAACATAGGAAAGCCTCCGTACAGGGTGCAGCTCTTCAACGAGAACGACGAGTTCATATACGAGAAGGAGTCGATGGAGTCCACCTTCAAATACCCTTACAGCGATCCCGAGCTCACGAAGGGCACGAAGCTCTATTACTGGCAGGTGCTGACCCCTTCCAACGATGTGGCCGTGCGCAAGTATCCCTTCAAGATCCTTACGCTGTATCAGGCGAGGGACGTCCTGAAGAGGGAGAAGGAGTTCGAGCGCCTTCAGAAGCGTGATGCCCTTAAAAACGTGTTCGACTCGGTCGCCTACACGGAGATGTTCAACCTCTATGTCCAGTATACATGCTGGGACAAACTGCTGCATCTCTGCGACGAGATAAAGGATCGCGACCCCCAGAACCCCATAGTGTACAACCTGCTCGCCAGGCTGTACCTGATCAAGGGCTGCCCGTTCTATGCGCTGAAAGCCCATGAGAAGTCCAAGCAGCTCGGCTCGACAGATGAGATCCTCGACTGAGACCCGATGACGGTGAAAAAGGCCTCTGTCCCGAAAGGCGGAGGCTTTTTTGATGTACAACCTGTGGAAAATATCTGGAGAGATGGTATTCAATATATGCAGGCCGGATTTTTGTGTAAGTATAGGGGATGTGGGGATAGGAGGAGATAAGGGGATGAATTTATTCCAGATATTCTATCTCCATATCCCATCTTATCACCGTATCTCCTTACTTACACTCTTTTCTCTTGAAATTCATCTCATCTGTAAAAGCAGAACGCTATCGTCCGGGGAATTGAAACCTGTGATGGATTTACAAAGAATATTTTCCATGGTATAGTTTCAGGAGGATCATCGAAGCTCAGGAAATAGTGGTGATTAAGTGGGAATCTTCGGGAGACTGACGCCTTTTGTCAAGATACTCATCATTGTAAATGTCTCTGTATTTTTCCTGAACAGCAGCCTGCTGCTCGACGGAAAGCTCACAGAGTTCCTCGGCCTCAACCCTTCGCGCGCCATATACGGGCTGCAGGTATGGCAGTTCGTCACATACATGTTCGTCCACAGCAACTATATACATCTGATCTTCAACATGCTGTCGCTCTGGATGTTCGGCGGCCCTGTGGAAGAGGCGATGGGCAGTAAGAAGTTCATCAACTACTACTTCCTTACCGGCCTGGGCGCTGCGTTCTTCACCTGCGTGTTCTTCTGGAACAGCGTCACGATAGGCGCCTCAGGAGCGATATACGGGCTCCTCGTGGCCTTTGGGATGCTGTTCCCCGATGCATTGGTGCTCGTCTTCTTCCTGTTCCCGATGAGGGCCAAATATTTCGTGCTTCTCTTCGCAGGCATAACGCTCTATGCTACTATTGCCAACAACGGCGGCGAGTCAGATTCTGTGGCGTACTTCGCCCATATAGGCGGATTCGTGACAGGCTACCTGTATCTGAAGTATCATTACAAGATCGAAGAGATGTATTCGATGGCGGGGCGCTACAATACGGTGAAGAGCCAGCATCAGGAGACGTTCGCAAAGCCAGAGAGCACCTTCAGTGAGCAGTCCAGCCACGAGCGGGCCCTGCAGGACAGAGCCCTCCAGGAGCGCGTCGATGTGATACTGGATAAGATGAGGGAGAGTGGCAAGGAGTCCCTCTCGAAGGAAGATTATGATATTCTCAACAAGGCGAGCGAGCGACTCAGAGAAAAAGACGAGAAAGTCGTGGATATAAACCAGTACAGGGAGAGGAACCGCTGAGATACCATAATAAAAAAGCGGTCTGCAGACCGCTTTGTCGATTCACCGCGAGCCTCACAGCTCATCAGGCGGCGGAGGCGTATTGAGCGCCTTTCTCATCTCTTCCATCTCGCGCTGAAGTGCCGTGGCATGCTCGTCCATAGAGGCCTTCATATCCTCCATCTTCTGCAGCAGCTTCACTATGATCTCCACACCTGCGAGGTTCACTCCAAGGTTTGTATAGCCGCAGATCTGCTCAAGCCTTTCCACGTCTCTCTTGGAATAGAGGCGCATATTCCCGTCAGTGCGATGAGGCGCCAGAAGACCAAGCTTTTCATAGTGCCGTATCGTCTGGGGGTGGACATTGAGCATCTTGGATACCACACTTATTACAAAGTAAGGCTCTAGTTCGTCGCTCATCGTATCATCACCTCATTCATACTCTACCATCGTCTTGATAAAATCTCCGCCCTCGGATTGTCCTTGCGGAGCTTCGCAAGATCCTGGAAGATCTTGTTCTCTTTGGCCGAGAGCCCTGTCGGGATTACGACCTTGATCTTGACGTACAGATTGCCCTGCGTGCCGTCCCGGGAAGGAAGGCCGAGACCTGTCAGGCGCAGTGTCTTGCCGCTCTGCGTCTCAGGAGGGATCTTCGTCGTGACATTGCCTTTTAATGTCGGGATCTCTATCTCCGCCCCCAGCACCGCCTCTGTCACGGTGACAGGCACCTCGCAGTGGAGTTCGTCGCCTTTCACATGGAAGAACGGGTGCGGCCTCAGCTTGACCACGAGCAGAAAGTCTTCCACTCTTATCTTCGAGCCGTTTTTCACCCCCGCAGGTATCTTGACCTCCAGCTTTGTCGGGCGCATGACCCTTCCGGCGCCCTGGCAGTCCATGCAGATCGAGCCGTTCGAGCGCCCTGTCCCCTGGCATCTGTCACATGCAGCTTCCTTGTCTATCTGCATGATTCTCTGAGTGCCGAAGGCGGCTTCCTCGAGGGTCAGCTCGAGCGGAGTCTCCTGCTGCTGCTGCGGCGCCCTGCTGTGGGCAGTGGCAGAAGCATAGCCCGGGCCGCCAGCCGAGCTGAAGAGATCTTCAACTCTCGAGCGGCTCCCGCCTTTTGTCCTGCTCCGCCCGCCTCCGCCTCCGCCTTTGAAGAAGATGTTGAAAAAGTCTGAAAAATCGCCAAAGTCCCCGGCTCCGGCAGATGAGAACCCTCGGAGGTCGTTGGGGTCGAAGTTGTATGACCACGTATTCCCTGAGCCTCCCGGCGGCCTCCTGAAGAAGTCGTCAGGGATCCTCCCCCCCTGCGCGTATGAGCCGAGTTGATCATACTGGGTTCTTTTTTCCTTGTCTCCCAGCACTTCATACGCCTCGTTGATCTCCTTGAACTTCTGTTCGGCGCTCTTGTCGCCTGGATTCACATCAGGATGGTACTGGCGCGCCAGCTTCCTGTAAGCCTTCTTGATATCCTTCTCTGCCGCGCTCTTTTCCACGCCCAGAATCTTGTAGTAGTCCTTGTATTCCACTTCCAGTTCCCGCTTCCCGCTCGTAGGATTTGGGTGTCACGAGCTTATTTCAACAGTTGCTCAGGTCTCCATCCTCGAATGGAGGATCTGTAAATGCTCCGGTCCCGCCGGGAGAGCCTTCGTCGTCTGATATGAAGGCCCTCCCGTCAGGGATTCCGCGCTATTCCTCTACTGAAATCCTTATCTGTTTCGGCTTGATTGCCTCGCTCTTCGGCAGTGCCACTTCCAGCACGCCGTTCTTGTAATTCGCCTTGACGTTCTCCCTGTCTATCGGAGTCGTAAGGCTGAAGGCGCGGAAGAAGGGTCCGTACATCTTCTCGCTGCGCTTGTAGTTTCTCTTCTCGTCAGAAGGCTTCCGCTCGCCCTTTACGATGAGCTGATCGCCTTCTATCTGCAGATCGATATCCTCTATCGTGATGCCGGGAAGATCCACTGACAGGATTATGGCAGTCTCTGTCTCCCAGGCTTCAACCGGCGGCGCCCATGCACCTCCTCTTTCCCGCGCTCTTGCCTCCTGCGGCATTCTTCTCTGGTAGTTCGTGTTGTCGAAGACCTGATTGATCTGCTCCTGCAGCGCGTTCAGATCCTCCCAAGGGTTCCATTGCTTCATGGCGTAACCTCCTTTATTCCTTTACCTTGTATTCTGCGTCGATGACATCGTCATCGCCGGCAGGTTTCTGGGTCTGCGCTCCGTCATTGGGCGGCGCTCCTGCTCCGAATCCCGGACCAGGGCCTGCTCCAGGGCCTCCCTCCGCTCCCGGCTGAGGGCCGGCCTTGGCATAGATTGCCGATGTGAGCTCGTACAGAGCCTGCGTCAGCTTATCCATGCCGGATTTCATCTGCTCAATATCGTCCTTTTCTATGGCGCTCTTCAGCGCGGCTATGTTTTCCTCGACTTTAGCCTTGTGAGCGGCCTCGGCCTTCTCGCCCTGCTCCCTGATCGTCTTCTCCGCCTGATAAGCGAGGCTGTCCGCCTTGTTTTTCACCTCGACGCGCTCGAGGCGCTTCTTGTCCTCGTCGGCGTACTTCTCCGAATCTTTGACCATTCTGTCCACATCATCGCTCGTGAGAGTCGTCGTTGCAGTGATCTGGATCTTCTGCTCCTTCCCTGTCGCCTTGTCCTTGGCAGTCACGTTCAGGATTCCGTTCGAGTCGATATCGAAAGTCACGTCGATCTGCGGGATGCCTCTCGGCGCAGGCGGGATATCGGAGAGGATGAACTTCCCGAGCGATTTGTTCTCGCCTGCCATCGCGCGTTCGCCCTGCAGCACGTGAATCTCCACCGCGGTCTGGAAATCGGCCGCTGTAGAGAATGTCTCCGCTTTTTTGCAGGGAATGGCGGTGTTTCTCTGGATGAGCTTGGTCATGACGCCGCCGAGCGTCTCGATGCCCAGCGTGAGCGGTGTCACGTCGACGAGGACTATATCCTTCACCTCTCCCGACAGGACGGCAGCCTGAATGGCTGCACCAAGGGCCACGCACTCATCGGGGTTGATGTCCTTGTTCGGCTCCTTGCCGAAGGTCTTCCTCACATAGTCCACGATCATCGGCATTCTCGTCGAGCCTCCGACCAGCAGGATCCTGTCTATGTCCTTCGGTTCCATCTTCGCATCGTTCATGGCCTGCATGACCGGCCCCTTGCACTTCTCGACGAGATGATAGGTCATCTCTTCGAACTTGGCCCTCGACAGCGTCATGTCGAGATGCTTCGGGCCTGACTGATCGGCAGTGATGAAAGGCAGGTTGATGTTTGTCTGCAATACTGTCGAAAGCTCGATCTTGGCCTTCTCGCCGGCTTCCTTGAGGCGCTGCCTCGCCATGTTGTCGTTCCTGAGGTCGATGCCGTTCATTCTCTTGAACTCGTCGGCCAGCCAGTCCATCACGACGTTGTCCCAGTCATCTCCGCCCAGGCTCGTGTTGCCGGCCGTGGACTTTACTTCGAACACTCCCTCGCCGATCTCCAGCAGTGAGACATCAAAAGTGCCTCCGCCGAGGTCGAACACGAGAACCTTCAGCATCTGCTCCTGCTTGTCGAGGCCGTATGCCAGGGCCGATGCGGTCGGTTCGTTGATTATGCGCAGTACCTCGAGGCCGGCAATCGTTCCTGCGTTCTTCGTCGCCTGTCTCTGAGAGTCGTTGAAGTACGCAGGCACCGTGATGACAGCCTTCGTGACTGTCGTGCCCAGGTATCTCTCGGCGTCGTCTTTCAGCTTCTTGAGGACCATCGCCGAGATCTCCTCAGGCGTGAAGTCCTTGCCGTCGATATGGACCTTGTGGGAGGTCCCCATCTTTCTCTTGATCGACACTATCGTCTTCTCCGGGTTGCTGACTGCCTGGCGCTTCGCAAGCTCGCCCACGAGCCTCTCGCCTGTCTTTGAGAAGCCCACCACAGACGGTGTGAGCCTGTTTCCCTCAGCGTTGGGGATTACAACCGGCTTTCCGCCTTCCATTATCGCCACTACTGAATTCGTTGTTCCCAGATCGATTCCAACTACTTTTGACACTTAGCTCGCCTCCTTAATATTGTTACACTCTTGCTGTCAATTACTGTCATTTTCTCGACACCTTCACCATCGAAGGGCGAATCACCTTGTCTTTCAATTTGTAGCCTTTCTGAAGCACCTCCACGATCGTCTCGTCCGGCAGCTCGTCGTTGTCCACCTTCATTACGGCCTGATGGAGGTTCGGATCGAAGGGGGCGCCTTCCGCCTGGATCTCAGTAACTCCTTCCTTCTCCATCAGCTCCTTCATCTGGCGGATGATGAGCTGTACTCCCTCCAGCAGCGAATCGAAGTTTCTCGAGCTCTTCGACGTATCGACAGCTCTTTCGAAGTTGTCGTAGATCTGAAGAAGCTGCTTGATTATCTCTTCGCTTGCGTACTTTCTCGCGTTCGCCACTTCCTCTTCCTTGCGGCGCCTGAAGTTCTCGAACTCAGCGTAGACCCTGAGCTTTTCTTCCTTCAGAGTCTTTATCTGCTCGTCTCTGTCAACTGTCTCTTCCCTGTCGTGGTTCACTGCTTCGGGCTTTGCCTCCGCCTTCGCCTCAGGCTCCTTTTCGGGCTCGGGCTTCCCGGGATTTGCCTTCACTTCGGCCTCGGCGTCCTTCCGGACTGCGCTCTCATCCGATCCTTTCGTAATCGGTATATGGATCACAGTGGTATCCTTTTTTACATCTTTTTTCAGATGTGAGCCGCTTCTGGCAGCCCCGTGCTTCATCGTGTCATGTTCTGTCATAGGATCACCTCCCTGGATATTACCTTGTTGTATTATAAATGTTGAGTCTACCATTGTCAAGCATGGTGCAAAAATTATATCATCCCTTTTAAATTTCCCTCCGGGGGATGGATGATATCGGACTACCCTCTTTTCTTCCAGTGCCTGTCTCTTTTCACTTGACATTTGGTTTAAAAGTATACTATACTATGATAGCTTTATCCCATGCCAGTCAGGTGTAAAGGGACGGCCCCGATCCACTGGGTCACTGTCCATTCATTGATGATGTCCGGCCGGGGGTAAAAGATTCTTTTGTGCCGGGATGTGGCCAATGTTCGAGTCGCTGCAGGAAAAGCTCGGAAACATATTCAGAAAGCTTCGCGGCCGCGGAAAGCTGACGGAGAAAGACGTCGATCTCGCCCTCAGGGAGGTCAGGCAGGCCCTTCTCGAAGCCGACGTGAACCTCAAGGTCGTCCGCGACTTTGTCAAGAAGGTGCGCGAAAAGGCCGTAGGCGAGGCTGTATGGAAGAGCCTCACGCCCGGCCAGCTCGTCGTCAAGTTCGTCAAGGACGAGCTGATGGAGCTGATGGGCAGCACCAGCTCGAGGCTCGAGCTGGCGCCTCAGCCGCCGACCGTGATCATGATCGTCGGCCTCCACGGCTCTGGAAAGACCACCTCGTCAGGAAAGCTGGCCCTCCACCTGAAGGAGAAGGGCCATCATCCGCTCCTGGTTGCCACCGACATTTACAGGCCTGCTGCAATAACGCAGTTGCAGGTCCTCGGCGAAAAGCTGGAGATACCTGTCTACACGCTCGGCGAGAAGCAGAGTCCGGTCAACATATGCAACGGCGCGATGAAGACCGCCGCCCAGACAGGGCGGGACGTGGTGATCGTCGATACGGCTGGAAGGCTTCACGTGGATGAGGAGCTGATGAAGGAGCTCGTCGAGATGAGGGACAGCATCAAGCCTCATCAGGTGCTGCTCGTCGTGGACGCCATGACAGGCCAGGATGCAGTGAACATCGCCGAGAAGTTCAACCAGGCCCTCAACATCGACGGCGTGGTGCTCACGAAGCTCGATGGTGATGCAAGAGGCGGCGCCGCGCTGTCTGTAAAAGCTGTCACAGGGAAGCCGATCAAGTTCGTCGGAACAGGTGAGAAGCTCGAGGCTCTCGAGGTGTTCCATCCGGACAGGATGACATCGAGGATACTCGGCATGGGCGACGTGCTGAGCCTGATCGAAAAGGCCGAAGCGACCTTCGACATGGAGAAGGCTGAGGAGTTCGAGAGGAAGCTCAGGACGCAGGAGCTGTCTCTCGACGACTTTCTGCAGCAGCTTCAGCAGGTTCGCTCGATGGGGCCTCTGGATCAGCTGCTGGGCATGATCCCCGGAATGTCGGCAGGCGCCATGAAAAACGTGGCAGTCGATGAGAGGCAGTTGTCTCGGATCGAGGCCATCATTCAGTCCATGACTCCTCTGGAGAGAAACAGCCCTGTGGTGCTGAACGCCAGCAGGAAGAGGAGGATCGCCAACGGCTCAGGAGTGCAGGTGGCTGATGTGAACAGACTGCTCAAGCAGTACGACATGGCCAAGAAGATGGTCAAACAGATTGCCCATATGGGAAAAGGCAAGGGAAAAGGAATGGGAATGAACTTCCCCTTCCCGTTCCAGTAACTTGAGTGAAACAGCGGCGATGCCGTTATCGAGATATTTTGTCCAAGGATAAGAAGGAGGAACAGATCAGATGGTTACAATACGATTCAGAAGAGTGGGAAAGAAGAAACAGCCCAGCTACCGCATAGTCGTCGCCGATTCGAGGTGCGCGCGCGACGGGCGGTTCATAGAGACCCTCGGGCATTACAACCCGAGGACGGAGCCCCCTACAGTTGTCGTCAAAGAGGATAAGCTCAACGCCTGGATCAAGGAAGGCGCCCTTCCGAGCGAGTCGCTCGAGCGCGTTCTCGTCGGCGTCGGAATTCTGAAGAAGTCCGAGAGGTTCGAGAAGGCCGAGAAGGCGTGGAAGGAAGGAAAGATTCCTCAGAAGAGCAAGAAGGAAGAGAAAAAGTAATTCCTCTGATAATGCGATCGTCCCTGCACAGTTGAAGGTTATCTATGTCCAGGCAGCGCAACAATACCATACTGAAGTGGAGGAATGGCGATGAAGGAACTTCTCGAGTATCTTGCAAAAGCACTTGTCGATAAGCCTGAGGAAGTGGACGTGAGCCAGGTCGAAGGAGAGCGCTCAGTCATTCTGGAGCTCCGCGTCCATCCAGAGGACATGGGCAAGGTCATAGGAAAACAGGGCCGCATTGCCCAGGCCTTGAGAACGATAGTGAAGGCGGCGGCAGTCAAAGACGGAAAGCGCGTGATGATCGAGATCATCTAGGAGGACCGGAATGGATTGCATTGATATCAAACGTCCTGTGATAGTAAAGGTCATCATGACCGACGCCTTCAGGCATCAGCTCATCTCCGAATCATCGGAGACGATGAAGAGGATCGAGGATAACCTCGAAGGCATGATGGAGACAGGAAAACAGCACCCTGAAGACAAGGCGATGCAGATACGCATAGCCGGGGAGAAGGAGCATCTGCTCCAGCTGAAGAAGGAGATGGACTGGAGGATAAGAGAGCTCGATGCGGTTCAGAACGGCGCCGAACTGCCGTACCGCGTGTTCGAGGGCTCTGTTTCCATAGCGGTTGGAGACGATTTCGCCGATAAGATGACCAGGGCCGAGGTCATCCTGAAGGATTGGAAGGTAGTAGAGATCCGCAAGTCATGAGTGAAGGGCTTTCAATCTGCATAGGCGTTGTCGCAGGCCTGCACGGAGTTCGCGGAGAGCTCAGGGTCAAGGTTCTGACCGATTTCCCGGAGCGCTTCGCCTGCGATGAGAAGCTCCGGATAGAGCTGAAGGATAAAGGCGCGGTGGAGACGGTCACTCTGGTGACTGTACGGAATCACAAGAAGAACCTTCTTGTGAGGCTGAAGGGAGTTGAGACGAGAGATCAGGCATCCCGATATGTGGGAGGATCGTTTCAGATATACGAATCTGAGCTGATGCCGCTTCCGGACAACAGCTTCTACCATCACGAGATCGTGGGCATGGAGGTCCGGTATCTCGATGGGGTGGCTCTTGGGAAGGTAGATCAGATTCTGGAGACGCCTGCTCACGATATATACGTCGTGAAGGGAGAAGGCGAGCATCTGGTGCCGGCGCTCAAATCGATAGTCAGGAAGGTCGAGCGTGAGGCCAGGATCCTCTGGATAGACAGGGAGATGAGCCAGTATTATGAGGATTGACATCATCACCATATTCCCCGAGATTTTCACGCCTCTCGAAAAGAGCATCGTCAAGAGGGCCCGCGAGGCAGGGCGCGTGGAGATAGTGGTTCACAATCTCAGGGATTTTACCAGCGACTTTCATCGCACCGTCGATGACGCGCCTTATGGCGGCGGAGCGGGAATGGTGATGAAGATCGAGCCTCTATACGATGCGCTCGAGAAGATCAGAGGCGAGGCCCCTGAAGATGCCCATGTGCTGCTGACGTCCCCGCAGGGAAAGGTGTTTTCGCAGTCCATGGCAGTCAGGCTTTCGGAGATGAAGCGGCTGATCGTAATCTGCGGCCATTACGAGGGAGTCGATGAGAGGGTCGCCCGGCATCTCTGCGATGAGGAGGTCTCAATCGGAGACTATGTGCTGACAGGCGGCGAGCTGCCTGCGATGGTCATGGTCGATTCGGTTGTGAGGCTTCTGCCGGGGGTCATCGATGAGGAATCGCTGAAGAGCGAGTCGTTTTCCGGGGATATGCTGGACTTCCCACAGTATACGAGGCCGAGAGAGTTCAGGGGATGGGCCGTTCCTGACGTGCTTCTGTCGGGGAATCACAAGGAGATCGAGCGGTGGCGCAGGGAAAAGGCTCTCGAGAAGACGCGCGAGAAGAGGCCGGACCTGCTGGGACCGGACCGGTTCGCAGGAGACGGCACGCCTGGCAGTGAAAAGAAATGTATCGTAATAGACGATGGATATAGTGGAACATTATGAGCGAGATCCAGAAAGGAGCAATACAGTGGATATTATAAGACTGATAGAACGGGAGCAGATGAAGAGCGAGATACCCGAGTTCAGACCTGGCGACACACTCCGTGTGCAGATCAAGGTCGTAGAGGGCGGCAAGGAAAGGCTTCAGGCCTTTGAGGGAGTCTGCATAGTCCGAAGCAAGACCGGACTCAACGAGATGTTCACGCTGAGAAGAATCTCTCACGGCGTGGGCGTCGAGAGAACCCTCCTCCTCCATGCGCCGATGCTTCAGAAGATAGAGGTGATAAGGCGCGGCGAGGTCAGGAAGGCGCGGCTCTATTATCTCAGGGAGAAGATCGGCAAGGCTGCGAAGGTTAAGGAAAAGAAGATGACTGATGCGCAGAAGGCAAAAAAGTAAGGGGGGAGCTCACCCTTGACACCAACTCAACTCGTAATACTCATAGCCGTACTGATAATTGTAAGGTGTGTTCTCCATTTCTCGAAGCGCATAAAGATACAGGAGAAGACCAGGAAGCTGGTCTACGAGTATCTCGATTCGATAATCATTGCAGGTGTGACTGCTCTGATCCTCATTCACTTCGTGGTGAGGACCTTTTACATTCCGTCGACGTCCATGGTGCCGACCCTCGAGATAAAGGACTACATCATGGTCAACGAGTTCATTTACCATTTCAAGCCACCTGCGAGGAAGGACATCATAGTCTTCCATCCGCCGCCCTCCGCCATGGCTGAGGGCAAGGACTTCATCAAGAGAGTCGTGGCCGTCGAAGGCGATGAAGTGGAGGTAAAGGACGAAAAGCTCTATGTCAATGGTGTCCCGCAGGAGGAGCCGTTTATCAATGAGGAGCCGCGGTACATCATGGAAAAGAAGAAGGTGCCGCCCGGGAATCTCTTCGTGATGGGCGACAACAGGAACAACAGCGACGACAGCCACGTCTGGGGCTTTCTGCCGAAAGAGAATGTCGTGGGCAAGGCTTTCCTGATATTTTTCCCGCCTCAGCGGATCAGGGTACTGAAATAAGGCAGGGAGGCTTCTGACCTTTGAAGGTTTCTTGGTTTCCCGGCCATATGAAAAAGGCGCAGCGGCTCATCCGGGAGTCGCTCCCGCTTGTCGATCTGGTGCTGATGCTTCTCGACGCGAGGATACCCGGCATCTCCCGGAATGAAGAAATTGAGAGGATAACAGGCGGAAAGCCGATTATCTACATTCTGAACAAGAGCGACCTTGCGGAAGAGCACGCCACATCGCGATGGTGTGCTTTTCTGCGTAAAGAGGGCAGCGAGGCTCTTTCGCTCTCTTCGAAGACAGGCTCCGGATACGGCCATCTCAAATCAGTCATCGAGAGGCAGAGGCGAAACGTGGTGAAGAAAAGGAAGTCTGTCGGAAGGCTCGATGAGTCGATCAGGCTCCTTGTGCTGGGCATACCGAACGTGGGGAAGTCCTCGCTCATCAATTCTCTTGCCGGTAAGACGCAGGCCAGGGTCGGAAAGAAGCCCGGCGTCACGAGGGGCTTCCAGTGGATTTCTCTTCCGAGCCACGTGGAACTCATCGATGTGCCTGGCATCTTCTATCCCCGTGTCGACAGCGATGACGACGCATGGCGCCTCGCCGCGCTCGGCGCGGTAAAGGAGGAGAACTTCGATATCGAGGAGGTAGCCGCCGCCCTGCTGTCATATCTGCAGCTCCGCGGAAATGCCGGCCTCTCAGATTACTCTTCCATGACTCCGCTGGACGTGCTGGAGGCGCTGGGAAGGAGATCGGGCTTTCTCGAGCAGGGGGGAGTGGTCGATCACCGCCGCGCCGCCGCTTCTGTGCTCAAAAAGCTCAGGGATGGCGGCTGGGGGCCTCTGACGCTCGAGGAGCCGCCTGCAGCGGAAGGGAGTGAGTCTGCTGAATAAGCGCCGCTTCCTGTCCACATTCGACTCGTTTCTGATGCTTGGACACGATTTTTTCGGCTCGAAGCTTCTCGAGGATGACATAGAGCAGGCCCATCCGGAGATGGGAAAAAAGGCTGCACAGTCTGTGCGCGCTTTCCTCATGGCTGAGCGGGAGCGTCTTCAGGTCATGACGGCAGTTGAGCGCTCTTTCGGCGGCGAAGACGGTTTCATGGTGGCAGGCACGGACGAGGCGGGGAGAGGCCCGATGGCAGGGCCGCTCGTCGCTGCAGCTGTGGTCTTCAGAAAGATCCCCTTCATCCCCTGCATAAATGACTCCAAGCTTCTGCAGCGCGAGGATCGCGAGATTCTCAACATGCTCATAAGAAGAACAGCGTCTTCTTATGCGGTGGTCACTGTGACACCTGAAGAGATCGACGGGATGAACATTCACAGGGCCTCTCTGGAGGCCATGAGCAGGGCGCTCACGACTCTTTCGCTGCAGCCTGGCCATGCTCTAGTGGACGGAGCATTTGCGGTGCCCGGCCTGAAATGTCCACAGCGCGCCGTGAAAAGCGGCGACAGGAGATGCTTCACAATCGCCTGTGCCTCGATACTCGCCAAGACGACCAGGGACGCCATCATGGAAGAGTATGACTCCATCTATCCTGAATACGGATTCGGCAGTCACAAGGGCTACTGCACGAAAGAGCATGTCGACGCGATCAGAAGCCTAGGGATCCTTCCCATTCACCGCCGCACCTATGAGCCGGTGAAGGAGTGCATCGCAGAAGCCGCTGGGCTGAAGACGGAGAAGAAGCAGAAGGCCGAGCGGAGAAAGCACATAGACAGGGGCCGGAGCGGCGAGGAGCGGGCCGCCGGGCATCTCAGCGGCATCGGATACGAGATTGTCGAGATGAATTACAGGATACGCCCCGGAGAGATAGACATAATCGCCCGCCATCAGGGCGATATCGTCTTTGTCGAGGTGAAAACGAGGAAGAGCGGCGGTTACGGCGCTCCCGAAGAGGCTGTGGACCGGAGGAAGCAGTCCAGGCTGCGGAGTCTCGCTTCCGCATGGCTCTCTTCAAAAGGCCTCTCCGATGCCCCCTGCCGCTTCGACGTGGTATCATTGACGCTCGACGGAGATAAGATCGAAGTAATAAAAAACGCATTCTAAAATGGGGAAAGACTCCTATATTAACAAAACCTGTCTTGTAATTGTTAACAATGTTAATAATGTGAATTAAAGAGTCTGTCCCCGGATGTCATTCAGATGTCTTAGGCTCCGGAGCCGAAGGCGATGCGGCTCCGCTTTCCGATATCTCTTTTATCCATCTGGCCGGTGGAGGCGTGGCAGCCTCGTTCAGGGGCTTGTATGTTATTCTCACTGTATTTCCGTTTTCCAGGCTGGTCCTTCCCAGAAGCGAGATCTTCGTCAGCGGATTCAACGTGAAGGTCATCTCCTTTTTGTCTTCGAGCCTGATCCTTATCGTATCCTTGGTCAGAGCTACCACAGTCCCGGTCACGCGCATGCCTTTCCACCAGTATGGCACCTCGTCCATCTCCTGGGTGCTGAAATATGCGGTGCTTATCAGCACTCCGAAGAGACAGGCTGCACATAGCATAACCACGCCAACGATTCTCTTTGAATCCATGTACGGCTCTCCTCTCTGACAACTGTGACCTGCCGATGATGACATTCAGAATATTCTGGAGACAGCGTTTTTTCCCTTCAGTGAGGCTTGAGGCTGTAACAAAGATTTAACAAAAAAACCAGTGATTTAACTTATTTTTCCTTTTTCTGTAATACAGCTCTGATAAAGTATAATGAGATGGCCCTGAGAGGCCGCATCGAACCGGAGAGGAGGAACAGTATGCTTTCCCAGTTGAGGAGTATGTCTGTATTCGGCATAGACGCCTATGAGGTGGAGGTTGAAGTGGATATCTCAGGCGGCATTCCGGGCGTAACGATAGTCGGATTGCCGGACAAGGCCCTGTCAGAGGCAAGAGAGAGGGTCAGGTCGGCCATAAGGAACACAGGCTTCGAATTCCCGTCCAGGAGGATAACGGTAAACCTTGCACCGGCCCATACAAAGAAAGAGGGGCCGTCATTCGACCTGGCCATCGCGCTGGGGATCCTTGCCGCTTCGGAGCAGATCGTGTCTTCTGTTCTGAGGGATTTCATAATAGTAGGCGAGCTCTCCCTCGACGGGAGGGTCAGGCAGATAAGCGGAGTGTTGTCCATGGCACTGGAAGTGAGGAAGATGAAGCCTCCGCTGCTGATGCTCCCGGCCCTCAATCTGAGGGAAGCAATGCTCGCAAGGGACCTGAATGCCTTTCCTGTCAATACACTAACTGAAGCAGTGGATCTCCTGACGAGGCGGAGCGGTGAAATATGCTCACAGAGTCTTCCTGAGCCTGAAGAGGCCGGCGGGGAGCCCCATGAGATGGATTTCTCCGAGGTGAAGGGCCAGGCACTGGCGAAGAGGGCTTTTCAGATCGCCGCGGCAGGCCATCACAACATGCTCATGATCGGACCTCCCGGCTCAGGGAAGACCATGCTTGCCCGGCGGATCCCCACCATCCTCCCCACCATGACTTTCGAGGAGTCTCTCGAAGTCACGAAGCTTTACAGCGTGAACGGCCTTCTCACCACCGAAAAGCCTCTTGTCGTCGAAAGGCCTTTCAGATCGCCGCATCACTCGGCATCCTATGCCGGCCTGGTCGGAGGCGGCTCGCCTCCCCGCCCCGGCGAGATCAGCCTGGCCCATCACGGCGTGCTCTTCCTCGATGAGCTGCCTGAGTTCAGGCACAATGTCCTCGAGATGCTGAGGCAGCCCATGGAAGACAGAAGGATAGTCATCTCCAGATCTCACTGCGCGGTGACATACCCCACGTCGTTCATGCTCGTCGCGGCCATGAACCCGTGCCCATGCGGCTATTACGGAGACATCAGGAAGCCCTGCGAGTGCTCGTATATGCAGCTCAAGCGGTACATGGCCAGGCTCTCAGGGCCGCTGCTGGACAGGATAGACATTCACATCGAGGTTCCGAGACTGAAAGACGATGAGCTGCTCAGGAGCTCTGATTCAGGAGCATCGACTGCCATGAGGGAGCGCGTCGAGAACGCGAGGGAGATTCAGAAAGAGAGGTACAGCTCGTCAGGGCTCAAATGGAACGTCCACATGACGACGAAGGATCTCGGCAGGTACTGCGTTCTGTCGAGGGAGTGCCTGAGCCTTCTGCGGAATGCCCTCGAGAAGATGCACCTGAGCAGCAGGGCTTATGCGAGAGCTCTGAAACTGGCGAGGACAATTGCCGATCTCGACGGGAGAGACGGAATCGACGAAGCCGATATAGCAGAGGCCCTCCAGTACAGGAGCCTGGACAGGGAAATCGTATAAGTGATTTGACTTACGCATATCAGTGGGTACAGGGTACGGGGTAGAAACGAATGTTATCAGAAAAGCCTGCCAGGATTGCCCTGACCCCTGACCCCGATGCCGGGAAAAGTCTACCAGATGCTGTTCATATTTTTTACTGTCACAAAATCACGCGAAATTGTTACAAAGATCGATAAATGGCAACAATTTCATGATGTGATTGTTGCAGAATCATGAACTGCGCCGGCGGCCTGGTGTAAGTGACGGGGAGTCTCCTGTCCCATGAAACGCCGCCTTCTGATTGTCCAGGAGACTGGCAGGCTGTCTCATATACAGCCGGTGGTCCTGCATGGCCGTTCTGACGATAAAATGCAATCATGGAAGGATCCGGCGCGGCCATATCAGCTAAAGCTCAATGTACGCCTGAATAATTGTCAGCCATTGGATTCATCGGTCATATATTGAAAATCCCCATGTCGTCAGTGAGTCATCTGCCGCACTGGCAGCTTCCGGATGTTGATATTGCAGCGCTCAGCCACATTCCAGCCCTGCATTGAAGGCAGATTCTGCCACTTGCAAATGTTAATGAAAAGTTTACATTTTGGTTACCTGTTGTTAACGTATTTTACAAAAATTTGTCATTTGTCTGTTTATGGTCTGGCCTGTTGTCGGTATAATGAGTATGGGGAAATTGTACAGAGGGATTCCGGGGTGGCAACAAATAAAGAGGAGCGCGACCCATGAGAGTGCCAGAATGGGTGAATTACAGCAACAACTTTACTCACAGCTTTGCGGCCTCGACAAGAAGCAACAGCGCGGACGCGCCTCAGCAGGACAAAAAGGCGGCAGGAAGGTCTGATGCCGCTTTAATGCGTACGGCAGGCGAAAAGGGACTGTTCCAGGAGCTCTTCGGCTCTTCGCTAAACGAGTCAGCGACTCTGACTTCGCAGGCTCACAATGACGGCGAGCGCAGAGCGGCGAAGCTCGAATCGCTGAAAGCCTTTGCCCAGACGTGGGATCTCAGCATTCTGAAGGCGCAGAACTCGAGGACAGGATCTGTCGGAGCAGGCGAAGCCCAAGCCTCGAAGGCAGCTGGCGCGACCGGCGTAAAGAGAGAGGCCGGCGCTGCGGCAGAGCCCTCTGTAATGCAGAGCTCACTGGCAGATAAAAGCATCAATGACCCCATAATGACGAGGTTCAAAGATTCATCTACATACAGCTACGAGCACTCGATGCGCGTGGGAGAGCTGGCTGCGAAGCTGGCAGACCGCGTCAGCGCCGGGGTGAAGAAGAGCGCCTCAATCGCCTCCGAGATATCCCGCTACTACAATGAGCTCGGCAAATACCACGACATAGGCAAGTATGCAATCCCCTTCGAGATTCTTGAGAAGCCGGGAAGCCTCACGTCTGAAGAGCAGCAGGTCGTCAGGGCTCATCCGGTCGTAGGAGAGAGCATGCTTAAGGATAAAAAGGAGTTCAAAAACATCCTTCCTGCAGTGCGCCATCACCATGAGCGCTGGGATGGCAAGGGCTATCCCGATGGACTGAAGGGAAACGATATACCGCTCGAGGCCCGTATAATCTCTGTGGTCGATTCTTTCGACGCCATAGTCTCAGATCGCCCGTACCGGAAGGGCGTGGCGCCGGACAAGGCCATCGATGAGCTTAAGCGCTGCGCGGGAACGCAGTTTGACCCTCAGATAGTAAGCACCTTCTCACAGCTCGTCAGCGACGAGTATCTCGCCAGATCAGCCTGACAGCACCAGTCTCAGAGCTCGTAATCCTTCATCATATGGAACATGGTCAGCGGCTCTGTCACTTCTCGCGGCACCAGCATCGGAAGAAGGAAGGGGTCTTCCCGCAGCTCTACCGGCTTCAGAGGCGAGAGAGGGTCTCTCGAATCCTGATACCCGGCAGCCCATGACTCGAAGACTTCCATGCTTCTGCGCTGCGCTTCCGCCAGATATGTGTGGCGCGGCACTGAGTCGTCGGCGATCCTGGCGAGGGCGAACCTTGCGATGAGAGCCTCCGCGAAGCCTCCATCGAGCGCGAGGGCCCGGTCGAGAGCCCGTTTCGCTTCATATGCGTTTTTCTGGAAGAGCGACGCGACTGCCCTGTCATACCACGCCACGGCGTTCCTGCTGTCGATCTCGACAGCCTTGTCGAAGCTCTGAAAAGCCAGCTCGAAGTTGCCGGACGAAAACTCCATGATGCCCTTGTCTATCCAGCCCCGCACATTTGTCGGGTCCAGTGAGAGCCCTTTCTCGATACCTTTCGCCGCGTCTTCGGCCTTCCCTGTCTTCCAGCAGCATCTGGCCCGGGCGAGCAGCGCGTACGGATTGTCAGGATCTATGCGGAGCGCATGCTCCAGGCTCCTGCACGCAGTGGTGTAGTCTCGCTGCTCGTAGTAGAACTGGGCTCGGTCTATCCAGGCCTCAGGGAACCGGCTCTTCAATTTCACTGCCCTTTCCCAGCAGAGGCGGGACTCTTCGAACTGCTCCTTCTTGTAATAAACCGCCCCCAGATAGAGCAAGAGATCCGCGTTGGTGGGGTGCAATCTGCACGCTTTTTCGAAGCACCTGCAGGCGAGAGGCATATTCTTCGTCATGTAGGCAGCCACACCCCGTCCCATCAGCGCTTCGTAGTCAAACGGGTTTATTGAGAGTATCCTGTCGAAGAGGGCCTGGGCCTTCTGCGCGTTCTGGGATTGGACGTAGAAGAGGCCCAGGCTTTTCATGACCTTCAGATTCGTCGGGTCCAGCGACAGAATCGTCGAAAGCTCCATCGTCGCGTCGTCGATCTTCCGACTCTCATAGTACATTGCACTCTTCAGCGACCGGAGGTGCGTGAAATGCGGATTCCGTGAGGCAGTGTGCGTGCAGAGGGCGTGGAAATCCTGGTACCGCCCGCTTTTCATCAGGATCTCACCTTTCTTGTAGAGGAGCGGGAGTGAATGCGGTCTCTGATGAATCGCCTTTTCGATTATGCCGAGCGCTTCATCGTAATCCCCGGTGCGGATGCAGATGCTGGAAAGCATGTAGCTGCCGATGGCAAAGGCGCTCTCACGCTTCAGAAGTCCTTCATAGATCTCCCCGGCCTTATCGAACTCGCCTTTCCCTTCATGGCACATCCCCCTGCCGAGCAGCGCCGGCACATGATGCGGCTTCACCTCGAGGCAGCGTGAGAATGTTGCCTCGGCCGCTCTCAGCCTCTTAAGATACAACTCGAGGTAACCCTTAAATGTAAGAGACAGGGTGGTGCCTTCTTCTCCGCAGAATGTGCTGTCGAACTCCCTCAGCAGTCTCTCCGCTATGATCCAGAGCTTTTCGCGCTGTCCGCTCTCTGCGAGATACATTATGAATCTGTGCCACGGCTCCTGCAGGCCGGGAAACCGGGCAATCCACGAGCAGTAGATATCCTCTACCTGCAGAAAGTCGGCCGGATTGGCGTAGTGGAGCTTCTCCTTCCAGAACCCGTATGAATTGGGCTTAGAGTTGATGAAGCTGTTGTAATAGTACTGGGCCTTCTCGTCGTTTCCCTCGAGAGAGTAAGTCTTTCCTATGAAGAAAAGGCAGCAGAGGAGGTGAGGAGCCTGCTCCAGCACTTTCCGCAGGTGGCTCCGTGCCTCGTGGAACTCCCGCAGTTTGGTGGTCTGCAGGCCCAGCATCAGCATCTCTTCTGGCAGGCGCTCTGTGTCGTTCTTTCTGTTCTGCGCCGCTGTCTTTTTCTTCTTCTGCTGGGCTGCCGCGGCGTTCTCCCTGTTCTCCTCCAGCAGAGACTTCAGGCTCTGTGCCAGAGGCGTCTCCGCCTCTTCTGCCGGAATAGCCTCCAGGACCTGCCGGGCCCTGTCAATGTTTCCGTCGCAGAAGTACAGGCCCGCCCTTATCAGCGCTTTCTGCAGAGATTCCTCCGTCCTCGTCTCCATATGGTAGATGGCGTCCTCGACAGAACAGAAGTACGAGAGGATCTCATCGAGCGTATCGAGAGACGGGGCAGAGAGATTGCTTTCAGAAGGGAGGATCCTCTTCCACAGAACCTCCTCCTCTTTCAACCAGTGCGATACAGATTCATAGAGCAGGTTGGCCTCCCTGTTCTCAGGCTCGATCTCCTGCATGACCTGGCAGAGCGACAGAGCCTCGTCCAGTATGCCGAGCGACAGCAGCGCCATGGCTCGCTGCACGAAGAATGCAGTGTTGTCCGGCTCCATCTCGAGAGCTTTGTCGACGAGATCTATCACTTCCTCCCAGCGCTTGTTTTCGTTGAGAAGAAGCAGCATCGAAGAATAGGCCTCCATGAGGTCCGGTTGCGTATTGATTGCCTCCCTGTAAGCTTTGAGGGCATCTTCCACGTTTCCGAGGTCCTTGTGACAGTCGCCCATGGCGAGCCACGCCTCAGAGAAGCCCCTGTCCAGGGCCAGCGCCTTTTTCAGCGCGTTTATAGCCTCCTTCGTGAATCCGAGCCTCAGGAATGCCGTGCCCTGGAGATGCCAGGCATATCTGTCCCTGGGGTTGATCAGGAGCGCCTGTTTCAGGCACGACAGCGCCTGCTCTATCTCGCTGACCGCGAGCGAGAGCCTGGCTTTCTCCACCCAGATATCTGAAGCCCTCGGGTTGATTGCCAGCGCCTCGTCATAGCAGCTGAGCGCCTCTTCAACCCTTCCTGTCTCGGCGAGCAGTCTCCCCTTCCTGCCCAGGATCGGCGATCTGTCGCTCGACAGGTTCAGCGCCTCTTCAAAGCACAGCAGAGCCTCCTCCATGTTCCCGAGCTTCCAGTAGGCGTCTCCTTTGAAGGACCACAGCTCCCAGTTGAGCCAGTCGCTCTTCATCGCGGCGTCAAAGCAAGAGATGGCCTCCAGGATCTTTCCGAAGTTGAGAAGCGACAGGCCCTTGTACGTCATTGCCCGGATCGACTCAGGGTTCAGGCGCAGAGCCTGATCGAATGTCAGGATTGCCTCCTTGTGCCGGGACAGGGACTCGAGGGACAGGCCCTTGTTGATCCAGTCGTCTTCAGTGAAGATGTCCTCGACGATGCGCAGCTCGTATGACTCGTTGAAGAGGCTCCCGTAAATCTCGACCAGCTCGCTTCCGATCTGGGCGAAGTTATTCGGGCGGTTCCGGGGGTTCTTGTCGAGGCATTTCATCACCAGCGCTGAGAGCACCGCAGGCACATCGGGGTTCAGCGCCTCAGGCGACTCCGGCTCCAGGCTCAGCTGATTCTCCACCACCTCGTTGAAGTCTTCCGAGAAGAACGGATTCGTGCCTGCGAGCATCATGTACAGGACCACGCCGAAGGCGTATATGTCGCTCTTCAGGCTGGCCTGTGTGATCGACGAGAAGAGCTCCGGAGCCATGAACGGGAGCGTCCCCACCATGGCTGTCGAGGTGTTGCCCATGCCCTTTTTCCGGTGCTTCTTCTGAGGTATGTGAATAAGCTCGCCTTCCAGTGGAGTCTCGTCAAATATCTTCCCCAGGCCGAAGTCGGTGATCTTGAGGATCCCTTCGCGGGTCAGCAGGCAGTTCGAGGGCTTGATGTCCCTGTGGATCAGCCCCAGCTTCTTGAAGGCGTAGTGCATGCCCTTGCAGAACTGGATTGCGAACTCGATGGCCTGCTGGCACGTCAGTTTTTCCTTTGCGAGAAGCTTCTCGAGATCCGTTCCCTGGACATACTCGAGGAAGATATAGGGCTTTCCCTCTATCAGCTTTACAAGCTGGGCCTGCACGATATTGGTATGCCTGTCGAGCTGAATCCAGATCTCCGCTTCCTTTATGAACTGCCTGATGACGCTCTCGTCCCAGAGATAGCGCTCCTGAAATGTTTTCATAGCATAAAAGCAGACATTCTCAGAGTCGAAGACTATATAGACTGTGCCCATCCCCCCACGGCGGACTTCCTGCACCGTATACTGCCCTTCCAGAACCTTGCCGGGAGTCCACTCCTCGCGCTCCTTCGAGGGCGCCGAGAGCTTCTTGATGGTCTCCTCCTGGTTGTCCTCCAGGGTCAGCGATTCCGTCTCCTCTACAGCGCCTGTCTGCGCCGTCCTTACGCAGTAGTCGGCCATGTCCTTCAGCGTCGGGAAGGTGGGGAGGAATATCTGCCCGCTTCTCAGGTAGGCTTTCAGAGGCTTGTCTATGAACACTGCCGAGATATGTGCGTATATCAGCGTGATCAGGTCTCTGAAGAAGTCCTCCCTGGGCTTCGAAGTCTCGAGTTGCTTCAGCTTTGATACCTTCGACAGGTACCTGATGCTGAAGTATTTTGAGGAGATTATGTTGCCGTCGATATAGAAGAAATCTATCGATGCCTTCGTGAGAATCACGAAGAGGGGAAGCTGCGACGCAGTCTTTTTCTTGACGAGCACTCCGAATGTGTGGGTAATAGATTCCCAGGGGATGAAAAATTCTCCGTAGTCATGATGGAAGAGAAGCCCTTCATTTTTAAAGGTGAGTCCGACAGATCGTATGAACTTCGTTACCACGATCGAATCTTCCATTGAGGCTCCAATATGCTCGCAAGATACAGTTATAGAAATTCTATCATAAAAATTGCAAAATAGAAAGACTCAATTGCGTGACAGAAGGGAAAGTCACCTGCAGAGAGAAATTCGGAGCATATGATCAGGCTCGTCAGATACGTTACAGCATATATCTGCTTGGCTCTTCTCCTGTTCCTGGCATGCGGATGCTCGAAGGAATCGCCGAAAAAGGCTCCGGACTACAGCGACCGGGGCTCGAAAGCGCTCCTTCTGCGGCCCTATCAGGAGACTGTGGCAGAGCTGACAGCCAGGCTCGGGAAAAAGGGAGACAGCCTTGACGGTGAAAGGGCTTCGGCTCGCAGGACTCTCGAGGAGCTGATCTGGCTTCACTATCAGGAGCCTGATTTTTTTGTATTTCTCTCCCTCTGCGGGAATAATGAGGCAGTGGAGGAAGGTATTGACAATATGAGGAGGTTCCCTGACAATGTGAAAGTCCGGGAGGCTCTCTGCCGCCTCACAGACTCAGAATCGGACAGGATCCGCGATGAGGCCCTTTATTACCTGTCGCAGGTCAAGGATGAGGAGTTCAGGCAGAAAGCGCTCATATCTCATATTGAGAAGGGCTTGAAGGATCGCAGCGAGGCGGTGCGCCGCCGGGCAGTGGCGGCTATGAGGGAGATAGAGAAAGGAGAAGCAGCGAAGATGCTTGAATATACTTCAGACGATCCGGCACCTTCGGTGCGTGGCGAGTCGCTCAGGGTAAGTGCCTTTATCGTCGAGGATAAGGCATCCACTCGGGCGCTGAAAGGCCTCGGGGATTCCTCGCCATATGTCAGAGTGTGCGCCCTGGAAGCCTGCGGCGGGCTCAGGCTGAAGGACAGGGAGGCGACAGAGAAGATCAAAGCCTGTCTGGACGACCGCAGCTCTTCCTTCTATGCCGTCCCATATGACGACGGCACGATCTGCAGCTTCAACACAGGGCAGATTACCGTTCAGGACGCGGCGCATAAAGCCCTGGAAAGAATATACCGCAGGCGCTTCGACAGTGTCGATGCCTGCAGAAGATGGTGCGGCAGGTTGTGAAGCCGCCGATTGAAAGCGGAGAAGGCATATCATTTCATTTGCAGATAAGGAGTGGTACAGTGAACAGCATCAGGAAAAGATTCTTGCTGGCAGCCCTTTTTCTTATGGGGCTATTTCTCGTTCAGGAGGCAGGGGTGCTCCTTGCGGATATAATTGTCTCGGAAAAGGTGGTGTATTTCGGCGTTCTGAATAGAAAAATGACAAAAAGCCTTAATATATCGGTACAGAACAACTCGACCTCGCCGTTTCTCGGAGGAGTTTCAGTGGGGAAAAAATGGGTGATCCCGTCTGTGAAAGACCTGTCACTGGCATCAGGAATGGCCAAGGACATAACTCTGACTGTCGACACTTCGGAGCTCGTTCCCGGTGACCACGAGACGACGATAACGTTCTGTGATCTGATGGGAAATGAGAAGGCGAAGGTACTGGCAAAGTGCACAGTTATAGAGGGCAAGGACGAGCCGATCCTGAAGATAAGAGAGGACAAGGTGGATTTCAAGGAGGTCGTCCGGACAGAGCAGCCTGTAGAGTCCTTCTTCCTCGAGAACATAGGCTCAGGGATCCTGAGAGGGCAGGTCGAATATCCGGACTGGCTCAAGGGCGATACGAGCTTTGAGCTGCACTTCACGCAGAACAGGCCGCTGTATATGAGGGCCTACACGTCAGACTTCTCTCCAGGCGAGTATACGGCTGAGGTAAAGGTGACCACCAACGGTGGAAACAGGAATGTGCCTGTGGTGATAAAGATCAAGGCCAAGGAGGACGATCCGATTCTCTCCGTGGAGCCGGCCTCGGTGGATTTCGGCACCGTCAAGAAAGGCAAGAAGGGCAGGATCAAGATAAAGATCGTCAACAAGGGAAAGGGCCGCCTCAGCGGAACGATAGCTTATCCCGAATGGATTGAGGCCGAAGAGGAGTTCAAGGAAGTCGAGAAAAACAAGGAGATACTCCTCGTGGCCGACCCTTCGAGGCTCCAGAACGGCGCCACAAAGGACGTGATAAAGCTGACCACGACCAACTCCGGCATGATTGATCTCCCAGTCAAGATCTTCGTAAAGCCGAAGAAGTGAGTGCTGCGCTGCCGGAAAGCCCGGCAGATTGCGGGAGCCGATCTTTCACGCAGGGCGGCATATCAGCCAGCGTAATGTGAAATGAAGGAGAAAAGGCATGAATTACAGCTCAAAAGCGGCGCTGGCAGCAGCTCTGATGGTCGGAATCGTCGCCGGGGGGACGGCATCAGGCCAGGAGATCAGGCGGGGTTCTGTGACGGGCGAGACAAAGGCAAAGGGATATGATCATCAGAATCAATACATTCATAAAGATGCCGAGAAGATAGCAGACAACATGGAGCCCGTAATCAGGCATCCCCGGGAGGAGAAGGAGGCGCGCGAAAAGTTGAGCGCGCTTGAGAAGCGCACCGGCAGGAAGCCCAACGTGATGATCATCCTGCTGGATGATGTGGGATGGATGGATCCGGGATTCAACGGGGGAGGCGAGGCAGTCGGTAATCCGACTCCGAATATCGATCGCCTTGCAGGCCAGGGACTCGTGCTGACTTCGTGCTATTCAACGCCGTCCTGCACGCCGACGAGAGCGACTGTCATGACAGGCCAGAATCCCCTACATCACGGCCTGCTTCGTCCTCCGATGTATGGAGAGGCAGGCGGACTCGATGGCGCTGTGACACTGCCGACTATCCTCAGGAAGGCAGGCTATGTCACCCAGGGGGTCGGGAAATGGCATATGGGCGAGAACAGCGGCTCGCTGCCCCAGAATGTGGGTTTTGACGATTACTACGGCTTTCTCGGCGTTTCAGACATGTACACCGAGTGGCGGGATCAATACTTCAACCCTGAAGTGGCGCTCAGCCCGTCGCGCTTCAAGACGATGGAGAACAGGCATTTCAGTCACGACAACGTGCACTGCGTGAAAGGCAGGGACGGCTTCGAAAAGGTCTATGAGATCAACCTCACCACGATTAGAAATCTGGACCAGGACTGGTGCCAGTACAGTGAAAAGTTCATAAAGCGGATGGCGAAGAGCGAGAAGCCCTGGTTTCTTTATCATGCGACGCGGGCCTGCCATTTCGACAACTATCCGAACGACCATTATGCCGGCAGGTCTCTTTCCCGCACTGTATTCGGCGACGGCATGGTCGAGGTCGATGACGTTGTGGGACGCCTGGCAAAAACCCTCGAAGAGACCGGGCAGCTCGAGAACACGATGATATTCTTCACATCTGATAACGGCCCTGAGGGCGAGATACCGCCGCACGGCCACACTCCCTTCCGCGGCTTCAAAGGCTCATCGTGGGAAGGTGGAGTCAGGGTGCCTGCCTTCGTATACTGGAAAGGCATGATCAAACCACGGCGGTGCGACGGCCTCTTCGATCTGGGAGACCTTTTCAATACCGTCGCCTCGATTGCCGGCGTGAAGGGCGCAGAGATAACGAGGTACATTCCTGCCAGCCGTTATGTGGATGGAATAGACCAGACATCGTTCCTGCTCGCCACAGACGGGCAGTCGAACCGGCGCAGCCGAATCTATACGTTGAATGAGTATCTGAGCGCTATTCGAATTGACGAATTCAAGGCGATAGCTGTCTGTGAGATCGAGGATGCCATCTTCCCAAGGGGATATCAGGGCGGATTCAGCGGAGGCTTTTTTACAAGGACCGGCGGACCGACTGTCGTAAATCTTTACACTGACCCGAAGGAGGATGCCAGCGTTGGCGTGCGCCATCTTCCGATGTGTGTCTACCTCGAAGCCGAGTACAACCGGTACAGAGACGTTCTGAACAGGTATCCCGCCGTCTTCAAGGTGACCTATTAGAGCTGTGATTCTTTTCTGTCATGCGAGTCCGGATGATGGAACAGGCTCTTCAGATTGTGAGGTATTGCCGGTCGGGAGGATTGTGATGATTCTGCCGGCGAGGATCAGGTGGAAGTCTATCAAACCAGGGAGGTAAGCTCATGAAAAAAGTATTTGTCCTTATGTTCTGTCTGTTTATTGTGGCGTCTGTCTGCTACGCACAGGAGAGAATGGTCAGCGACAACAGGCAGATCGTCGGGGGATACACAAAGGTTTCTGTCGATTCAAAAGATGTAACCGACGCGCTTTCATACGTGAAGAAGAACTTTCCCGCCTTTGGCGTGGAGAGCGTCGAGGAGGCATACACGCAGGTCGTCGCCGGGCTCAATGTCAAGATGGTCTGCAAGGTCGCCCATCCAAAGTGCAGCGAGAAGTGGGAGCTCACGGTCTACAGAGATTTGAAGAGCGAGTATCATCTCACAGCTGCGAAGAGCGTTCAGAAATGAATGATGCCTCAGCATTATTCGCCCGTTACGAGCCATCCAGGAAGACGATTGCAGTGAGACCTGACGATCTGACTGTAAGGGAGGCGGATGTCGATGATATTGAGTCTCTCGCAGCTCTGACGTTCGAGCGCTCCGGAGGCGACCTGGGAAGGATCAGGGAGAATCTGAGCCGGGAGATCTCAGGGAGCGGGGAACTGCATCTTATGCTTGTCGCGGAAACAGCAGGCAGGATCATCGGATTCGGCAGGGCGCGTTTCTTTACTTCCTCCAGCCTGACGGGAGGAAGAAATGTGCCTGAAGGATGGTACCTGATGGGAGTCATAGTCTCGAGCCGGTTCCGCCGCCTCGGCGTGGCATCGGAGCTTACAGAGAGGCGCCTGCAGTGGATTGCCGAAAGGGCCGATGAGGCATATTATTTTGCAAATGCGATGAATCGGCCCACAATCGATCTTCACGAAAAGCTCGGCTTCAGGGAGCTGACCAGAGACTTCTCCTTTCCCGGAGTCGGCTTCACCGGTGGAAAAGGAATCCTTTTCAGGACTGAGCTGAAAAACATGAAGTCTGTGTCATGACATGAATGCAGGAAGTAGTGTTCTGGCGATCGATTGATATGGACGCTTTTATCTGTTTTGAATTGCACGGAAAAGTGCGACATCGAATCAGATCCCCTGTGGCGTCATACCCTGCCTCAGGATTTGGCGCCGGCAGAAATGAGGTATTCGACGACTTCCCTCTGATTCTTGTCTCTGGCATATGTAAGCGGTGTTTTGCCATGGCTGTCGCGAGCATTCATGTCAGCATTTTTTGATATGAGCAGCTTTACCACTTCAACCTTTCCGTTCTCCGCTGCCAGATGCAATGGCGTGTATGATGATGGCAGATCGCCGGGTACATTGAGAGGAAGGGTTCTGGCGTTTACGTTGGCGCCTTTTGATATGAGAATATCAGCGATCTCTCTGTGGCCCAGTTTAGCCGCTTCGTGAAGGGCCGTGTAGCCGCTGTCACCGGCATTGACGTCAGCCCCCTTCTCGATGAGAAGTGATAAAATGTCCCTGTTGCCTCCCCGCACTGCATACAGCACCGATAATCTCGCGCATGACGGGCTTATTATGTGAATATTGGAATCCAGATAATCCTTCACTTCAGGAAGCTTTCCGTCTTCGAGCAGTCTGATGAACCTCTGTGTCTCAGAGCTGTTGTAAGGATCCTGGTTAGTGGGCTGGTTCTGGGCGAACGGCGCTCCCGATATTGAGAGGAAGAAACATACGACAAAAAGAACGGACAGATACCTCATGATCCACCTCCAATGTTGTTTAAGGGAACAAAAAATGATCAGCAGGAAAAATGATGTGTTTTGTACAGGTTTCCCTTAAAGATCATAATTTATTTCATCTTCGATGTCAATGAGCCGGTTTTGCGCATTGCGGCAATGTATGGCGGAATCGAGGGGCCTGCCTTGTTTTTGATATAAGGCTGTGTGGGTGTCTGTGCCGAAGATGGCAGAATGTGAATTCCTGGCACTGATGCGAAGCGGATCCTGAGTTCCCCGGGCTCATCCGGGCGGTGCCTGATTATGGCTGGCCGGCCGCTTCCTCAACCCAGTGCATCTCGGCGAAGCCTTCGTTGCAGATCAGGGGAAGCACATAGCTCCTCTCGTTCTTTTCGAACGTTATGACTGTCGTCTCCCTGTTGCTGTGCACGTATGGAGGCGATATTGTGAAGTACTTCCCTGCCTGGCGGAGCTTGCTGTGGATATGGCCCATCACGATATTCAGGAACTCTCCCATCGCGTCTGCAATCAGGGCTTCGTCTTTATCATCTATCTCCATGTCCATCATTCGGTTGACGATCATCAGGGCTAGCTCCCTGGAGAGCTTCAGGATGAACTTGCCCTTTATGTTTCCCGAGGTATTGATAACGATGCAGTAATAAGGGTTGAAGGTGTACCCGGTCTCTATCTTCACATCCAGCGCCTTGGCGTGAAGTCCGGCCATCGAGATGAGCATCCTGGTGGTAACTTCCTTCGTGACTGACATGATCTGCGAGTCCGATGACTGCGCGATGCAGGCCTTGTCCGGCACGTCCACGTCCATGTGGATCTTTGCGCTCTGCTCCTGCTTGAAGCGGCGGAACTCGGCGAGTAGCTCCTTCTCGGACAGGAAGCCCAGATCCATCAGCGTCAGGCCGAGGCTGATATAGTCCAGGAGCTGGATGTCCCTTATCTCCTCAATCTTTTCAGCGGTCAGCAGGCCCATCGAGAGGGCGAGCTCTCCGAAGCGCTTGTCGACAGTCCGCTGCATCCTGGCTATCGATTCAGTGTCCTGCCTGGTCAGATAGTTCTTCTCCACCGCGATGTCGCCGAACTTTTTCTGCACTGCGCTCTGATAGTGGAACGCTTCCAGCAGGTTCTCCCTGGAGAGCCATTTCTTGGCCAGCATGTACTGGCCGAATACCTTGTGCGAGAACGATTTCCCGTCGCTTCCCTGATGCTGCTGTGTCACCGGATTCACTGCAGCCTCCTCTCTCCAGGGCATTCCCTGGCTGCGTGCATTGTTGTGCATAGTAAATTAACGCGCTAATCATGCCATCGACTATAACAATCGGATCTTCCGATGTTTTTTTAAACAATTGCAAATGTAAAGCAGATTATCTACACATAGACACTCTGACCCCGTCTTATCCTGAACTTCTTCATCATAAGGAATATTTCCTCGATATATGCGCGGGCCAGATTTTTATCCCGTATCACAGAGAATACCTCATCGGAATAGAGGCTTGCCGAATACCAGTTATACGATTCGGCTATCACGGTCTCTTCGTCGAATATTGCAAACTTGTGATGGAGCGGCGAATAGGGAGTGTCGTGATAGTACAGCAGCAGCACCTCGATCCCGCTGTCGATGAGATGCTGCACGGCCGGCCTGAGCGGCCTCAGCTTCGACAGGTCGTGCTCCACAGGGAGATCATCCCGCTCGGCCCTGAATCCGTTCAGCACGATTACGATGTAGACTCCCCGGCGCTTTGCCTCGAGCAGCATGTCGAGCAGGCCTGCGCCGTGAAAGTAAGGCCCTTTCAGATATACGTCGCCCAGGTCGAACATGGCGACGAACAGCGAGCTCTTCGCGCAGGATATCTCTCTCAGAAGCGCGTCCGCCGCCGAGACTGTGCGCCCCTGCTCGTCAGAGTATCTGCCGAAGCTGTAGTAAAGGTTGTAAGGCTTCTCCATCCTTATCTGATATCCCTTGAAGACCCCTCCCTTGATCGTCTGATATATGTGCTGGTACAGGAAGCTTATCGGGAGCGAGTCGATGAAGAGGCCGTTTTCCCAGTTACCGCCCCACCGGTGAAAATCCAGGTTGTATGAGCTTGACATCACCATCATGCCGTCAAAGTCGATAATCTTCGTGTGCATGCTTGCAATCCCCTCGTCGGGTTTATACGGCGTATTTCGGACTATGCCGAAGACGTCGATCCCGGCCCGCCTCAGGCGCGCTACATCTTCGGACCAGTCTGCGCTGCTCGTCTGCTCCCATCCGCCCAGACATTCGATCTCGACGCCCAGGTGGTGAAGGTGCAGCAGATGATTGACGACGTGCTCGTTTTCGAAGTTGAACATGGCCAGATTCACGTAATGCCTTCTGTGAGGCTCCCTCTGCCTGGCTTCTGCGACCATGTCGAGCCTTCTGTGGATCTCGTGGATCGGATGGGATGAAGCCCATGGCTCGCCGCGCGTGAAGAAGGGCTTTACCGAAGCCTCATGAGGGCTGTTCATGACGGCGAATGAGGCCTGCCGGATGTCGTGGTGGCTGTAGTCTGCTATTCTGTATGAAGATTCCCTCTTGAACCAGGGCTCGTGAAAGTCATCTGACTCGACGTATCCCCTGAAGAAGTCCTCCCTTCTCGCGAACTTGTATTCATATTCAGATCTAAGGGGCGCGCCGTCCTTATGGATCACATATGAAAATGTTATTATGCTGACCATCCCGTGGGGGCTTTCAAATGGGAACAGTACGAGCTGGTGGGTCTGCCATTTCTCGATGTCGTATTCCCAGTGCTCCACGTAGTATCCCTGCATCACGTAGCGCTCGCACGTGCCGTCTTCCCTGTAAATGTTCTGGACCACTATCAGGCGCTTTTCATGAGAATAGTTCGAGATCCTGAATCCTACTCCACCGTTGAAGACTGTCACGTCGCGGAGGGCCGCGTTCTGCACGGTCCTCCCCTCGCCGATCCATTTGTAGGCAGGAAGGGCGTATCTTTCTGCAGGCTCACCCATTGTGAGGTTCCCGTCCTTTCAGATTCGATTGCTGTCAAGGATAGCCGAAGATCTTTACTGTGTATGGAACAAGATGGTGCACGCAGTACAGCAGCAGCTGGCCGTTGTCTGGATCCTGCAGATCATCGCGCTCCAGGAAGTTGTGAGTCTCGAGAAAGTGGAGGACGAGAGGTACGAACACCTCCCTGAACTCGGAGGCTGGCTGCGGATACATGCCCTGCATCGCCGCGTGATATTCCGCCTCACCTGCTTCCGGGCATTCGTGAAGGCGCGCTAGCCTGGAAGAACTGTGCTCCAGCCTCTCCCTCAGTCTGCGCAGCGTTTCCAGTGAAGGCGCGCAGAAGATCGGGTCGCCTGTAATCTTTTTGACGAGCCAGTCGCCGACGATCCTTATCAGGTGGGGCCTGTCCATCGCAAACACATAGTTGAGCGATTTATTGTTGAAGATCAGGCTTCTTGAAGGGCAGGCAAGGGACAGCTCGAGGTTGAAATATGGCGCGAGGTACGGCCCGAGCTCTATGAATGCTGTGGCGTTCCTGTAAGGAACTCCGTGGCTGTCCGCTCCCCTGTTCCACAGCGACGCGATCTTCAGCGTTCCCCCGAGCTCCCACTCGCGCGAGTCCCTTCTCGTGAAGCCGTAGTAAATGTCCATCTCACCGATGAGCTTTTCCTCAGGCACGACTATCCTGCACTGGTTGAGATATGACTGGTAGCGCTCGTGCAACTCATCGAGGACGTATATCTTGAAATCCACCTCGATGAGGGGGAAGAGGCCGTTCATGTGCCTGAAGTAGAAGCCGGCGTCAAAATCCACCCTGAAGAAATGCTTTTCGAGGTTCTGGTGGTGGACAATCTTCTCGCGCTCGAAGAGATAGCGTTCTATCGATGCGGCGATCCTCTTCATGAAATACTGCTGCATCATCATGACAGTGCCGCCGTAGCGTGGGAGGCACAGCACCTCGTCGTGGACATCGAAGAGAAGCGGCGGGAGGCCGCGGCGCATCAGAAGGTTGTTGACGAGGCACTTCGATGTCCTTCCGTTCGAGTCCAGGAATGGGTGTATGGACAGCAGCATATAGTAGAGCCTGGCGAGGGACGACGTGAACTTCTGCAGGTTCTCCACCTGCCAGTCCGCCTGGGCCAGGAAGGCCGCCAGCTCGTCAATGCCCCGCTCGAAGTTCCCGAACTCGAAGGTGAGGCCGCTTTTGTCTGCAAAGTTCTCTGTCCTGAACTCGCCTGCCTTCCACGTGTGAGAAAGATCGAGCTCTCTGGTCAGAGAGTGATGGATCGTCCTGATCGAATCGATGTCTATCACGATATCGCTGCCGATGCTGTCGTACAGATATGTGAACAGCTCCCGAAGGTTTCTCGATGCCGTGTATTTCAGGTGCTCAGGCGTGTCTGTGTTGATCTCGCCTATCGTGCCTTCCATGATCGTCGCAGACTCCTCGGTGAGCTCGAGAAACATCCTGTTCAGTATGGCCATGTGAGCATAGGGAGGTGTTTCCCGCTCAATGGAGAGGAAGAGATCGATGGGGATGCGCGGGAGGGGAGCCTCCACTTCTGGCAGATTCGATTCGTAGTCCTCACCGAGCTTTTTGCAGAGCTCGCGGATTATGTATGCCGAGTTGCGGTTCGCCTGCTGGTCGCGCGGAAGGTAGATGTGGCTCTTGACACCCTGTAATTCCCTTGCGAAGACTTCCTGAAGCCTTCTGTAGCAGCCGGAAAGCTCGTGGCGCTGTATTGCGGCGAGGTCTTCCGCCAGCGCTGTGCTTACGCCGTAGCCTTTTTTAAGCAGCGATTCAAGCACTCTCTTGCGCGCCGAGATCTCTTCCTTCGTCCTCGTGTGAAGCTCGTTGTTGTAGTGCCATTTCTTGTAGAAGAAGAGGAGGCGCCTGAGATCGGGAGGGTGATCGCACTCCATCTCATACAGCTCTTTCTGGATATGCCAGACCTGGCTCAGAATCTTGTCGTGAATACGCTGGCAGTTGTGATCCCACTGATAAACCAGGCTGGTCGTCCTATCCACTGAGCCTCCTCTGGCGGTTTCCTGTCAGATCTACCATGAGATCTCCTGTTCAGTCTACTTTCGAACCCTTCCGTATCTCTTCCTTCCGGGCCGCGCCGTTCTTGCGCGCTTTCCGGGCCGCGCCGCACTTCTGCGCCTTCTGCGCACTCCCGGCGCGAACACCGTGATCAGCCCCAGATGATCACTCAGCGACGGGTTATGCATTATCAGGAAGGAGTTTTCGACTGTGCATTCGCCTTTGAGAAGTATGTAGTCGATCCGCTCCAGCGGCCCGCAGGACGGGAAGGTGCTCCCTCCGGTCCTGAAAAGGCTCCTGTAACTGTCTTTAAACCCCTGCCGCTTGAAAAAGCGGATGCACATAGAGTTTTCCCTCGCGTTGAAGTCGCCTGTTACTATGACGGCTCTCTTGTCGCCGAGCGTGTAATGCCTTCTCAGAGCGGCTATCAGCGCCGCAGCCTGGGCGGTTCTGATGGAAGGCATCGGGTGGTGATCGAGGTGCAGGGTCGTGAAGAGGATCCTGTGGCCTCTCACATCTATCTCGGCTGCCAGGGCGTATCTCGGCATCAGCGGCTTCTCCCCCTTCTTGAGCATCACGTCGAGGCTGAGTATCTGGGGGTTTTGTATCGGGTATCTCGAGAGAATCGATATCCCTTCGGGGTATCTGTCATAGAACTTGTGGCAGTAAGCGAAGTATGTTGAGAATCTCGCCCCGGAGAAGCAGGAGAGATGCCTGGCTATCTGGTAGCTCGTGTCCTCTATGCCGCAGCCGCAGATCACTTCCTGCAGCCCGCAGATGTCTATGTTGTGATATGCCAGCTCTGCCGCGATCTCGGGGAATCTCTCCGCGTCGTTGCCCTGTATCCCGTGGAGGTTGTAGTTTCCTATGACTATGCGCTCGTGCTGCATATCCTCGTTATTCATCACTGGGAGCTCCTTTCGCCGGATTTAAGGTCTTCAGGCCTGGATGCATAGATTCTGTAGTCGAGCTCACTGAATATGTTGTTCTTCTTCTCCAGCGCTTCCAGGAATGGTACGGTTATGGCGCCTTTCTTCATCTCGTCGTAGAGCCTCGTGAAAAAGAGAACGTGCTCCTTTGTCCTTTTTTCGGCGTACTCCACGCACGTTCCGGTCTTGATTATGAAAGCCCAGTCGCTGCTCTGGGCGAGCAGCAGCTCGCGCGCAGCCTGGTTGAGGGCCCTTACCTTAAGCGGGTCTTTGCAGTCCCTGAACGAGTTTGCCAGCTCTGTCATCCGCTCGGCGGCCTTGTGGAGATGGCGGTATATCCAGTCGTTGCACTCTTCGAGCCAGTATTCGCAGTAGCCCTTGTGTCCCCAGCTCGACAGGCTCGGTGTGGCGCCCGGATTTTCAGGGTGCCTTTCCAGATAGCCGATGGGAGTGACAGGCTCTATCGGATAGTTCTGCGCAGCCGTTTCATAGAAAACGGCCTTCAGAAATTCCGGCCCCTCGTACCACCAGTGCCCGTAAAGCTCTGCGTCATACGGGCAGGTTATTATGGGAGGCCTTCCCATCAGATCCTTGAGCGACGCGGACTGCTCGGAGCGGCTGTTCACGAAGTGACGGGCGTGGATCTTCGTCTTTCGGAGAGCCGCCTCTTCGTTGTAAGGCTCCTTCTGATCCGTCTTGCCGGTGATCCTGTAGTACTTTACGCCTGTGTTTACCCTGATGCCGCTCTCGTGGATGTACGGAGCGATATAGTCCATCGGGAGATCATATCCCACATCGCGGTAGAACTCGCGATAGTCGAAGTCGCCGGGGTAGCCTTCTATAGAGCTCCAGACCTGCTTGGAAGACTCAGGATCCCGCGCGAAGGCCGCCACGCCTGACGGGCACAGGACAGGCGAGTAGAGGGCGTACTTGGGCCGCGGCTTTGCCAGTATTATCCCGTGTGAGTCCACGAAGAAAAACCTGATGCCCAGCTCTTTGAGGATCTCGTCGTGGCCGGGATAGTATCCGCACTCAGCGAGCCAGATTCCGCGAGGAGACGAGCCCATGTGCTTCCTGTAGCTGTTGACTGCTACATGGAGCTGCGCCCTTATCGCCTCCTTCTGAGGCTCCATAAGCGGCAGAAATCCGTGGGTGGCGCAGCAGGTCATGATCTCGAGATACCCGAGAGACTGGATCTCCTTGAAGGCGGTGAGGAGGTTCATGTGATACCGGTCGACGAAGACCTCCCTGGAGATTCTGAACTTGCGCTCGTACATCAGGGCGAGCTGGTGGAAGGCAGGATCGTTCCTCGTGCGGACCTTCTCCTTCTCCGAGAGCTCGATGAGGCGCTCGATGTGCTGCACATAGCGCTTCTGCAGCAGTTCGTCGGCGAGCATCTCCATCAGCGGAGGCGTGATCGACATGGTAATCCTGAAATGTATCTTCTTCTCTATCAGCTCCTGATAGCCCAGCAGGAGAGGGATGTATGTCTCGGTAATGGCTTCGTAGAGCCATTTTTCTTCAAACGAGTCTCTGTATTCGGGGTGGCGGACGAAGGGCAGATGCGCATGAAGCACCATGTTCAGGTAACCGTGGCTCATGATGCACCTTCCACCTCATCAGGCCGGGAGTGCCTCTTGTCGCGGAGTAGCGGCGGAATGAACGGGCCGTACATTCCGAACGGGAAATCGCGATGCTCGAGATATCTCGCTATTATGCGCCTCAGAACATCCTGCCTGTGCCTGACTCTCTCGCTCTTCTCCATTCTGATATCTTCGGCGATCCACAGGAATGACAGCTTTTCGATTTCACGGCCCTTTTCTTCAGCCGTTTCTGCCTGCGCGTATTCGTGTTTCTTCCAGAGGTCGTGCTCAGATATGATACCCTGTCTCCGGGCGGATTTGTATTCCCGGAATGCGTCCGGGTCGCCGGCAAATCCGCGCTCCATCGAGGCTTCGCGCTCAGCTTCGAAGGACTGCCCTGCCTCTCTTGCGCGCTCCTCCTCTTTTCTCTCCTTCAGCTGCCTTATAAGGCTCTGCCTCTCCCTGGGATCCATCTCGAGGATTATCTCCCTGCTGATCTGATCCCTGGCGGCCTGCTCCTCGAGCCTGTCTATGACATCAGGCCCTTCCGCTCTGATCAGCTCTTCGAGCTCGCTGATCTCGTCCATGCCCGCCAGGCTCGTCAGCTCTTCGAGCTTCTCGAGCTCTTCCTCTATGACGACCTCTTTCAGCAGCGGATCTTCCTCCAGCTCCTTCTTGACGAGTGTGTAAAACCGCCTGTAGATCTTTTCAACGGCTTTCCATTCCTCGTCGAAGCCTCCTGTGAGTGTTGCAGGCGGCGGTGAGATCACATTCGACACACTGACTGTCACAGGCTCCTCGAAGAAAGGCACGAACTCCAGCTTCCCGCAATAGGCCTGGAAGCTTTCGTCTATGTCGAAATAGGCCGATCTCGTGCTGCCGATGATGGCGATCTCTATGTAAAGCTGCGGGTTCTGGGCCAGCTCCTCTTCGTTTGCGCCTCTGTATACCTTCAGATAGAGCTGTCCGGATGGAAGCTCTTCACTGCTCTCTCCGAGGCCCAGCTCGAGCCTCTTATCGAGGCTTATGTCCCAGTAGGCGTATGCCTTGTAAGGATCCCTTATCAGTATGACGACCCTGTCCTCGTCATATGTCGTGGGAAGCTCTTCCGTGTCGAGGGTCAGAAGGGTGAGATCGAACGGCTCTTCCTGTTCTCCGTCGTAAGATTCCTCGTCTTCGGAAGGCTCTTCGAGAGCTGTCTCTTCCTCTTCGGGCTCCTCTGCAGCCTCATCTTCCTCTTGCGCAGGTCCGTCTTCGCTCCCGTCAGCCGGCTCCATTTCGGCAGGCTTCCTGCCGCGCTTTGCAGCAGAAGCTTTCAGAGAAGTCTTCCCGGCCTGAATCTTCTCCTTTTTCTCGCTGATGATGAGCTGAATGCTCTCGCTTTCCTTCTGGAGCTCGATGGCCAGCTCTTTCTGAAGCATTTCCCCTTCCGGCTCTGGTGCCGTGCCTTCACCGTCCAGGCAGGGCTCTTCTATCTGTTCTGCCGTTTTATCAGAGGAGATTTCTATATCGACTGCTGCTGCAATGATTTCATGAATGAGCTGCGGACCAGCCTTCGGCTGGAACTCTATCTCAGGCATCACAAGAGATGGAGCCGCCTCCAGCGGGGAAACTGAAATGTCTGCCGCTCCGGCCTCCAGGCCTGTAGAGTCGCTTTCCGTCCGATCCGGCTGAGATTCCCTGCCGGAGACAGGTATATCCGGGTCTGATGCTGTATCGAAGTCGCCAGCTGTGACGCTTTGGGCAGCGTCCTTCAGAATCCCGCCATCATGGCCTTCCGTTGCCTCGGATGAAGCAGTGGGCTCTTCCTCCGGCCCCCTTTTCTGCGGCAGACCTTCTTCGTCATGGTGAAGCATTAATGATCCTCATTCTAGAAGCGAGCGTTGAAGGCAGGCTCTTCTCTGTAATTCAAATAATACCCTCCGGTGCCAGGACCTGTCCCGGCCCCTGGGGTATCTGCCATTGCACAGAACTGCACTGGTGTCGCAGTATCTTTTTGTTCTTCATGAAATTCTTCCACGTACATTGATATTCCTTTTTATTGGACTGCAGTGAGGGAGGAAGATCATGCTTTTTCGAGAAAATATGGTAAGTCTCATGCCGCTGCCATTTGATTAGCGAGGTGCAACCATCGATCAGATAACACAGGAGCAGAAAGAGAGATTGTCTCTTCCTTTGCAGGCACTGGACGAGCCATCTGTCTGCGAAAGGCTGGACTCTGTTTTCGGCAGGGAATGGGAACAGAAATCGTCCTGCGCGCGCTGTGTGACTTTCACCTTTCCATGCTCTGCCGAAGGAAACGGCGCCGGGAATGTTACTCTGCACTTCTGGCGCACGAAATGCATGCTGAATATGCCTGTGGAAGGCTCCAGGAGCACACTGAAGGTCACTGGTGAGCATCTCTGCGCAGCTGATGAGCGGGGCGCATTCCTGCTGAACCACAGGGCCTCTTTTCTGACAGCTGCGCTGAAGGGGCTCGGAGTCGGCTCCGATGACTCGACTGTAAGAAACTCGTATCTGTCCCTGTCGCCTTCCGTCTCCGTGCTGTACCTTACAGGATTTGACGCCTCTGTCGACAGGATTGCCATAGCCGAGCGGGAATCAGATGCCCATGCTTTTTCGTTCCTCGAGTACAGGCCCATTTCGGATTATTTCATAAGGGTGTACCGGATCGAGCCGATATCGATAACCAGGGAGGACGGAGAAGGCTGCCGGAGCATGAGTGTCTATCTGCTGACGCTCGACCATCGCGGCATGGCTCTGCTGGCCGCCGGGAATCTGCCTGACAATGTCGCATTCGAGGTCAGGCTCGAGAGCCATCCCTCCCTGACCTTCGCCGTGGACTCGGTCCAGAGGACGGCGCTTCCATCGGGAGTGAGCTTTTACTATCTGAACTTTGACCACTTTCTGTCGGAAAAGAAAGTCAATATGCTGAAACAGTGCTGGGGATATGAGAAGAGGGCGTCGGTCCGCCTTCAGAGAGTACTCCCTGTCAGGATCTCTCTCAGCCGATATAAAAAGCTCTATGCCCTGACCGATGACATATCGTGCCACGGCATGAGGGTCGTACACAAGCATGCCATCCCTCCGGGCATGCACTTCGAATGCAGGATAAGGCTGGCAACGGTTTACGGAGACGTCGATCTGAAAAGCGAGCTTGTATGGAAGAAGACCCTGATGAGTACGCTCAACATAACGGGAGTGAAGTTCATCAGGAGCGATTCAAGGGAGCTGGGGAGGCTCAGGGATTATCTCGAATCGGAGATAATCTCCGATCTCAAAGCCGCAGTCTGTCAGGACGACTCAGAGCCGGTCAGCCGCCCCTGACGATACAGGGTATGGGGTTCAGGGTACGGGGTATTGGATCAAGAGTAAAGCGACTGTTTGCAGAAAAAGCCTGCCAGAATTACCATGACCCACGACCCATTGACAGGATATTTAATATTCCTTCCCATATCACCATTCTCTCCATCTCCCCATTTTTACACTCCGTGTTTTGTATTCTTTCCTGAAAATTCTTGATTAATTCATGGGTATTGTCTTAAAAAATAAGAGGAATTAGACGCAGCAGGAGGAATACAATAATATTCCGGGCGCAGCGGTTATCTGAAAAACCTCATAGACTCAAGCTCTGGGGAAATATACTTTTGAGCACAGGCAATTGCAGCAATGCAAATTGGATATTCAGATGAAATCTATGATCCCGGTTTATCGATACTGGAATTTTCAATGCTCATTACTATAAAACTGGAACGACAATTCTCGCTATGGAGCAGCAGAAGAACCCCAAAGAAACTTCAACTTTTGTCGGCATCAAGAACTGGGAGATAGCTCTCGATATTCTCCAGAAAGTTCTTGAGAAGAAGCCCAGGGACAGCGCTCTTTTGCTTGAAAAGGCCCACCTTCTCTTCCGGATGGGACTGTACAGGGACTCTCTTGCTCTCTGCCAGGAGGTCGAGCGCGAGGGGAAGGAGCGGTGGGAGTTCACGCTCCTCAATGCAGCCTGTGAGAACTGGCTGCATCGCAGGGAGAAGATGCTCTGGCCGATCGACACCGCGTACCAGGCAATTCCACAGGAAGAGCTGCACAAGGACATGCCTACGCTCCTCGCAGTTTTTCTGAGCTTTGACGAGGCTCTCTACTACCTGTCGCACATCCTGGTCAACACCAGGGATCCCCAGCCGTGGTATCTCAGAGGCGCCATTGAGAGGGCCCAGGGAAAGCTGAAGGAGGCCCTTACGAGCCTCGACAGGGCGCTCCTGCTCAGGAAGGATTTTGCGCCTGCCATAGAGCTGAAGGAAAAGATAAGAGTCGAGATCCTCAGAGGCGCCACGAAAGGCAAGAAGGTGAGCAGCCTGCAGGATCCCGTCGTGATTCAGGAGGCGAAGGCCGGCTTCTCTGCAGAGGACTGGATGGTCAGGGGCTTTTCCAACATCAGGGAGAAGCAGTACACAGAGGCTCTGAAATCATTCGGCGAGGCCCTCAAAAGCGATCCCACGCTGTACATATGCTGGTACTTTGTCGGAAAGGTTCAGCAGGATCTCGGCGGCGGAGACAAAGCCACGCAGTGCTTCAGAAAGTTCATAGAGGGCTACCCGCGCTCGAGCGGATTCTACCGGGAGCAGCTCAGGAGCCTCCCTCCCGACTGTGACAGGGAGAGCATAGACGATCTATACCACAGGTGGATTGGCCATCTCCCGTCCGATCACCGCTCATGGATGGAGTACCTGACATACCTGCTCGATCAGTACGATTACGAAGGCGCCTGGCTTGTCGCAACTGAGATCCTGGATTGCAGGATGAAGGACTGGTTCATATCCTCGTCGCCCGGCGACTTTTATACGCTGAAGGGGCTGCTCGAGCTGTATCTCGAGAGGACCCGCTCGGCCAAGGACTCGTTCGGCGAGGTGCTGAAGCTGAAGAGCAATGACAGCGTCGCCCTTCTGGGCCTGGGCAGGTGCAACGAGAACCTCGGCAAGTTCAAGGAAGCGGAGGAGTTCTTCAGAAAGGTCTCAGAGCTGAAGGACTCGAAGCTGATGGGCCTTTACCATCTGGCGAGCCTCTATCTGAGGAAAAAGGACAGGGGCAGGGCGCTGGCGGCTATAGAGGAAGCGCTCAGGCAGAATCCGGGCTCCCAGCTCCTGAAGTGCAAGAAGGCCGAGATCATGCTCGAATCAGGAGATTACAGCGGCTTCGCCGAATACAGAGGCAGCTTTGACGACAAAGGCAGGCCCTTCATCCCGATAGTGATGCAGAGCTGCCTCGCCAGCTTCCGCACACAGAAGTACGGCGAGGCGATAGACTCGCTGATGGCGCTGAGGCGCGAAGAGCCTGAGAACTACTATTTCATCAAGAACCTCTGCATAATGTATCTGCGGAGCGGCAAAGTCGACAAGGCCCTCGAGACGACTGAGGAGGTAAAGAAATACGGAAAATGCGACGCCGACTACTTCCTGATGGAAGGCATCCTGTGCTATTTCGAAAAGAAATACGAGCAGTCGCTGACTTTCCTCGAGAGCTATATGAACCTTCGTCCTCTCGATCCCAGGCTCTGGTCGTTTCTGGCCCTCACCGAATTCTCTCTCGAGCACTTCGATGTGTCAGGGATATGCTTCCAGAAGGCCAGAGAGCTCTGCGGCGGCGTGCATCACTCCCTGCTCAACCTCGCTATCTTTTACTGCGAGAGCGGCGAGTTCGAGAAGGCGTTCGAGTTTCTGTCAAAGATCCAGGCGCCTCAGAGGGGCATACAGTATTATCTGTGCCGGGCGAAATGCCTGCGCGGAATAAAGAGGATCGACGAGGCATACAGAGATGTCGAGGAAGTGCTGAAGGTGGAGCCCCAGAACATCACGGCTATGACGCTGAAGGCGCTGCTCGAGTTCGACAGGAGCAGTTTTTCGGCCAGCCAGGAGGCTTATGACAGAATCATGGAGATCAACGACTCGATCGCCGAAGTGATATACTCACGCGGAATCGTGGCGTTCTACATCAACGACATTCCTGTGGCACAGGAGGCATTCGACAGGGCTGTGAAGCTCAACCCGGACTTTTTCGAGGCCTGGCTGGGCAAGGTCGTCGTGGCATACAGCATCAACGACAAGGAAGGGGCGGCAAAGGCGATAAAAAAGGCGCAGAAGCTTAAGGCCGATGAGTTTGCCGAGTGGCTCCGCTTCGCGTCGACTCAGACAGATCACAGATCGACAGTAAAGATATACGATAAAATACCGATTCCTTTTTACATACCTCTGGTCTTTTCACCTGAAGTCGAGGACCCTCTCACGGCCTTTCACTTCCAAGGACTGGACAGAGTTTTTTCTTCGTAAATAACGCATCATCTGGAGGACAGATCTCTATGGATATCAAAGCTCCTCGGGGAACCTATGACATTCTCCCCGATCAAGCCTGCAAGTGGCATTATGTTGAGCAATGCGCGCGCAAAACAGCCGATCTCTATGGCTATCGTGAGATCAGGACTCCCATCTTCGAGCAGACAGAGCTCTTTGTCAGGGGGATCGGCGAATTCACCGATATCGTCAAGAAAGAGATGTATATCTTCAAGGACAAGAAGGGGAGGAGCATGACCCTGCGGCCGGAAGGCACGGCGACGGTGGTGAGAGCATGCCTGGAGCACAACCTGGCGCAGAACGCGCTTGTCAAGATGTACTATATAGGCCCTTTCATGCGCTATGAGAGGCCGCAGGCCGGAAGGTTCAGGCAGTTTCACCAGTTCGGATTCGAGGCGCTGGGCTCGCGCAATCCCTCCCTTGACGCCGAGATCATCCAGGCGACATTTGATTTCTTTACCACTCTGGGCCTGAAGGACCTTCAGGTGGAGATCAACTCGATAGGATGCAGGGAGTGCAGGCCTGCCTACAAGGAGGCGCTGGTCACATTCTTCAAGGGAAGGGCAGAAGAGCTCTGCTCAGAGTGCAACAACCGTCTCACCCAGAATCCGCTCAGAATCCTGGACTGCAAGTCGAAGACGTGCCGCGAGATATCCCATGTGGCTCCTTCGATCTTCGGGTATCTCTGCGGCGAGTGCAAGAGCCATTTTACGAAATTGCAGGAGTATCTCGAGGCGGTCAGGCTTCCCTTCTCAATCAACCCGCTCATAGTCAGAGGTCTCGACTATTACACGAAGACGGTGTTCGAGGTGATAACCAACGAACTCGGCGCTCAGGACGCGCTCTGCGGCGGCGGCCGGTACGACCAGCTCGCAGAGGAGATCGGAGGGAAGGCGATCCCGGCTGTGGGAGTTGCCATAGGACTGGAGCGCTCGATCAGCATCCTCGAGAAGCGCGGTGTGGCGATACCCGGCGATGCCGATCTCGACATATATCTGGTATCGCTCGGCGAGGAGTCGGATCTCGTAGTGCACAGGCTGCTGAAGGAGCTCAGGGACTCAGGTTTCCGGGTCGAAAGGGACTATATGGGAAGAGGCCTCAAGAACCAGATGAAGGAGGCCCATCACAGGAACGCCAGGCTGGCGGCGATTGTCGGCGCAGATGAGCTGAAGGCGAAGTCGATCACGCTCAAGGACATGAAGAGCGGCGAGCAGAAGATGCACCCTGTCAAATCCGTGGTGGAAATAGTCAGGAAGCGATTGGAGGGCGGCAGTTGGAGCTGAAGATACATCCGTCGATAATAGAGCAGGTAGTTGATCTGGCTGAGAGCTACGGGCTTCTCGAGCTGGAGGTCCAGTACAGGGACTACCGCGTGTATGTGAAGAGGACCGGCGGCGAAGCCTGGGAAGCTGACGGGCAGGTGTTTGCGCCTGTCAGGCCTGCAGCGGTTAAAACGCCAGACACAGTGAGGGATCTGCCTGATGAACATACGGTGGTCGTGCGCTCCCCGCTCTCAGGAGTGTTTTACAGGGCGCCGAGTCCGGGCTCTCCATCGTTTGTCGAGGTCGGCGATTCTGTCACGCCTGGAAAGACTCTATGCATCGTAGAGGCTATGAAGCTCATGAACGAGATCACGTCCGAGCACAGAGGCGAGGTGGTCCGCGTCCTCGCCGAAAACGGGAAGGCTGTCGAGAGCGATCAGGCTCTCTTCTGGATAAGGCTCTCCCCGCAGGCGTGACAGCAAAGCGATTTTCATCATAAAAGGAGAATCAGTCAATGGCAAAGGTTGCAGTAGTGGGATGTGGAAAGTGGGGGATGAATCTCGCGAGGAACTTCAGGGAGCTGGACGCTCTTGAAGCAATCTGCGAAACGAACGCTGCACGCGCTGCAGAGCTGGGAAGCTCCTTCAGCGGTGTGAAGGTCTATACAGAGCTCGAAGAGCTTCTCTCCGGCGCGCCTGTAGACGCGATAGTCATCGCGACACCGCCTCACATCCATCACAGCGTGGGCATGAAAGCGCTGAAGGCCGGGAAGCACCTGTTCATCGAAAAGCCGATGACCCTCGACGCGCGCGAGGCCAGGGAGCTCGATGAGACAGCGCAGAGCCTCGGGCTCAAGCTTATGGTGGGGCACATACTCCTCTATCACCCTGCCTATGTGAAACTGCGCGAGATCGTGGCGAGCGGTGAGCTGGGCGAGATCTGTTACATCCACTCCGAGCGGATCGGCCTGGGCCGTGTGAGACGCGAAGAGGATGCGATGTTCAGCCTCGCGCCTCATGACATCTCGGCGATGCTCTATATCTTCAATGAATCGCCTGTGGCGCTCTCGTGCACAGGCATGAGCTACCTTCAGAACAACATAATGGATATGGTATATCTGAACCTCCGCTTCAGGGAGAAGAGGCTCGGCCATATACACGTGAGCTGGCTCTCCCCTGAGAAGATCAGGCAACATACAGTCGTTGGAACGAAAAAGATGGCGCAGGTAGACGAGGTCATCGGCAAGGGAGCCCTGAAGCTCTTCCACCGTCATATCGAGCCCGGCTCGCTGGCGGCGGTTAATGGAGAGGTCGAAAATGTGGCTCTGCTCGACGAGGAGCCTCTGAGGGAGGAGTGCCGACATTTCCTCAACTGCCTCGAGAAGAATGAGCATCCCAGAAGCGATGGCTGTCAGGGAGTCGACGTGGTGAGGATCCTGAATGCGGCGAAGGAGTCTGCAGAGCGGAAGGGCGAGTGGGTGTCCCTCGAAGAGACCTGCAGGCGTGCGTGAGTGCCGGAGATTCGCATGCGTCCGGGGCTGAACCGGCTCTGGCATTAAGGCGCTCAGATTCTGATAACATCAGGTTTACCTGCTCCTGGTGCCCAGGACAGGTGGCGTTAATTATGCTGGTGAGTATAACAGAAGCTTTCTGCTTCCCATGGGTCACAGGCATCTGCAGGGTGGCATTTTTTAACTGATCGCGAGATGAGATTATGCTAAAAAAGCTTATTTCCAGATATTTTCTCAAGTTCTCAGAGGGGAAGATCCTGATTGAAGATCTCTACAAGAAGAGGAGCTCCAAGAAAGGCATCCCCAGATTGAGCGACGGCGAGTTCTTCTCTTACCTGAGAATTCCTGACAATGAGGACAAGGCCATAAAGGACGCCTACAGGGAGAGAAACTTCGAGCTCGCCAAGCGGGAGCTCATCAAATACTACAGAGCCAGGGAGGCTCCTGTATTCTTCTTCCAGTACGGGCCCGGCAAACGCGAGACCTTCAAGTTTCAGAGCAATTCAGGGAAGGCTGTCATCGAGGCTGCCGACAGGATCTACAACCATACGATGAGCACTGTATCAGGCGAGTCAAAGAGCTTCGGCACATTCATCGACTGGTTTTCCGATTTCGACGGCAAGAGCTGGATATACTGTCACATCGCCGATCTCGGCAGGAAGCTGACAGAGAAGCACGTTCAGAAGATGTACAACCTGGCCAACCTCACGATCACGATGGAGTTCAACAAGCATCACCATCTGGTAGATCTCGGCCGCGCCTACTTCCTGACAGGTGATGAGAAGTACGCCCAGGAGTTTGTCATAGAGCTGGAAGACTGGATAGACAAGAACCCTGTGAACTGGGGCGTAAACTGGCTCGATCCGCTCATGGTGGCGCAGAGGATGCTCTCGTGGATACTTGCGCTGGGCTTCTTCCTCAACTCTCCTCATCTGACAGGCGAGACATTCTGCACTCTGATGAAGAGCCTCTTCTTCCATGGAACGCACATAGTCGAGCGGCTCTCCGACAAGACGGTCAAGCCTGCAAAGCTGATAGGGCTGGCTTCTTCGCTGTATCTGTTCTCGTCTCTCTTTCCGGAGTTTGAATGCCAGAAGCGCTGGAAGGACAGGGCGGTCAAAGTGCTCGAGAGCGAGGCGGCGCAGCAGTTCAGCGTGGACGGCGTTCACAGGGAGCAGTCTCTCGGATTGCAGGTCCTTTTGACAGAGTTTCTTATGATACCTCTGCTGTGGGACAGGGTCAACTTCAGATCGTCTTCGCCGGCGCTCCGGACCTGTGTCGAGAAATCGCTCGAGTTCATGATGTATACCATTCAGCCCAACGGAAAGGCCCAGACATTCGGCGAGACTCCAATAACGAGGGCCTGGAGGTTTGGCATGACCTCCCACGAGGACTTCAAGCCGCTCCTCGCCCTTGGGGCGCTTCTCTACGAGAGGGGCGACATGAAGAGCATAGCAGGCAACTCGAGCGAGGATATTCTGTGGTTTTTCCAGGATGACGGCACGACGCGCTATGACAGGATGACGGCCCATGTTCCTGAAACCAGGTCTAAAGCCTTTGCCGAGGGAGGCTTCATCTTCTTCAGGGACGGATGGGAAAGGGATTCGACCTACTGCTATTTCCACAGCGGCCCGAGGAAGCGGTGGAGCTATGTTGACAAGGGCATGGAGGGTCTCGCCCTCCACAGGGATCTGATGAATTTTTCCCTGTCCGTCAGGGGAGAGCCTTTCATCATTGAAACAGGCTCATACAGGGGCAAGAAGCAGTTCGGGTCATATTTCACGAAGACCGGCGCGCATAATGTGATCATAATCGACGGCAGAGAACAGTCCCAGTTCAAAGGCCTGAAAGGCTCGAAGAAGTTTCTGCAGTATCTGAAGACAAAGTGGATCTTCACGGACGACCTCGACTATGTCGTATCAGGGAGCCCGGGCTTCGAGGATCTGAAGAGCCATGTGATCCACCGCAGGGAGATCCTGTATCTGAGAAGCAAGAGATGGTTTCTCGTGAAGGACAGCCTCGAAGGCTTCGACGAGTTCATTGTGGAGCTCAACTACCACTTCGCTCCGGAGCTCGAGATAATACTGCGGGGCGATCACGGCTGCTTCATAAGAGGCAGAAGGGATTTCTTCAGGCTGAACCCTTATTTCCCCTGCAGCTTTTCCTGCAGCCTGAACCGCGGCAAGCTCGACCCGATGGCCGGCTGGTATGCAAAAGACTTCATCCGCGTTGAGCCCTGCTACAGGCTCGAATACTTCGCCAAGATGAAACTGCCGGCCGAGATATACACATGGATAAGCTGGGCGCGCGGCGAGTTCCGGATCCCGGCAAGGGAGGAGCTTGACGCCATGTTCAAAGAGGCGGCTGAGATGCGCGGAATCAACGAGCCTGAGCTGCCGCCCGAGATAGAAGGCTGAGAGCCCGGTTTGGATCAGTTTTCCCTTGTATCTCAGTGAGCAATGGATCGAGAGATAAAAAGAATTCTTCCTTCCCTTGATCCCTTGGCCACTTGATCACTGCAGTGCTGCCTGGAAATATGAGATCCGTCCGGTTCACTTTACTGGATCTGTAAACTTTCTCTGCTGCATTGAGCCGTCGAGCTCGATCTTGTCGATGTCGTCTTCGTCGGCAGGCGCGTTCTCATCGAGCCACAGAAGGAAGGCGTCGGCGCAGACCGGATCGAACTGGCTGCCCTTGTTCTTTACGAGCTGCTCCTTCACTTCCTTGAACTTCATCTTCTTGCGGTAAGCCCTGTTGGACATCATCGCGTCAAAGGCGTCGGCAACTGCCAGAATCCTCGCCAGCAGCGGGATCTCGTCCCCCTTCAGGCCGTCCGGGTATCCCCTCCCGTCATAGCGCTCGTGGTGGTGGCGCACTCCGCTCAGTATATCGTGCGAGATGTTGGCCTGCCTCAGAATCTCTTCTCCGGCCTTTGAATGGCCCTTGATGATCGCGAACTCCTCATCGGTCAGTTTGCCGGGCTTCAGCAGGACGCTGTCTGGTATGCTGATCTTGCCGATGTCGTGAAGAATGCCGCAGGACATAAGTATGGCGTACCTGTCAAAGGGAAGGTTCATCTGGCTCGCTATGTACCCTGCGTATTCGGCGACGCGGTCGGCGTGGCCCTGTGTGAAAGGGTCTTTCGCCTCGAGTGTCTTCGCAAGTGTTCTCACGAGGTTTTCGAGCCTTGTGCGGTCAGCCTGCCTCATCCTGGCAGAGATCATCGAGATCGATGTCTCGTTCGCGAGGCCTTTCAGGATCTCAAGGTCGACTCTGTCGAAAGGCTCGCCGTCCACCTTGTTGTTTACGTTTATCACTCCTATGGCCTTATCTTCCACGACGATCGGGATGGAGAGGAGCGATTTCGTTGAGTACTTCCCTGTCTTTTCCTTATCCAGCGCGTCGAAGGCCTGTTCCACATCATCTGACAGAAGAGCCCTCTTGTTCTGGAAGACCCACGCCGAAACTTTCTTCTGATCGTTGACATCTATCGAGGCAGTGCCGGCTATGTCCGGGTCTATTCCAAAGCTCTCCTTGATTATCAGTCTGGAGCGGTTCTGCTCGTCGAGCAGCATCACGGAGACTCTCTCCACATTCATCAGCTCTCTGATGGTGCCTACGAGATTTTTCAACACGACATCGGGGTTTTCCGCGGCGACCACCTTTTCTTTGAACCTGGACAGGATCATCAGGTCGTCTTCTCTTTTTCTCTTGACTACGAGCTGGTAGAGGATTGGAGCGATTCTGTGCCTCAGATACTCGAGAGCCTCCCTGTTCCTCTTCCTCGTGAAGTCGAGCAATGACGAGCTTTCGAGGGCGATCATGCCGATCAGCCTGTAAGCTCCCCTTATATCCATCGAAAGCGGCAGAAAGATTGAGTAACCCGTTTTTTCGAAGGAGGAGATCACATCATCCCTGTTCCCCGATGAAACCGGAATGGCTGCCAGCTCCAGGCTGGTCGTTATCGTATTATACTGCTCCAGCGCCTGCACGAAGGCGTCATTTCTCTGTACCCCGAGGCCTGGATTGCCTATTGTGTCGCCTTCGTTGACTCGGAACATGTTTCTCGATTCGTCGAGGAGCAGAAATGAGACTCTCTTGAATCCGAAGCTCTTTCTCAGGAACGTCACGGTCTTGTTCAGGAACTGCTCCAGTTCGAACGACATGCTGAGGTCCCTCGTAAATTCCTCGATGGCGCTCTGGAGCTTTTCTCTTATCCTGTATTCCTTGAAATCGAGCAGTGTCGCGATCACGGCGGGAAGGGAG
>Ga0302252_1000233_pt1 | contig 60374 bp, 51 predicted proteins | sample AAG_RA_Leu_MG_FD_193511 | JGI IMG/M metagenome (GOLD analysis project Ga0302252, IMG submission 193511) | Enriched activated sludge microbial communities from anaerobic digester in WTTP, New Holstein, Wisconsin, United States - AAG_RA_Leu | ecosystem: Engineered > Bioreactor > Anaerobic >... | reverse complement strand
TTATTCATTCCTCCAATTCCTTGTAACAATGGCTGTGCGATAAAAGGAAACACAACCAAACTCAATAAATTCATTAAAAAATGTAATGGATTTGGTTCGGTAATTTTTCCTTTTGCAACGGCATCCTGATGTTGCTTGAAAAATGAAGAGTTCATTACTAATTGCTTAATCGGTAATTTTTCTAATAATCCTTCAGCATTGTTGCGAATTTCACTCAACATAAAAATCGGGACATTCGGCTCTTTGATAATAAGGTCAATATACTTTTCAGCAACAAGTTCCACTTTTTTTTCTAAGGTGCTTTTTTCATCATTCAGCACCATTGCCATATTTTGCATAAAGCTAAAAAGGGTTTCAAACATTATAGTTTCAAACAACTTTTCTTTACTGCGAAAATAGTAATTCAGCAAAGCAAGATTTATGTCCGCTTCTTCGGCAATATCTCTTGTCCGTGTAGCGGCATATCCTTTTTTATGAAACGCTACACGGGCAGCGGATTTGATTTTTTCTTCCGTTGTCGTGTCTAATGCTTTCGCTTCTTTCTTCTTTGCCATTTTGCATTAAAATTCGTTTCGGGGACAAATGTAGAAATAAATTTTTGAATTGAACAAATATTTTAATCATTTGATTAAAAATAATTTTAGGTTTGGGGTGGTGGGTGGGCTTGGCTCTTTTGAGGCTGTTGTGTGTTGGATTTTGTGGATAGGACAGCCTCAAATGTGCCAATGGGGTTGGCTAAAACTTCATTTTTTTCGTGCGGTAGGGAAAATAAAAATACAATAGGGTCGGTTGTCGTGTCGGGAATGTCGGTCGGTGTGATGTTGGATTTTGGTATGTCTGTTGATGTCTGCACGGTGGTCGGTTAGGGTTGCCGATAACGGTCAAGTGTATGTGCCGTAAGGGATTGCGGAGTAGTTTCCTGTCCACCGACACAAAAGTTTGAGCGGGTTACAACGCTTGAATGCCCACTGAAACCCTTATGGCATATACACAAAGTTATGGGCAGGTTATCTATTATTCTTTATTAATTGTCACATGACCGAACATACCAAATCCAACATTTTTCCCATTATGAGTTGTAATACTGAAAAAAATATAATTTTTCCTATTTGTCTTAAGAGTACGTGCCTCTCTATAAAATTCTTTACTAAGACCAATATCGTAATTCTCTATACTATTATGAAAATGACTATAATAATATTTATTATATGCTTGCCTATGAGCTTCTAAAGTTGGATTTGTAATGACACAAATCAAAAGCACAAAACTTATAAGGCTTATAAATATTATTAATCCAAGATGTTTCTTCCATGTAGGAAACGATTCTGATTTATTTGAATTATCAGATTGAGTCAATTCTGGTTCCATATTTAATTATTTAAGGTTTTATTATCTGCCAATACATTATTTTCAAAAAAGGAATTTACTTTAGCTTGTAAAATAATCCAAAAATAAATCATAGCAGAAAAGAAAAATAATTGATCACCAATAAACTGACCAAGAGTATTATCAACATTCCAGCATAATGAGTTTAAATTTGATATTATTATAAAAGCTAAAATCAATATAGAGATAAAAATTGGTTTTAGTGAAAATCCTATCCCATCATAGAAATATTTCTTTTCAATAATATGTATAGATTTTGGTAATGTAAATATCAAATAAAATAACCAACCAATATTAAAAATTGGGATAAAAAGAAAGCCCACAGCTTGAGTTGGTGTATATGGAACTTCATTATTAAAATTTGTTTTTAAATCCTTAACTATTCTATATAACCAGAATGGAAAATAAAGACCTAATGTTATTATAAATAACAGTAATGAAAGACCAATTTTTCTTCTTCGACCAATTAATTTAATATCAGTGCGTGTATTATTTTCTTGTTTTGAAAATAACAAAAATGTAATACCTGTTATCATGAGAAAATAGCTTAAGCTTACTGAAAACACAGGTATAAAATTAAGAACAGATTGCTTATATTCCTTATTGTAATAAAAGAATGATCTGATAGATTCAATGTCCATATAAAAAGCTAAAATTTCTAATAGATTTGAAATTGAATAAAAAATGGGAATAATAATAAAAACTCCTTTTACAAATTTATTTATATCTTTCTTTGAAATAATATAAGCAATAAAAATTGTAATAAATATATAAAGTAAGCTCCATAAAATATGTGAGAACTGGAATATAAGTAAAGCATCTTTTTTGTCCATCTTTTTATGTGTTATTTTTTTCTTACTCTTAAGGCTTTTCAGATACCGCCCCGTTTATTTAAGTGGGTTCTGGACTCCACTTTATTGAATGAATTTCTTATAAATCATTGTTCATTAAGACGAATCAAAAACCGGTGGTTCTCTTGTCTGTGTCATTGTGCTGAGTCGTTTCTTAAACTTGCCCATAACGTCTTATTTACGCAACCAATATACAACATTTTTTAATACAAAATTCAAAACATGCGTATATCATTTTCAGATTATACTTAATAAGTAGATATAATACACTTAAATACAATTGAATGCGATAATGAATTATTTTTGAAAATAGTTGCATTTACGCATGTTTTGCTTATTTTGCTATGGTTAAATTTATAACGATGGACATTGAAAATTTAATTGCAGTCTTTGAACGAAAACTCGCGATTCAAAGGTACAGGGTTAATTACATCAAGAATTACAGTAGTGCGGTGAGGAGTTTCCTTCAAGTGGCAGAAAAGAGATTTAGGCACCCTGCTGAATTAAGCGAATTGGAAATAGAAAAATATGTTTACTGGAAAATAAGGAAAAATCATATCATCAGTTCCTATCAGCGTATGATTGTAGCCTCTATCAATAAATTCTACAACTCGGTAGTAGGTAAAAACTTTAATATAAGACACCTGTATCCATCCCGAAAAAAAACATGAATTGCTAAAATACTTAACCAGAGCAGAAGTAAAAAGAATGTTCCTTTCAATCGACAATCCTAAAAATGCCTGCATTGTCAAGCTGCTTTATGGTTGCGGGTTGCGTTTAAACGAGCTGCTTCATTTAAAAATTTCGGACATCGACCCAGAAAACATGTTGATTCATATCCGCCTATCCAAAGGAAATAAAGACCGCGTGGTAATGCTGCCGCCTACCTTATTGCCTGAATTGAGAAATTATTACAAAGTCTGCTATCCGAAAGACTATCTATTTGAAGGGCAGGACGGTGGAATATATTCCGCAAAGAGTGTCCAAACGATTGTGAAAACGGCAGCAACGAAAGCAGGAATTACAAAACCGGTTTCGCCACATATCCTACGGCATAGTTTTGCTACACATTTGCTCGAAAATGGAACAGATGTAAGGTACATTCAACAGCTTCTTGGACACAATTCAGTCAAAACCACCGAAATCTACATGCATATTACCGATATTGCCAAATCCAGCATCAAGAGCCCGCTGGAAATGTTATAACCAACCATCCAATTTCGGTTCTTTGAGATTTGCAATCCCTGCGTTTCGTGATTCATGGCTTCAAGAACTGTAACTCATCTCGCCTTGGATTACAAATCCTCGCATCGGGGAGCATTGCAGAAATTGATAACATTGGTGTGTCACTAAAGCTTATGACTGCGCGTTGTACCGTCGTGCGTTTTTTTGAATCAATCATACTCTTTATATATACAAAGCATGTGAAATCATCCCTATCCCTTTGGTCGTAGCGGGTCAGATTACATAGTATTTCTTCATTGGGATTGTCATTATTGGTACAAATCAAACATAATGAAGGCTTTTTAATAAGTTTAGGGTTAATTTCAAATCCATCGTTATTAAAAAGTCCATGAATTTAACTTTTATCCATGGTGTCAATATGCCTTCGTCTTTTTGTAGATGGTCTCTTGATGATCGCCTCATCTATTTCATAATCATGGTCTGGGCAACTTTCGCCTGTTATACACGTAAAGCAAGCATTTCTAACAATAGCCGACCCTATCACCCAAATATCGTTACCACAAAAACATTTTATGCCCTTCTTATAATCGTTCAATGCCGCATTTAATCGTTTCCTAAGATCCTTTTCAGTTTCAGTTGGCTGACTCTCTAAATGCTTCCTGATGTATTCATCTATCGAAATCAGAACAAATCCCGTTTTATAACTATTTTTTATCCGTTCAAAATTCATCACTTTTTAATTCTCAACAACAAACTCAAATAGTGGTTGAGATGCCGTTAATCGTTATGGCGTCTTTTTTTCGTAGTAAATATGCAACTTTAAATGATTCGCAAGTACTTGGAGATATCTTAAATTACAAGGATATAGGGCATAGACTATGGGGAGATAAACCTTATGTTGGAAAAACACAAGAGCAAATAATAGTCAAATATCAAATGATCAATCACATTCACGAGAACGGATAAAGGAATAAGCCATTAACCGAAGAACAGAAGGCGAATAATCACGAAAAATTAAGAATACGGGCGAGAGTTGGGCATGTATTTGCGATAATGGAGCAAAGCATGCATGGATTGTAATGGGAACGATAGGAAAATTTTGAGCTAAGGCGATTATAGGTTTGACCAATTTGATATATAATCTGTTTCGATATGAGCAGATTGTGCGACTGAATATCTTAAAGAAATAAATTATTGAAAAACAGATAGATATAGAATTGAAATAGAGAGTTTCCCACTAAAATTTTTCAAAAGATTGTCATAATTTGTCAAAACTGATAAAAATTGATTATAAATTTGCCTTAACTTTTCAACTCAACCAAAAAATAAAAAATGAATTTTTAGTAGTCCCCTTAATTTTTATTGAAATTTATGGAATGAAAACTAAAATATATTTTTTAATACTCGTCTTGGCTTCAATAGCATTATTGAGTATGGCTGCATCCGTACTTCATACAGGCTCTGTTCAAATCGAAGAAAGGGGTTATTCTGATTACTGGAGGCAAATCGACAGTTTAAAAGAGCTGGGACAGCCTGCAACGGCCGCCAGATTAACCGAAGAACTGCTATCTGTGGCATTGAAGGAAAACAATTCACCTCAAATTCTGAAAGCACATCTTTATCGTATTGGCTTATGGGCGCAATATGAAGAAGATTATGAGTTGAAAGCCATAGAGGCCAGTAAAAAACTCATCAATGTAACCACTATGCCTGCTCGGGAAATATTAAAAAGTATTACGGCTGAACTTTATTATTTATGGTACAATAACCATCAATGGGAATTAAGAGGGAGAGGAATAATGGGTGATAAATTGGAATCGGATTTCCGATTGTGGGATGCCAGAACTTTTGCTGATACTATTGCCAGTTATTACCTTGCTTCGATGGATGACCCTGAAAAACTTTATCAGATCAAAGCCAGAGAATTTATTCCTATTTTGGATACAGCGCAAGGCAGCGAAATTTTCATGCCTACCCTTCTCGATTTATTATCGCATCGTGCCTTGGAATTTTTTAGCAATGAACCCATTGCTCTCACTCACTCCCTTGAGGAATTTCAACCCGATCATCCTGATTTTTTTTCTCCAGCCAATTCTTTCATTAAGGTAAACTTAGACAAAATTCAAGGAACAGGATTCAAAAAGCTCGCCTTGCAGATTTATCGGCAACTTGCTGCATTGCACCTGACTTATCAAGAGTTTCCTCCATTGATATACAACGATCTGGAAAGAATAGAATTTGTGTATCAAAATACGGGATTGAGCGATAAAGACAGTCTTTATCTACAGTCCTTGATAAATCTCAAAAACGTCTATTCCGAAAATCCTCATTCTACCTTGGTCGATCATCGTTTGGCTCTATGGTATTACGACAAGGATGAATTGTTGAAAGCTGCTAATATATGTCGCAATGCCATAGAAAAATACCCTGAAACCTTAGGAGCAAAAAATTGTGCTTCTTTGTTAAATGAGCTTTATAAGCCAAGTCTTCAGATTTATTGTCAAAATACTTTTCCGCCACATTCGCCTATTCTCACTCAATTTTTTTACAAAAACACGGATTCTATTTTTTATCGAATTTATCGCTATGATGAAAGAAAGGCAGGTTCGAGAGGGATGAGACAAGAAGATTTATTCAAGAATTTACTCTCTAAGAAATACTTGCGAAATATTGGAGTTAAGGTAATCGATCCAGGAGATTTAAAGGTACATTCGACCGAAATTATTATAGAAGGCCTCGAGAATGGAAGCTATTTTCTTTTGGCCAGTACGGGAAAAAATTTCGATACCATCAGGGATATTCTCGTCGTTCAGTCATTACGTATAAGTGGTTTAAATGCAGCCACAAGCACTTTGCCCGACAGGCGTTCAGTGGTTTATGTAGTCGATAGAATACAGGGCTTTCCGGTTGCTGATGCTGCGATAAAATTATTCGAACAGTATTATAAGCCTTCTACAAGAACATGGGAAAAACACTTAGCGGCTGAAACAAAGACTAATTTGCAGGGCATGGCTTTTTTCCCGCTCATACGGCATAGTGAGCTCAAACAGCCCAGCTGTCTGATAATTTTTCAAAGCGATACGCTGTATCTCGAGAATTTTTTCCCTCAAAATATTTATAATCCGGTGAAAACACCCATCAAGCGAGTTTACCTTTTTACCGACAGAAAAATATATAGACCAGGGCAAACCCTTTACTATAAAGGAATTTTTACGGAAACGACGGGAAAACAATACCAACTTCTGACGAATGAACAATGCAATGTGCAATTATTTGATGCCAATGGGAAACAAATTGAGCAAAAAGCCCACAAGACCAATCGTTTTGGTTCTTTCAGCGGAAGAATGACCTTACCTTCGGCCGGATTGAATGGTTCATATTCTCTTGTAACACCTTATGGAAGCGTTGTTTTTTTGGTGGAAGAATATAAACGGCCAAATTTTGAAGTGAGTTTCGAATCCCCCAGTGAAGTTTACAAGCTGGGAGAGAAAGTGAGCCTGAGAGGTAAAGCCATTGACTACAGTGGCTTCCCAATTGGGCAAGCTAAGGTAAGCTACAGAGTAACAAGGTCTGCCTTCTCTCCTTATCCACGCTCGAAATGGTGGCCTCCGCTGATTCCATCCGAAGAAACGGAGATTTGCAATATGACCACAACAACAGATGAAAAGGGATTCTTCAATGTTGATTTTACTGCTTATCCCGATCCTTCATCGGCAAATGATCCTAAAATAGCTTATCGCTTCTTTATTGAAGCTACTATAGTAGACCTTAACAACGAGACACACGAAGCTGGAACCTCGCTTTCGATAGGGAATCGAGCATTGATATCCTATGTGGAGGTTCCCTCTCAGGTTGATAAAAATCAGCCGGTCAACTTTAAAATTATATCAACAAATCTTTCCGGGAAACCGGTGAATTCGCGCGGAACTATTTATATCAATCGGATGATTTCTCCCAAGAAAATCTATTATCCCCGACCTTTTAGTAACCCCGACCTACCTGTTATTCCCATGAATATCTTCCAAACGGCTTTCCCTCAATATCCTTTTCAGAATGAAGATGAATTCGATCAATGGGAAAAAGGAGAAGTTGTGCTGTCACAAGGTTATGATACAAAGAAAGATAGCATTCTAAGAATAAATGAATTCGGGAATTGGCCTTCAGGTGTTTACAGGGTCAGTATTTATGCCATTGATACATTTGGCCAGCCAATTGAAAATCAGAGGTACTTTGTTTTATATGACACTCACGAAAAAAAGCCACCTTATCCTACACCTTTGTGGTTTGTTGCTGAACAAAACTCTTACGAACCAGGACAAACGGCTCGATTCATAATAGGTTCATCCGAAAAAAATGCGAAAATTTTTCTTCAGGTTGTACTCCCTGACAGTGTGATCATGGAAGATTGGATCAAACTAAGCAATCAGCAAAAGTTGGTTGAAATACCTGTAAAAGAAAGATATAGAGGGAATTTTAAGATCAATCTCTTATTTTTCAAGAACAATCATGTTTTTTATGAGAGCCAAACCATTGAAGTTCCTTATTCGAACAAGAAAATCGAATTTACGCTCAGCACCTTTCGTTCGACGTTGGAACCCGGTGCCGAAGAGACTTGGCAAATTAGCCTGAAAGAACCTTCAAACAAGCCAGTATTAGCGGAAGTGTTGGCCAATATGTATGATGCCTCCCTCGACGTATTCCAAAATTCAGCCTGGAATATTCCCTCTTATTCCCCAAATTCTATTTTTAGCTGGTGGAGAATTTTTAATCAAAATAGCGTAGGGGGATATTATCTGAATAGCAACATTGGGCCATACTTACCTGTTAAAGAAATAAAATTCGACAGGATAGATTGGTTTGGTTATCCAATTTATGCACGATACAAAATGTATAGAGGTGCAGTTTCGGCTGGAAAAACACAACAACCAAACTACGAGCTTGTGGTAACACAAAATGCTGAGGAGTTAGAAGCTGATGAAGGAGTGATGGTCTATAACAAAATATATGATGATAGAACACCAAAAAAAGTTTCAATTCGTAAGGATTTCAGCGAAACCGCCTTTTTCATGCCGCATTTGACCACTGATAGCAATGGACGCTTACAGTTGAAATTTAAGATGCCAGAATCGCTCACGAGATGGAAATTCCGGCTGTTTGCTCATACGCAGGACATGAAACTTGGATTCATCGAGAAAGAAATTATTACCGCCAAACAGCTTATGGTCGTATCGAATGCTCCTCGATTCTTGCGTGAAGGCGATACACTGATTTTCCCGACAAAACTCACCAACATGTCCGATAATGACTTGGAAGGCAACATTCGTCTCGAATTCTTCGATTTACTTTCGGACAAACCTCTTCATTTAATAGCGAAAGGTGACAGCTCTGTCAAGATTTTTTCGACCAGAGCAGGACTAAGTGATCAATACGAATGGAAGATAATAGTTCCCTCAGGCACAAGTGTTTTGCGCTATCGCTTGACTGCGCAATGTGAAAGCCATAGTGATGCTCTCGAAGACCTGATTCCTGTTCTGTCTGACCAAATCTGGCTTGGCGATGCGCATCCTTTATTTGCTGCCGCTTCGCAAACTACCGATTTCGAAATCTCTATGAATCCTGAAATTTTGCATGATAGTCGAACCCATATAACCTTCGAGTTTACTACAAATCCTGCATGGATTGTACTTCAAGCCTTGCCCTCCATTTCTTTGCCCGAACGCCAATCGGTTGATGCATGGTTTGCCTCATTTTATGCCAATGCCATCGGGAAAAACATTATCGAGAAAAATCCTTCCATCCGGCCTGTTATTGAAGCATGGAAAAGATATCAGCCGTCTGCTTTGCAGTCGAATCTTCAGAAAAATGAGGATTTGAAAAATATTGTGCTCAATGAAACGCCATGGGTAGGCCAAGCCGAAACTGAATCTGCCTCTAAAAATCAATTAGCCGATTTTCTCGATGAAAATAAAATGAACAATGACTTGCAGATAGCTTTTCAGAAGATTAGTCAAATGCAATCATCCAATGGCGGATTTAACTGGTTCGAGGGTATGCCCGATTCAAGATATATTACTTTGGAAATTGTGAAAGGTTTGAGCAGGCTCCTACATCAACAGATGATTGATATTGAAGATTATGATGGATTGGACAAGCTTCTTTCGTCGGCAGTGGATTATCTCGACCAACGAGTGTTAGAAGATTATAAGAATGAACTCGAACATTTGGTTAGAGATAAAAATTATCAAGGCCAGTTGAGTTATACTATGGCTAAATATTTATATGCCAGAAGTTTATTGGTAAATGCTTTTCCTATTGATAAAAAATATAAGGAATCATGGGATTATTATATGAATTTGGCCAGGCGCGACTGGATAAAACAATCCTTGGGCACCCAAGCCTTACTGGCCATATCTTTCTTCGAAAATAAGGAAGATAGGCAAGCGCGAACAATTTTGAAATCGCTCCGCGACCGGGCTCTTTTCGACAATGAGAAAGGACTTTACTGGGTACGAAAACACAATAGATGGATGGCCGAAGGTGAATTGGAAACCCAAGCTGTCATGATAGAAGCCTTTATGTATGATGAAAGCTATTATTCGGATGTAGAGAACATGAAAAAATGGTTGATTTATAAAAAACGGACTCAAAACTGGGGATCCTCCATGGCTACGACTGAGGCGGTTTATGCCCTGCTCTTGAAAGGGAAACCTCTTTTGAATGAAAATAAGCCAGTAAAAATTACTGTTAACGGTGAAAGTCTTTTGGCAAACGAATCGGGAGATTTAGCCATTGAAGCTGGAAGTGGGTATTTCAGGAAAACATGGACAAATTCTCAAAATATTCCCAACATAATGAAGATTCATATCGAAAATCTCAATGATATACCTATTTGGGGAGGAATGTACGTTCAATATTTCAAGCCAATAGATGAAGTAGAAGCCTTTAGTGGTGGTTTAAAAATCGAAAAACAACTTTTTATGGAAAGGTTAGGAGAATCATCAGAACCCGTTTTGGTGCCGATTTCTCCTTCCCGGCAGCTCGAAGCGGGCGATAAGGTAGTCGTTCGCCTCATCGTCGAAAACGATAACGACTTGAGTTATGTTCATTTGAAGGATTACAGGGCTACGGGTTTCGAGCCCATGGATGTAATTTCGGGTTATCGATGGCAGAATGGTACCGCGTACTATCTTACCAATAGTGATGTAGCTACACAATTCTTTTTCGAATACCTCCCACGCGGGAAAAGAGTCTATGAATATTCACTGAGAGTATTTCAGAAAGGATCCTACAGCAGCGGTTTTGCAAGTTTGCAATGTCTTTACGCTCCAGAATATTCTGCACATTCAGGAAGTATTCATGTGAAAACAAAATAAACAGTTCGAGCAAGACAAGGCTCGATTTTATTGATACCGAAATTTGATGAAGCCCGATAGCGGTGAATGGATTTTTCTTTTTGAGTGACATTTAGAATCCTTTTCTTTGATTTTATCCAATAAGCGGTTGAGCTCGTTCGCTTCTTCGTATAAGATTGATCAAACCTCTACGATACTCATTTCTGAGGTGTCCGTTGATTTCATCATCAATTTTCATCCTTTTGCGAAAATGATGGGTTATTTAATGCTATGAATTTATTTTCTATTTGTTGAATCCATAATAATCGTAAAACATGGAAGGATTAGAGCCAAAATGTACCGCAGGCAAGGGTTCTTCCCAATGGGCAGAAATGACTAAAAGAGATTCTATTTTTTCACGATATTCTTTTCCAAGTTTTTCGAGATAGTTTTTTAGCATTCCATATCCCTCAGGATCGCCCATGTAATCTTCCATTACGTGCCATGGTCCTCCTCCATGAGGGGTATAGAATACGGGTAATTTTTCAGAAGCATTCATGGTTTATTTCCTGACCGTCTTCAGGGCTTCGCCCCAGGCCACCAATTGGTCGATCATCGTATTCAGATAGGTATCGTGCATTGGCGCTGGCTTGAATACGCTGAAATTTTCAAAATCAGTGAAAAGTGAAAGAGAAACTTGAGCGCGTACATCGGCTATTTGCAATTCACTCATAATCTGGCGCAATTGTTCTACCGCACGTGCCCCACCCATAGAACCATAGCTGACAAATCCGGCAGCTTTATTATTCCATTCGGTATAAATATAATCGAGGGCATTTTTCAAAGCCGCTGTGGGAGCATGATTGTATTCAGGCGTGACAAAGATATATGCATCTAATGAAGCAATCTTTTCAGCCCATCTGCGGGTGTATTCATGTTCGTATTGGTGCATGGAGGCCGGAATGGCTTCATCGAGCAAGGGAAGATTATAATCTTTCAAATCTACCAACTCAAATGTGGCATCGTTTCTTTTGATTGCAATTTCGTAGACCCATTTGCCAACAGCTTCAGCGTTGCGCCCGGGTCGCGTACTTCCAATGATGATTCCAACTTTTATCATGTTTTTAATAATTTAAGATGTTTTAATAGTTTATTGATTGTTGATATCCTTTAGTTTATGTTTCATTCGTTTTTCTTTTATAAGTCATTTTAAAAGTTTTACTAATATATGTAAATATATAAAAATTATGTTATGATATCTAATTTTAAATTTCTGTTGATCTTTTTGATATTTAATATTATATTATTGATTTATTGGTTATTATAAAATAGAAGGTAGCTTTTGAAAACAGAGCCGGTTATGGAACTATTATTCAATAACAACCAATTCAATCAAAATGTTCTATCCTTTCATTCAAAAATTGTTTACGAATGAAACCAAATTGTAAACTGATGGATACTTATTTAACGCAAGATGGTTGAAAGGAATCATTGCCATAGAATCTTCCTCGCCGTTCAAACAACAATTTGAGTGGAAGGAAAATTTTCGATAGATAGGTTTGCAAAGGAAAATGAAAGTATTTAGGAAGTTTAGGCCATATTGTCGATTTTATCCTACTGTCTTGGAATTTTTACCAGAGAGGATAATGTAGTAGGTTTCATCCTTCATTCAGATATTTACTTTTCCAGACTGGATCGGTCAGTTTTTTCAGTTCTTCGTCGAACAAAGTCATTTTTTCATAATAAAGGGAGTCGTCGAGGATTTCCTGAGCTTCCTGGTTTTCACCTTTTGCCTCCGGGGTAAGAATATTTTTTCGAAAGTTATCATAGTGGTCGCGTATAGAGCAAGGCATGAGCCAGTTGTTAGGCGATTTTTGATTGTTTAATCCATATTCCTGTTGCCATTTTCGGCCATTTTTCATGAAATCGGATTGAAGGGCATAAGTGAGATCCTTGCCTGAGTTGTATAAATCGATGATATTGTGTTGATAGTAAGGGACGAACACACAGGGCATGATGTTTCCATTCCAGTCGATATAGAGGAAGCCGCGATTTCCGCCATAGGCAATACATCCGCAGGTAAGCACTCCGCTATTCCAGAAATCGGCTATGCAATGTTTTTTCTGGGCAATTTGTTTTTCCCACATCTCGTAAAGTTTGAGGCGATCGGCGGGTTTTAGCATGAGGTCGAATTGTTCTTTGCCTCTGCCAATCGGAAAGAAATGAAACAGCCACATATAGGTTGCTCCCAATCCATCGAAATAATAATCATAAAATTTGTCCTGAAGTAAGGTTTGGATATTATTATTGGAAGCAGTGACTGAAATTCCGAAGGGTACTCCAGATTTGCGGAGGTTATGGAATGTCTCAAGGATTCTTTTATGGACGTGTTTGCCACGTCTGTCATCGGTTTCTTTTTCGAATCCTTCCACCGAAATGGCGGGAGTGGCATTGCCTACTCGTGCAAGTTCATGTGCTAATTCTTTGGTAATCAGTGTGCCATTCGTATAAACAAGGAAGAACATATCCTTATATTTATCGAATAAATCGATTAAAGTATGTCCTTCGCTTTTATAAAGGAAAGGTTCACCTCCACTGATGGTAATAAAACGGCTTCCAAAGGAATCATGAACTTCGCCGGTTAAACGGTCGACGATAGAATAAGGGAGACTAGCCATAGCATGAGGATCGGAGCTGGCATAACATCCGCTGCATTTTAAATTACAGGCCTGAGTAGGTGAAAGCGTTATAAAACTGGGGGCATCGTAGCCAAATTTATCTTTGAATGCCTCTTTGGCATTTTTCATTTGCTCGGGCGCTTTGAAAAAAGCATTCTCAACTAGCACCTCATTGAGCCTTTGAATGGCATAGGTGGATATTCGCCCTTTCCTCACATTCTTCATCGCCGAGTGCATCATGGCCGAAATGAAATGATACTTCCTCATTTTTACCGATTCGAGATTTCGCTTATTTTCTTCGACGATAATATCATAAAGATACTTATCGACTTTTTTGAGCAAGTATCCCTGAATAAAAGGTAATTTCGACATTCTGAACAGCTGATGGGTAATCGACAAATTTTCCATGATATATGTTTTTAAAACGTTCTAATTCAATTATTCCGTAAACAAAACCCGGTCAAAATTCTTCATTCCATTTTGCCTCTTTTGAAAACCATGACAAATTTAAGCAACAATGAAGAAAATGAGATACAAAATCGTAATCAAATTCAAGATAATTCTGTTATAAATTGTTGAAGAAATTATTTAGAGAATAAAAATGAAACCGTATATATGTTTTAAAGGATTATATAAAATAAAAATCGCGAAGTAGCATCAATTGTATTTTCTTCGATAGTAGTAGGCACCTTTCGTAAATTTAACTAAAGGAAAGATAAAGAAAGGGTTATGAGTATTAAAGTAAAATCGATAAATTAGGGTTAATCAATGTTTTGATTTGCATTCCGCATGGGGATATAAATCTTATTTTATATGTATATTAATATAAGATAATACCTTAACTGTAGTATTTGGTTATTTTAATTTAATCTTACCTTTAATTTTTTTCATGTACTTTTGCTAAGCACGTATAAAAGCGCTTAATGGAGAAAAATATGGACATGAGAGAACTTTTGATTGATGCAGCAGACAAGTATGGCAAAAACACAGCCTATATTTATCGAGATAAAGAATATGATTTCATCACCCTTAAAGATTGTTCTTTACAACTGGCCAATAGTTTACTCGATATGGGTTTCAGGAAAAATGACAAAATTGCCATATACCTGCCTAATTGTATAGAATACATTTATTCTTATTTTGCCATTTATTCACTGGGTTGTGTTGCGGTACCCATTGATTTTGCTTTAAGTCTCACAGAAGTGGTTTCCATATCGAATCATTGCGGTTTGAAAGGGATTATCACTACTAAGCAGGCAAAATTCAATCTTTTCGAATTGAAGGGGCGCATTAGTACGCTTAAAGAAATCATTACGATAGAAGATGATTCGCGATACGTATCATTTGGTAATCTGACAAAAAGCGGGAAAGATGGATTGAACGATCAGAACATTGATTCCCAAATGTTTTCGAGTATTTTCTACACTTCGGGTACTATGGGCAGGCCCAAGGGCGCCTTATGGAATTACGAGCATATTCATTTAGGTGCCGAACAACTGAAATATTTTACCACCTACGAATATCTGAAAACCATTTTAAGGATAGATGAAACCGAGCGTACAATAGCTGCAGTTCCTCTATCTCACTCAGCAGGGATCTTATTCGTGATGACTGCGGTAAAATATGGAATGAGCCATGTGATTATGCCTCGTTTTTCACCTTTGGATTTTATAAAGATGGTAGACAAATGGAAAGTGACGGGCGTATTTATGGTTCCCCCCATGTATTATGCCATTTTGTATTTAAAGGAAGTGGAATCGTATTCTTTGGATAGTTTACGTTGGGCGAATGTATTTGGGGCACCATCATCTTACGATTTGATGATGCGTTTTCAAAAACTTTGCCCCAATGCCGTAATATTAAATGGTTGGGGAATGACTGAGATTATTCCGCCCATATCGGCTTCTTCGCCTGAAAACATCAAGTCGGTAGGCAGGCATGTACCCAATGTGGAACTGAAAATTTTCGATTCGAAAGGAAATGCAATATCTACCGGAGAAGTCGGCGAGCTGGTTGCCAGAGGCAAATCCGTATTTTGTGGATACTACAATGAACCCGAGTTAAATCAGGAGGCTTTCAAGGATGGATGGTTCTACACTGGCGACTTAGGCCGGTTCGACGAGAAGGGGAATTTGTATATCGTTGGAAAATCAAAAGATACAATTAAAGTGGGAGGCGAGTTGGTTTGGGCGGCCGAAATCGAAGAGATTCTGCTGAAACATCCTTGCATCAAAGAAGCTGCTGCTGTTGGTGTTCCTGATGAACTGAGAGGCGAAGTGGTGAAATGTTATATAGTATTGAAAGAAGGTATTGTGTTGCCTCAAAAATATGTGATGGAATTCCTCAGGGAACACCTTTCGAGATTCAAAATGCCAAGGCAAATAGAATATCTCGATGAGCTTCCCAAAACTGGCTCGGGAAAAATCAACAAGGCTGCTCTGATCAAACGGAACTGAGATGTCTATACATAGCAATACTTTGCAGAAATCGCTGGGAAGGTTTTTTATCGAGCTATCATTGGCACTTACAAGAATCCTGCCCAAAACAACCTTCAGAGCACTCCTGCATACATTATCTGCGGTTTTGATTCCCAAAAAATTCAAAGAAAGAGCCAAAACAAGCCTGAGAATTCTTTATGGGGATACAGTAGAAGATAAAACTTTAGATAAGAAGGCGAAAGAATTGATTGAGTTTTTCTTGAATCAAGCAGTCGAAATGGCTTACTACTGCAAGATGGGTGGTATGCCTGCTTATGAAGATTTTATCGAAGATATCAGTGGAAAGGAATATTTAGAAGAAGCCTTGAAACAGCAGAAAGGCGTTATTGCTCTTACGGCTCATATTGGAAATTTTACCATGCTCACTCATACTCTCACCCTGGCAGGATTCCCTAATTGTGCCACTATCATGCGAGAACAAAGTGACGTAAAGACAGAAAAACTTTTTACAGAACTCAGAACTGAGATTGGTATAAAATGGATAAATGAGAACGAATCGAAGAGTAATGTACTCGCTCTTGTCAAATTCTTGAAAAAAAATGGCATTTTAATTATGTTAAGCGACCAAAGATTGATAGGAGGAGTAAAAGTAAGATTCTTAAGACGTGAAAAACTTACGGCCAAAGGACCTGCAGCCTTGGCTCTGAGAGTGGGCTGCCCAGTATTACCCATATACAGTATAGTGACAAGCAACGGCAAAAACCATCTCGTCATAAAACCTCCTATCCCATTGATAAAAACTGGTGACACAGGAAAAGACATCTTCGAAAATACACAGATTTTTATGGACGAGATTGGAAACATCATAAAAGAACATCCCGATCAATGGTATGCATTCAGCCGATGGTGGAGAGTTTGAGAAACTTATCCCAACTTGAGCGCCTTAGGGTTGTAACTTCCTTGTATACAGCAAGTTGAATTTTTAACTTTCAACTTTCGGGGAACACAAATTCTTTCTTGTAAAATGGCATCATGTAAATTCAAGTAATTAATGCAACTTTTTCAGGGGAAATAAGAGATAAAGAGAAATTATTTTGCACGACTAAGGGGAAAAATAGCTTTTCTACACGATCTGGTACATCCATTACGAATATTCTTTAACCGCCGCTCAGGTAATGCTCTATGCGGTCAGCAAGCATTTTTTTCCCCTTATCCGACTGAATCTCATCGAGTTTACCCAATATATGGATAATGCGGTGACGGATCTTATTGCCAATGCGGTAACTTTCACAAAGCTTGTAGTAGTGGTAAAACTTGCCGGAATTTTTATCTTTCTTATCTGCTGTTTTGATAAACATGTTACAAAGATATTTTGATAAAGATGCGGCAAAGATATAACAAGGAAAAATAAGAACCAAATAATAAGCAAACTTTCTGGGACTACAAAAATCATTAAAAATTTAAATATTTAATAATCAGTAACATAACATTTAAAATCATAGCAAAAACCCTATTTTTCCCTGTTTTTTCAGGATAAAATGCTCAAGTTGGGTTATGAAAAGTCGCCAGTATTTTCGAAATAGAATTTCCTAATTATGGCAAGCATGAAAACCTTCAGAATTGGTAGGGACCAGCTTTATTTTCAAGAACCCATGTCGAACTTCGAAATGAAGCAATATCGACAATATTAGGATGGATTCAACGAATGATTACATGGCAAAGCGCAATGACAGCATTAGAGCCAAATTATCGGAGAGTTTAGATAAACTGTACGTTCCATAACGCCAAGCGGCTCCCAATCCTAAATTATAGAAGCCAAAATCGATCAGACGGTGGATAAGCAGGCCTGATTCGAAGTACCCTTCTTCGGCAACTTTCATCGAAATGCCTTCATGATATTCTGGATGTTTAAGACTTCCAAACAAAGCCGAAGAAAAAATCTCCAGGTCGGGTTGAAATTTTCCCGATTTGAATAATAGATGACCAAAGTTATGCTGAACGAATAGGGCTATAAAACGGTCGGAATAGAATTCATTCATGCGCATGGTTACGAAGCTTCCGGGCGAAAACAGCGTAAAATCGGCATGGTTGGCACGCGCATTGAAGAGTTTACCTGCCGGAAGATTCGAAGAAGACATCCCACCATTCAGGCGGAAGGAGGTTTTCCCGACGAAAGGGGTATAGAAAGAATAAGTTATATCGAAAAGGGAACGAAAATAATCGAAATCTCCTCCTGGCAAAAAGTCGAGTCCTTTACTATATTGGAACCAAACTATGGGAAATTTAGTTCCGAGCGAAACCTTACCATGTGTGGTACGAATGAATTTTTCCTCATAAGCCCAGCGAAAAGAGGCCGATAGCTCGGAAAAACCAAATGTTTCGTTTTTAGCAAATTCCTGGTATTGAAATCTGTAATCATAGGCAGGGTTCATTTGTGCTATGGACATGGCTAACCAGACATTAGTATATTCGAATATCCGGGTTGAAAAGATGAGTTGATGTGCATTGAGGCCATCCATTCTGTTAATCTGGAAATTTCGGAAGGTATAAGGATCGAATTCCGACAAATTCCGTCCTGTAAATTCGGTTGCTCCGCTTTCTTGCTTATCGAATCTATAATCATAGCGAAAATAAGAATCATGCAGGCTGGAAAGATTAAGTCGAAGAAATGTTCCCCATTTGGCTGTTTTGTCCTTGAATCCATAACCCCAATACGCCCCGGTTTGCCAGCGACGGGAAAAGAGATCGTTGGTTTCTAATCCCAAACCGGCATAAAATCCTTCGTGAGCGTTGTAATGCATGATTTTTTCCAGATCAAGATTTACTTTTTTGATAGCAATTTTTCCTTTCATAAAAGCATCGAGCGTATAGGTAAACTTGTCGAGATTTTGGGCGGCGCCTAAGCTATCTATCACACGGTAGGTTTCCTTTTCTCGCTCGTCGATGGGTACTGCTCTTACTCTCTGCCAATAATCCTCGTCTCTATACGCAGCTTCGGGTATTACATCTATTTCAATATGCGAGGAAATGTTCTTCACTGAGCTTTCGATAACTCTGAAATTCTCTATATAAGTCTTTCCGCTTGCGATGATTCGAAACGGCGTCTGTTTATTACCAGCATTCACCTGAACAATATTCATGATCAAATCCATGTTTAGCTGGCGCGGAAACCATATTCCATTCGAGTCCTGTGCATATAGTTGTTGAACCTTTATCTCGAAGTTTTCGTCTTTTTGGTAGGGTTCGGCAGTAACCGACGAAATTGCCCAACCGTTGCTATTGATATGCAAAACCCCTTTCAATCCATCAAAATTCTTTCCCTTCCATGGGCGGTAAAAAATAATGTAAGTAGTATCCTGACCACTGATAATTGTGTCTTCGAGTTGATAAAAATATTTATCTATGCTGTTCTCAGCCAAAGGGTTAATATAGTTTTGGCCACCAATGCTAAAAACGTCTTCATAAAATGTACTCGATTGCAACCGGCTAAGTAGAAATACGAATATGGGGTCTTTCAAACCCGAAATTTTAGTGGCAACTACTTTTTCGGAATTCTTACGTGGTGATTTATACTGGCGTTCGATATAGTTTTCGATAATAAATAGATGCTGTCGGTTTACGAATTCCTTTAGTTGCCTCAGGTTAGTATCCAGCGAATTTGTATCTGAAAGCAAAAGTGAATCAACTTTGATGCTGAATACTGTCTTCTCATAAGCATTATACGAAAAACCCGGTAAATTTTCGATATTGTTGCGTTGGCGATTGTTCAAGGCATTCCGGATGATCCGTAGTGCTGGATTTTGTCCTGGATAAACGGTAACCTCTTTTAATTCTATTTCTGTTTTTCTGAGCTTAACGATAATTTTTTGCTTTAATGACGATTGTTCTAATACGAGTGGTTCATAGCCGATATATGAAAATCGTAATTTCTCGATAGGTTGTGATGAGGAAAAGTTAAAATTCCCATCAATGTCGCTCACTGTGCCCACCATTTTGTCGTTTACCTGAATATTTACAAAGGCCAGGGGCAACCCATTGTGAGCATCCACTACTTTTCCCGAAATAGAATAGAGAACTTGCGCATATACCATTGGTATGTTCAAGAGGAAACAGGCCGCTAAAAAGCGGGGTATCAGTTTAATAAAGCTTCTAAGGATATAAGAACGCAGAAAATTCATAGACAAACAAAGGCTTTTCAACATTCCTCGATTTCGATTTTTATGAAAAATTAAAAACGAATATTTTCATCCAGAGTTAGAATAAATGAATAGGTTATTATTTCTTCAGTTTGGGATTATTTTGATGGCGTAAAGCGTCACGTGTAGTTTTCTTTTCGAGATTCGAACGAAATGCTTCTGTAAGGTTTACTCCGGTTTGGTTGGCCAGACATATCAACACGAATAAAACATCGGCAAACTCATCGGCCAGAGTGGTGGATACATCTTCAGGCTTGGCGGACTGCTGGCCATATTTTCTCGCCATAATACGAGCTACTTCTCCCACTTCTTCCATCAATAACGCCAGATTGGTCAATTCATCGAAATAATTTACTCCAATGGTTCTTATCCATTGATCTACCTTTTGTTGAGCTTCGTTAAGCGTCATATTTCTTTAAATTTTACCTTTATGATTCAGGACTTCAAAATAAATGATTTTATAATAAAACTGTGGCATAATTTGTTATTTAATGCTAACAACAAGATCTTCCCAGAGGTGTTCTTGTGTTGAAATATAGTTCTTTGTTAAAATTTCATAAGGAAAGAATAAAAATTTTTCACCTTGATTGTCTTATTGTGAGATTTCGGTATAAAATTAGTAGAAATGTGAAATTTCATTATTTACGACAATCATCTACTTTTGTACTCTCATAATACGATAGAAAAATGGAATTTACTGCCCGAGAAATAGCTGCCATGCTTAATGCCGATATCGAAGGAGATCCAGAAACGCGGATCAATAATCTGGCGAAGATCGAAGAGTCGAACCCGGGTACATTAACTTTTTTAGCTAACCCAAAATATATACCTTATATATATACCACCAAAGCTTCATTGGTACTTGTAGGCAAAAATTTCGAGCCTGAACACCCCATTCAATCCACTCTTCTGCGAGTTGACAATCCTTATGTAGCTTTTGCCTTTTTACTGGAAAAATTCAATCAGATTTTTCTCAACAGGCAGGGAATATCGCCTCAGGCATTTATACATCCCAGCGCTCATATTGGCAAGAACGTTTATATTGGTGAATTCTCCTATATTGGCGAAGATACCGAAATAGGCGATGAGGCAAAGATTTATCCTTTGACTTACGTAGGTGATCATTGCGAAATAGGCGAAAAAACTACATTGTTTTCGGGAGTCAAGGTTTACAGCATGAATATTATTGGTAGGGAGTGCACATTGCATTCGGGCGTGGTGATTGGGGCCGATGGTTTTGGCTTTGCTCCTCAGGGCAACGATTATCAGAAAGTACCTCAAATCGGCAACGTAATCATTAAAGACCACGTGGAAATTGGTGCCAATACTACTATTGACCGGGCAACTTTAGGAAGTACGATTATTCATAAGGGTGTAAAGCTCGACAATTTAATACAAGTGGCTCATAATGTCGAAATTGGCGAAAACACTGTAATAGCCTCTCAAACTGGAATTTCGGGTTCGACGAAAATCGGAGCTAATTGTATGATAGGAGGTCAAGTTGGGATCATTGGCCACATCAGTATTGCCGATGAAGTAAAAATTGCAGCCCAATCGGGGATAGGAGGTTCTATCACCCAGAAAGGAGCCATTGTGCAAGGAAGTCCTGCTTTTGAATATAAAAAATACCAAAAATCTTATGTGCATTTCAGAAACCTCCATCAACTCTATGAAAAGATAAACCAGTTAGAAGAAAGGCTGAAAGAGCTTGAGCAGCTCAATAAAGATGAATAGCTTCGACTTCTTCAGTTTTTGCACATTTTCTACCTTTGCAAATTATTTAATCTCATAAGGAAATGCCGTCGACAAATGATCCACAAAAAACGATAGCCTCTTCAGTAACTATCTCGGGCACCGGCCTGCATACGGGGGAATTTGTTACCCTAACTCTGAAACCCGCCCCTATAAATTATGGATATAAATTCGTTCGTAGCGATATAGAAGGGTATCCACAGATAGAAGCTTTGGTTGACTACGTAAACAATACCGACAGAAGCACCAATTTGCAAAAAGATAATATACACATCAGTACAGTTGAACATTTGCTTGCAGCTATATACGGAAGTGGAATCGACAATATATTAATAGAAATGGATGGGAATGAAGTGCCCATTCTCGATGGAAGTTCGGCTCCCTGGGTCGATTTGATTCATAAAGCCCGTTTGATAAATCAGAAAGCCGAACGTGTATATTTCGAACTCAAACACAATATAATTCATACCCAATCCGACCGAAAGTCGGAAATCATTGCTATTCCTTCTGATATTCAACGTTTCTCGGCAATGATTCAATTCAACTCGAAGGTTCTGGATACACAATTTGCCACTCTCGACAGGATAGACGATTTTGCAAAAGAAATAGCTCCCTGCCGTACCTTCGTCTTTCTGCACGAACTGGAACAGTTAATCCAGCATAATCTTATTAAAGGTGGCGATATAAACAATGCCATCGTATTGGTTGACAGGATTCTGTCAGAGGAAGAACTGAAAAGGCTTGCCATTTATTTTGACAGGCCTGAAGTGAAGGTACTCGAAGAAGGCGTTTTGAACAATCTCGAGTTACATTTTATGAATGAGCCTGCTCGCCATAAACTCCTGGATCTTTTGGGAGATATAGCATTGACAGGTTTCAGATTCAAGGCCCATGTACTTGCTACTCGTCCGGGACATGTCGTTAATGTGGAATTTGCGCGCAAAATGAGAGAAGCTTACTTGAAAGAGCACCGAAAAACGGAACATACTCCTCAATATGATCCCAATAAGCCGCCTTTGCTCGACATTAACGACATTAAAAAACTTTTACCCCATAGGCCTCCTTTTTTATTGATTGATAAAATATTAGAAATGACTGATTCTCATGTCGTTGGCTTAAAGAATGTAACCATGAATGAGTCGTTTTTTGCCGGACATTTCCCCGACGAGCCCGTCATGCCTGGAGTCATACAAATCGAAGCCATGGCTCAAACAGGAGGCGTTTTAGTAATGAGTACTGTGCCCGACCCTGAAAATTATCTCACTTACTTCATGAAGATCAATGAGGTAAAATTCAGGCATAAAGTAGTTCCCGGTGATACACTTATTTTTTCTCTCGAACTTATTTCGCCAATACGGCGGGGTTTATGCCACATGAGAGGGAAAGCTTTTGTAGGTGACAAAGTAGTCATGGAAGCCGAGATGCTTGCACAGATTTCCAAAAAACCCACTCCTTCGAATTAATTATTTTTGTCGAAGTTGTTTAAGTTATTTAAGTTGTTTAAAATGAATATAGTAATCCCGGACTCATTTGCAAATTAATCCGCAAAAAATGCATCAACCACTTACGAGTATTCATCCCGAGGCTAAAATCCATCCTTCAGTGGTGATCGAACCTTTTACCTGCATACATAAAAACGTCGAAATAGATGAAGGAACATGGATTGGGCCTAATGTTTCCATTTTGGAAGGCGCCCGTATAGGCAAGCACTGCCGGGTATTTCCTGGAGCAGTGATTTCGGCCATACCACAGGATTTGAAATTCAATGGAGAAGAGTCCTTAGTAAAAATTGGCGACAATACCACCATCAGAGAGTTCGTTACTGTGAACCGGGGAACGAAAGCCAGCGGCGAAACTGTGGTAGGGAATGATTGCCTGATCATGGCCTATGTGCATATTGCTCACGATTGTCATATTCACGACCATGTAATTTTGTCCAATGCAGTGAATTTAGCCGGTCACATCGAAATTTTCGATTGGGCCATCGTTGGCGGAATGTCGGCAGTGCACCAATTTGTACGTATTGGAGCTCATAGTATGATAGGAGGTGGTTCATTGGTAAGAAAAGATGTTCCACCTTATGTCAAGGCTGCACGTGAACCATTGATCTTTACGGGTGTCAACTCCATAGGCCTCAGCCGGCGGGGATTCCCACTCGAAACCATCCGACTCATCGAAGATATCTACCGAATTATTTATTTGAAAGGATTGAATGTTTCACATGCTCTTCAAACCATTCAAGAAGAAATTCCCTTTTCACCCGAACTTCAAAACATCTTGAACTTCATTCAAGGCTCTTCACGTGGCTTGATTAAAGGACCAGGCAGTGAACGATTGCTTCAGACGGATGATGATTTTTAAAAGGAAAATACCGATTATTTAAGAGAATTTAAATTTTTTTTGCAAATTTGCACCCTTGTTTTTTGCAAACAAGATATTTTATTACCATTTAAAAAACAATAATTTATGGCTGTTAGAATGAGATTACAACGATTTGGTAAAAAGGGTCAGCCTTTTTATCATATTGTAGTAGCAGATGGTCGTGCACCACGCGATGGACGTGTTATCGAAAAACTGGGAACGTATAACCCCCTTCCTAATCCTGCCGAAATCCAGATCGATATGGATAGAGCAATTTACTGGTTGAACGTCGGAGCTCAACCTTCTGATACGGTTAAAGCCTTATTGTCATATAAGGGTGTACTTCTGAAAAGACATTTGTTAAGGGGTGTTGAAAAGGGAGCTTTGACTGCCGAACAGGCCGAAGCTAAATTTCAGGAATGGTCTGCTGAAAAAGAAGCCAAAATCAAGGCTAAGATTACAAGCAAAGAAGCCTTCCAGCGTGATCATCTGAAAAGCAAACTGGAAGCTGAACGCAAAATTGCCGAAGAAAGAGCAAGGCAAATTGCCAAAAAACGCAGTACTGAAACCCTCAACGAGGAACTTTCGAATTCGGAAGAAGCTGAAATCTCACCCTCAACTGAAGAATAACATCTTTTCGGTGATACTTTGAACCCGGTCGGCCATCACCGGGTTTTTTGTTAATTTAGAAGCTTGAATCCTCACTTCATGATCGAGCAAGAAGACTATATCAAAACCGGACAAATACTCCGAACTTATGGCATTTCAGGCGCACTTGCAATCTCAGTCGAGTTAAACTATAACCCTTTCGAACACGCCCGAATAGACTTTATGTTCGTTGCCATTGATGGTAGCTTTGTTCCCTTTCATATACTGAATTCAGAACCCGGACCAAGTGGCCGCTGGATTATTTATCTGGAAGATATTCCCGATCCTGGGAAAGCCTCCTTTTTATGCAAACGTTCCTATTACATTCATAAAAGCTATTTTCCCTCGATATGGCCAACACGATTTCCTGCCCAACGAATTGAGGGATTTACAATCGTCGACATTCATCGAGGTAAACTTGGCGAGGTACAACGCCTTGGCGGCACTCCCGATAACCCTCTGGTTATTTTCGATTTTCAGAATATGGAAGTCCTCCTCCCTATCAATGAGCATTTTATAAAGAATATCGACTTTAACAATAAATCAATCAAAACAGATATTCCTGATGATTTGCTTTTCCTGAATCAATAAGACAAGTTCAAAACCGTGAAATCGTTTTCCTACAAAAAGTGCGGAAAGTTATCTTCCGAAAACTTTCGAAATTTGGTTCCTATTTGAATAAAGACTGTTATTATCATAGTTATCATAAGAATGTTTCGTTTCAAGCAGTTCGAGATAGAAGATAACCAGAGTACCATGAAGGTATGCACCGACTCGGTTATATTGGGTGCATGGGTAGCTATAGGTGAAGCTGAGCGGATCTTGGATATTGGAACAGGATGCGGATTGCTTTCTTTGATGTGTGCTCAGAGAAGCAAGGCATGGATTACAGGTATAGATATTCATTTCCCTTCGATTGAACAAGCCCAGGAAAATTTTAAAAAAAGTCGATGGAAAAATAGATTGAAAGCAAAACACATTGCGCTCGAAGATTACGAAGGGAACTCCTTTGATTACATTATCACCAATCCTCCTTTTTTTATCAATAGTTTAAAAGTAAAAAATCCTGTTAGGAATCTCGCAAGACATACCGATGAGTTCCGGCATAAACTCATGCTTGTGGATTGTAAAAGATTACTGAATGACAAAGGTAGTTTTGGCATTATACTGCCCGTATTTGAAGCCAGGTACTTCGAAGAAATGGCAATGGATAATGGGTTCATTCCTAAACGAAAACTCTTTGTTTCAAGCAAAGAGGGTTATGATCCCTATCTCGTGCTTGCCGAATATTCGCTTTCGGACAGAGCTTGCCAGAGCGAATCTTTAAGCATACATCCTGCTGGAATGAATTCTTATACTCAAGAATATAGGAGACTTACCGAAGATTTTTACCTAAATTTTTAAACTTAGACATGGGTACCCTGATCTCCATCGATACTGGTGTAAAACTTGGAATGGCAGTTTTTAACTTTGAAGGCAAGCTACTTTTCTATGGATCACATAATTATGGTGATATAAATCGTTTAAAAAGAAATATACCTCGAATTTTGAAAAGATATGAAACGGTAAAACTGCTTGTTCTGGAAGGAGGGGGAGAATTAGCCGAGATCTGGCTGTTGGAAGCTGTAAGGCAACAAGCCGAAGTTCTTATGATTCATGCTCAGCAATGGCGTAAGTTGTTTTTTTAATCCCGCCATTATGCTGCATAGCAGCGAAGCCAAGAAAAAGGCCATAGAATTGGCCAAAATTGTGGTTTCATGCTGTGCCAAAAAGGTTTCATCACGTCTTGACGATAATACTGCCGAAGCCATTTTGGCTGGAATTTTCGTGCTGAAATTAAGAGAGAAAAATTTGGTTCTTCCTTCAGAAGTTAAAAAGTTGATGCGTTTCTAACGATCGAAGTAGATATTTTTAGAACGAATACTGAGAGGGATTCCCAGAAGTATTTTTACATCAGGTTTCGCCAGACCCATGTACAAAGCCGTTTTCCCAACCGAATACATCACCCTGTTGTCGGCGTGATGCTGAGCTGCCACAGCTACAGCCGAACCCACTGCAATTCCCAGATCGATATTGTTATAGGCACAAGGAGTATTGGGGTGTAGATTTTTTTCACTGCAATTTTCGAAACCACAAAATCCACATTTTCTCAAATCGAGAGGTTCGATTTTTGTCCCTATCAGTACAAGCGCGTCGGAATGCAAAAGATTTCGGGCATCACGTGCAAAAAATTGTGTTTCCCATTCTTCGGCAAATATTTTCATGGTTTTTGCAATTTGCTGCATTTCGTCATCACTGGCTAAAGCAATGAATAATGAATCGCGACCTCTGCCTTTAGGAGCTGTGCGCGCTGCAGCCATCATTAAACGAGCCACGTCATGGGCTGTCTTTTTGCGAAAATTTTCTTCCATCAACATATTTCCAAAGTGTTAATCATCGGATGAATTCATCAAGGCCTTAGAATTTCGTAATTTTGACGCAAGTTATAATAAAATGGTGGATGCTAGCCCATCAAAAATGAAAAAGAAATCAAACCCCCAAAAAGAGATGGGGTTTTGGGAACATCTGGAGGAATTGCGCTGGCATTTGGTACGCTCCATTATTGCCGTCGCCTTGGGCGCCACCTTTGCTTTCATGAAACGAGATTTCATTTTCGATACGGTATTACTTGGACCAAAAAGCAATGATTTCATTACGATTAGGTTTTTGTGTAGTTTGGGAGAAAAACTGGGGATAAGTGCTTTATGTCTCGACAACAGCAAATTGTCGCTTATAAATATTTCGATGTCGGGCCAGTTTACGCAACATATTTATATCTCTCTGATAGCTGGCCTCATCATTGCCTCACCTTATGTATTCTATGAACTCTGGAGGTTTATAAAACCTGCCCTGCGCGAAGAAGAACTCCGTTATTCCAGCATAGCTATAACCATTGTAAGCTGTCTCTTTATCATGGGAATTATGTTCAGTTATTTCCTCATAGTTCCTTTAACCATTAACTTTTTAGGGAGTTATCAAGTAAGTGAAGTGGTAAGAAATCAGGTTTCACTTTCATCTTACATAAGCACTGTGGTTGGGGTAACCCTGTCGGTGGGAATCATCTTCGAATTGCCTGCCCTGGCCTGGGTGCTTTCACGCTTGGGAATCATTACCGACCGATGGATGCGCAAATACCGAAAAGTAATGATAGTGGTGACTTTTATAGTAGCTGCAATTATTACACCTCCCGACATGTTCAGTCAGATAATGGTAGCCATCCCTTTATTAATTCTCTATGAGATAAGTATTTATGTGGCAACATTGGCTGCAAAAAACCGAAAATAAGTTCATTTTTATGAATTTTATTATAATTTCCTGATAATTAACATTTTTTTAGAATATAGAAATGCATTTTCGTGAATCATTAAAATTTATTTCCTTTGTAAGAGCAATAGAAAAACACTGACTGGATATTCTACTTTTTTTTAATACTTTGTTGGATATAAGAAACTGTAAAAATGCCTATTAAACCTCATTTTAAAACTTTACAACTTACGGTATGTTTTTTATTCATTGTATTTATCCTTGAAGACTTTACCACGCCAGTTCTTGCTCAAACAAGTAGATATGGAAAAAATAAGATATATGAGGATTTAAAGCGTAATTGGTCGGTTCAATGGAATATTGGACCTGGCCTGTATTTTGGAGATTTAAGCCAGTATGACAACGACCCGATCAACAAAATATTCAAGGAAAGTAAATTGAGCAGCGGCTTTATCATCAGCAACAAATTTATATCCTATCTGGCCATACAAGGTCGTTTCATTTTCAATCGATATCAAACCAGCAACGAAATCTTCAATAGAAAACTCAAAGGTTATTCTTATGTAATAGGGGCCAATTTGCAGCTCGATCTGGTGAATCTCATGGCCTATCCTAACGAACCTCATCCTGATATATACGTTTATTTGTTGTTTGGGGTAGGTTCAACAAAAATGCGTCCCAGCTTATATAACCTTGAAAGTGGAAATAAAATCGAATTAAACACGGTACAGAAGAAGATGGAATTTATGATTTATTATGGAGTAGGCGCCAATGTTTATTTATATAAGAACTGGGATTTAACCTTTGAAACTATAATCCAGAACATTGGCACTGATAAGCTCGATGGAGTGATTGCGGGCGAACCCGACGATTTTATTATCTATACAAGTGTAGGTATAAAATATAACTTTCCTTATTTTGATTTGGGGAATAAATATTTGTATCGTTCAAAAAGAACCTTGTTGCGTAGATGAGTAAGTTCAGGAATCGAGAAATTTCCAAGTCACTTCGAAGAATTCTTGTGGATTATCATCATGTAGCCAATGGCCTGCATTGTGAATAATGGCTTCTTTCATAAGAGGAAAATGTTCATAAAGAATGGTTAAATCCTTTTCTGTAATATAATTTGAAAATTCACATTTCAACAATAAAGTGGGGTTTGGGTAGTAATCAGAAAATTTGATATTTGCGGCCAAAGCATCGAGATTCTGATAAAAAGCTTCAAGATTGGGTTTCCAATAATATATGCCTTCGGAGTTTCGACCTATATTTTTCAATATCAAATCAATAAGGCCACGCTGGGTAAAAGTATCTTGCAATTGTTTAATCACTTGCCTGCGGTTTTTCATTGTCGATAGATCGATGCTCGACATAGTTTCGATGATGGTTTTTTGTAAATTAGGTGTGGGAGTCGGCCCGGGACCAATATCGGCAATAACGAGTTTAGATATCATTTCGGGATGTTGTGTAGCAAAAAGCATAGCCACTTTCCCTCCCATGGAATGACCGATGATGGCACTTTTTTCGATCTGGTGAAGTTCGAAAAAATCAAAAATATCGTTGACCATTGTTAGATAGCCCATTTCCGGGTGATGTGGCGATTGACCATGGTTTCTTAGGTCGGGTATCCAAACGGTGAAACTTTCGGCATATCGATGTCCTAGACTCACCCAATTATCGGAAAGTCCAAATAACCCGTGAAGAATGAGTAAATGAGGTCCCTGACCAAAGCTACGATAGAACAAATTCATGTTTCTTTTTGCTTGATGAGCGAATACAAAATTAAGCACTCATAACAAGCGAAATGTTTAATTTTGCCCACAGTTAGTTCATAACCGGTTAATCTTCTCAAATCATAATGATGAATTCGAAAGAAACAAAAGAAAATACAGAAAACTATCGCCCATGAAGAATAAACGAATTTTGATTATAATCCTTATAGTTTTATTGGCAATAATCGCTGGTTGGTTGATTTTTGGTCGTTCGAATACCACCTTCGATAAGGATGAAGGTAAATTTGCTGTAGAAGATACGGCGAGTATTTCAAGAATTCTATTAGCTGACAAGCGAAATCATTCGGTGATACTGGAACGTCGGGAAGATGGGCACTGGACAGTAAATGGAGAATACCCCGCTTCAAAACCTGTTATCGACATGTTTCTGCAAACCATAAAGAACATTCGGGTAAAAGAGCCTGTTCCGGCGAATCAGCAAAAAAATGTTATTAGTCTTTTAGCGGCAAATGCCGTCAAGGTCGAAATTTATCAATGGCTGCCCCGCATTCATTGTTTTGGCAAACAGGCATGGTTCACTGAAAAACAAAGCAAGGTGTATTATGTGGGGGATGCTACACCCGATCTAAGAGGCACCTATATGCTCATGGAAGGTGCAAATATGCCCTTTATCGTTGACCTGCCAGGATTGAGAGGATTTGTTTCGCCCAGATATTCTACCCGATTGGAAGATTGGCGAGACCATACTATCTTTCACCAGCGGCTGGCCGACATCCACGAAGTTACCGTCGAGATTCCCGAAATGCCAGAACAATCTTATAAAGTAATCCATCACGACGACAATCGCCTCGAAGTTGTCTCACTTGCCACCCAACAAACTGTTTCGGGTTATGATACACTTAAAGTACTGGCTTTTATGAATTCGTTCAATAATATTAAATTCGAATCTTTCCTCAACCATGTCGAAGATTTGGATATGGATTCGCTACTTGCCTCTCGGCCTTTTTTTGTGATTACCCTCAGGGACAGGAATGGGAAAATCACCACGATAAGGACATTTCATAAAAAACCAGAGCATGAAGTTAGAGACGAAAATGGAAAACTTTTTCCCTGGGATGTCGACAGACTTTATGCCGAAGTAAATGACGGGAAGGATATAGTGTTGGCTCAATTCTTCACATTCGATAAAATTCTCAGGCCATTGGGATATTTTTATATAAAACCTTCGGAGGTTTCTAACATTAAATGAATTAGCCGTTTTTCACCGCAGAAGATTATTTGAGGAATCGCTTTTTATGTTCAGTGAATTCTATCTGTCTTCACTTCGATCGAAATATTCGATGCATGTGCTGTTTGAGAACAAGCTAAGATGTGCAGATTAATAAGCTTGATATGTTGCACAGTTCATTGCGGAGATCATATCGAAGTACCCATTCTATTCAGTGACCAAGTATAGCAAAGCTTTGCTCTACCATCTCTTTTCGCCGATTGTCTCAGTTTGGGCGTATCGAAACAACTGCCATTGAAGATTTTTCTACTGGATGATTTGGGTTGACAACCTGATCCATTAGAATAGACCGGTTCAAGCGCAGCATAAGCCGAAAGGGGTGCCATCAAAAAAAGTTCAAAGTAATTCTGAGGCAAGATTTGCCAGCTCCGAACGCTCACCTCTTTCGAGTTTTACGTGAGCATAGATGGGATGGCTGTGGATCTTATCCACCAGGTACGACAAGCCATTCGACTGTGAATCAAGATAAGGAGTATCGATTTGGTAAATATCGCCTGTAAAGATGATTTTTGTGCCTTCGCCCGCCCGGGTGATAATGGTTTTTACTTCGTGAGGCGTGAGATTTTGAGCTTCATCCACTATGAAACAAATATTTGAAAGGCTTCTCCCACGAATAAAAGCTAAAGGAGCAATGACTATCTTTCCGTTTTCGAGCATCTCATCGAAAAGTTTATATTCTCTTTCCTTTTCGGAATATTGATTTTTGATGAATTTTAGATTGTCGTATAAAGGTTCCATGTAAGGACTGATTTTTTCTTCGGCGCTGCCCGGAAGAAAACCAATATCCTTATTGCTCAGGGGTACGATAGGCCTTGCTAGATAAATTTGCTTGTAAAGCCTCCGTTGTTCGAGGGCACCTGCCAGAGCCAGCAGAGTTTTACCTGTTCCGGCTATTCCTATCAAAGTAACCAACTTTACATTGGGATTTGTAATGGCATGAAGTGCAATGGCCTGTTCGGGGTTACGAGGCATGATGCGCTCTACAGGCTGAGGATCGATGCGCTCTATGTTTCCGCTTTTCGGGTTATAAAATGCCAGCGTTGGATTTTCGTTCTCACTTGCATTCTGAAAAATATAATAATAATTTGGGATAGGCTCTTTTTCACCAATTTCGGAGGGAGAACACTTCCCCGTAGTCCAGAGTTTCGATAGAACTTGCGGAGCTATATGGGATATTACCTTCTTGCCCGGATCGAGATTCTCAATATCCTTGATTTTCCCCGTTTCGAAGTCTTCAGCCTGAAGATTGAGAGCTTTGGCTTTTATTCTCAAATTGATGTCTTTCGAAACTAAAATGACTTTGCGCTCTGGATAAATTTCTTTTAGTGTAAGAGCGGCATTTAAAATACGATGGTCATTTTTATATCCACCAAAAATTTGCTGAACCTTTTGTTCGTGAGGTTGATCCAAAATTACTCTGAAACTTCCACCTTTGCCATTGTCGATTGCAACCCAATCGGTAAGATTCTTCTTATGCGATAATCTATCGATGATGCGGATGAATTCTCTGGCTTCGAAATTCTTGATTTCGTTCCCTTTCTTGAAATTATCGAGTTCTTCCAATACGGTGATGGGTATGGCAATGTCGTTATCATCGAAAGAATAGAAAGAAGCATGATTGTATAGAATCACCGAGGTGTCGAGAACGAATATTTTCTTTGATCCGGATTTTTTCGAAGATTTAGTATCAGAAGTTTGGGGAAGCATATCTTTCTTTGTATTCATAGCCTGTGGAATTTTATAGGTTTTTTATGCTTGCGAAGATACATGTTCTTTACGTGGTGTCGATGCCTTAAGTAGGATGTTCGATTCTTCCTATAACTAGAAATGGCAAATCTATGGTGCTCTTGAAATCTTCATACACGAGATTGATGGTGCTGCTATTTGCATGATAGGGCTTGTCGAATTTTGAGTGAATGTTGAAAGAATCTGAAATTTTTCGATTGAAGGAGAAAATTATGCATGGTATGGGTTGTTTCATGAAAAAAATAATTTATTTTTGCGCCAGAAAATAAGGTCATCCAAAAAGACACTAAAGGGCCATATAGTTGAACAGGTTAATTGAAATCCTTACAATAAAAACTCTCCTATCGGGTCCGATCAACAGCAATGGCTTACAAGATGTCTTATCATAAATGCATAAACACTCAGGAATGAAAAAAAGTTTCAACGCTTACGGAGGTATTTTTATTCAGGTTCTTCTATTATCGATGATGATGATTTCGTGTGTACCTCAGAAAAAAATCAAATATTTTCAATCACTTGCCAAGGAAGATACACTCGAGATTTTCGAATTTTCCCCAAAACCCGATTATCGTTTGAAGGTGGGCGATAACCTTTACATCAAAGTTCAAAGCCTGGACGAAAAAACCTATAAGTTCTTCAATTATGAAGACATGGGTAGAGCGACCAATATAGGTTATAGTGATGCAAACATATATCTTACAAGCTATACCGTTAGCGATTCGGGCTACATTCATTTTCCTTTCGTGGGCAAAATTTTTGTCTCGGGGCTCAATGTAGATGAGGTGTCGAAAAAACTTCAGGACATTGTCGACCAATACCTGGTTGAAACCACTGTAATCGTAAAACTGGTCAATTTCAAGATTACCGTATTGGGAGAGGTAAAAAATCCCGGGACTTATCTTATTTATCAGGATAAAATCAATATTTATGAGGCATTGGCTAAAGCTGGCGATCTTACCGTATTTAGCGACCGAAATAAAGTGGTGCTGGTAAGGCAAGACCAAAACGGTGCCGAATTGCATCGTATTGATTTGACTAAAAAGAATTTTCTCGAATCGCCTTACCTTTATTTACTTCCTAATGACATTGTCTATGTTGAGCCTTTAAGAGCTAAACAATACGCTTTTGCTGCCTTCCCGTACGACCTTCTTTTTTCTACTATCACAACAACATTGCTCATTCTCAATTATTTCAAATAGAATCTTAAAAGTATCGAAAAGTGGATAACAACGTCAATATGCCCGATTATCAGCAACAAGAAGAAAATATCGATTTCAAACAGATTTTTTTCAAGTTCTTGAGATACTGGTATCTGTTCGCACTCGCCATATTTGTTGCTTTGGTGATTGCCTTTTTGTTCAACAAATACACCACCCCCACCTATGAGGTTTCTACCACAGTATTGATTCAGGATAAGGGCAATAAGGAAATAAATGCCCAAGCACTGATGGGCCTCGGTTTTATGAATTCCCAGCAAAATATTCAAAATGAACTGGGAATTCTCAGTAGCTACACACTTACATCCGAAGCCGTGAAAGTATTAAATGTTGATGTAACCTATTATTCCGAAAACAACTTCATCGTAAGAGAACTCTATAGAAAATCTCCTTTTACAGTATTCTATGATTCTATCCATCCACAACCCGTACATCTGAGATTTTATGTTACTATACTTAATAATAGACAATTTAAACTCGAAACCCAGGGTGAAAACATCAAACTCTTCGATTTCGAGAATAATAAATTTATTGAGGAACAACAAGACGGAGAGACTAAAATAAAAACCATCAAACTGGACCAGATTTATGATTTTGGAACTACCATTTCGGGCCCTTATTACAAATTCAGAGTTTTACTCAACTACAACTTCAATTCGAAAGAACATGTCAATAAAACGTTCTTCTTTACTTTTAACGACCTGCCCAGTCTGGTAAAAGAATTTCACAATATAAAGATAGAACCGATTAATCGTGAAGCATCTATCCTCGAAATTAAGGCCAAAGGCAGTCAAGTAGAAAAAACCGTAGATTTTCTCAATACACTCACCAGTAAATATCTTGAGCGCGACCTGGATCAAAAAAACATCATCGCCACAAAAACCATAGAATTTATCGATCGTGAACTCATCGGCATTCGTGATAGTCTTTCGATTGCCGAATCTCAGCTCGAAGGATTCAAAAAGGAAGCCAAGATCATGGAACTCGATTTCGAATCTCAGCAGGTATTCCAATACATGAAAGAACTCGACAAGCAGAAAGCAGACCTGTTGGTGAAAAACAAATACTATAATTATTTGAAAGATTACGTGCAGTCGAAGAACGAGATGAACGATATTATCGTACCATCGGCAATGGGTATAGATGATCCCGTGCTGGCCGAACTCATCAAAAACCTTACCAGCCTTTATGAAGAACGTTCGGGTCTGTTGTTAAGCTCTACTCCACGAAATCCGGCTATCATACAAATTGAAAGTAAAATTGCCAATGCCAAGGCTAATCTGGTAGAAAATATCAACAACATCGTCAACACTTCGAATATTGCCCTGGCTGATATCGAAAAACGTATTCAAGATTTGAATCAGCAAATCAGCCAGTTGCCCACCAGCCAACGACGTTTACTCAATTTCGAACGGGAGTTCAACCTGCAAAATACCTTATTTACTTTTCTTTTGCAAAAACGAGCCGAGGCTCAGATTACAAAGGCTTCCAACCTGCCTGATAACCAGGTAATCGATGTAGCTCGTGCTGAAGGTAAATCACCCATATTCCCCAAGAAAAGCCTCAATTATCTGATTGCAATTACATTAGGTCTCGTTATTCCTGGCGGTTATGTTTTCATCAAAGATTATTTCAACGATAAGATTATCGAGAAAAAAGATATTGAAAAAATTACCAGCTTGCCTATTATCGGGTATATTTCTCATAACACAAGAGAAGCTAAGATGGTTGTGGCCGAATGGCCTAAATCAAGCATTGCCGAAGCTTTCCGTGCCTTGAGGACCAATATTATCTTTCGGGCACAGGGAAAAGAAAAACAAACTATCCTGATTACCTCCGATATTGTTGGAGCCGGAAAAACATTTATAGCCATCAATCTTGCCACCGTTTTCGCTATCAATGATAAAAAAACATTGTTAATAGGAGCCGACCTGCGCAAACCTAAGCTTCATCAGGACTTTGGACTGGCTAATACCGATGGAATTACTTCATTCATCATTGGTAAACACAAAATTGAAGAAATTATCCATCCTACGAAAATCGAAAATCTCGATGTAATATTGGGAGGTCCAGTTCCTCCTAACCCGGCCGAATTACTGGCTTCGCCCAAAACCGACGATCTATTCGATTATCTAAAAAAACATTACGATTATATTATCCTCGATACTCCTCCCGTAGGTGTGGTTACCGATGCCTTCCTCCTCATGAAACATTCCGACCAGAATATTTTTATCATCCGCCAAGGCGTAACCAATAAAAAGATCTTCGGGGCTATTATTAAGGATATCGAAAACCGCAAACTTCCTAATTTTTCTGTTCTTGTAAATGGTATCAAAATGGCTAAGAATATTTATGGCTATGGTTACGGCTATGGCTATGGCTATGGCTATGGCTATGGCTATGGATATGGATATGGCCATGGTTATGGCTATGGATATTATTCCGACGACAGGGAAGTTGAAAAAGAATCGGCGTGGAAACGTATTTTCAAGAGATCCTAACATTAGTGTTAGGGAATGGGGTTTGGAGAATAAGGAATGGTTTAATGAGGCAAATTAATGGCAGTGTAACGAGCCTGAAATAGAAGGATGGAAGCCGATCAATCGTCGAGGCTTGGTTGAACAAGAAGAATTTGTTGCTTGATTTCGAAAGCCGTGAGATTGCCAAAACCTTTTTTCTTTATATAAACTCCATTGTCTAATGGGATAAAGTGATATTGTTTCTTACGAATGGTGAAATCGATAAACTCATGGCTTACAGGCACATGCCCATGAATAATGATTTTGTGATTTATTTTTTCGGGAGAAACATTGAAATCTCTAATCCAGAGCATAGCGTCGCGATCGTCGAAAATAGAATCTGTTTCGAAATTAAACCCTGCATGCACAAGATAATAGTCTTCGAGCTCTATGTAATATTCCAGTTGGTGCATCCATTCTATGTATTCAGAAGGGAAGTACCTCAAGTTGGTTACCTTGAAGCTTTTAAGAGTTTCTTTGCCTCCAAACCTCATCCATTCGGCTTTTTGAATATTTGGTTTTTTCAAACCCAAAAAACTCTTCTTTAGCTGCAATTCCTCTTCGTATGCTCTAATGCACCATTCTTCATGGTTGCCCTTCAACATTCGTAGTCGATAACCATCGTCCTTTAAATGAATCAAGTAATCGATCAAACCTTTCGAATCGGGGCCTCTGTCGATAAAATCGCCCAAAAAATAAATCTCGTCAAATTTCGAAGGACGAATCTGCTCTTCTAATAATGCTCGAAGCGTTTTTAGATAACCATGCGTATCGGGTATAACCCACTGTTGAGGCATAATTTTTCAAAAATTTTACTCGGCCCAATCAAGGCTCATGATTTCGTCTATCCATTTATCTGCAAATATTGATGAATTTTTGAAATAAAATTTATACTCTTTTGATTGATAACAACCATAATGCATTCAATGTAATCCGATATAAATATAAAGGGTATTATTTTTTCTTCGCTTGATTGGCAACAGCTTCCATTGCTTTACGAATTTCTTCTTCATCGCCAAGGAAATAATCCTTTTGCAGATTCATATCATCATCGAATTCGAAGATGTAAGGAATGCCAGTAGGCAGATTCAGGTCGATGATTTCCTTTTCGTTCATATTTTTCAGGTATTTGACGATTCCGCGGAGACTATTGCCGTGTGCTGCCACAAGTACTTCCTTATATTGACGGAGTTTTATACTCATTTCGTTTTCCCAGTAAGGGACAATACGGGCAATGGTATCTTTCAGGGCTTCGGTCAGTGGTGCATCATCACCTATTTCTGCATAGCGCGGATCGAGCCGGGGATTGCGTGGATCATCGGGGCTGAGGGGTTCGGGAGGAATATCATACGAACGCCTCCATATCTTGACCTGTTCTTCTCCATATTTTTCGGCAGTTTCTATTTTATTTAGGCCTTGTAATTTACCATAATGCTTCTCGTTGAGTCTCCATGTTTTATATTCCGGAATCCACATCAAGTCCATTTCTTCCAGAATAATCCACAGCGTTTTTATGGCGCGTTTCAGATATGAAGTATAGGATACCTTAAAGTCAAAACCATTTTCTTTTAATACCTTACCTGCCTGATGGGCTTCTTCTACACCTTTTTCCGATAAATCGACATCTGTCCAACCTGTGAAACGATTTTCCTTGTTCCACACACTTTCACCATGACGAACCAATACCAGTTTGAGCATTTCTAAAAATATTTTCTCGGTTATTACACTCGTTGCAAAGTTATTATTTTTCGCCTTTGCAGTTGCATCTTAACTTTTTCAGTAATTTCGCCGATATTAATCTTCTCCTCTCGGCTTCTCATGAGCTTTTCGTTTCAGAAAATCGATAAAATCCTCGGCTGGGAGATTTTTTTTATAGCTGCCGCTGTTTATATTTCTACCGTCGAACCAACAGCAAGTTATTGGGATTGTGGTGAATATATCAGTACGGCTTATAAGTTGCAAATAGGCCATCCGCCGGGAGCTCCATTGTATCAACTTTTAGGGCGATTATTTTCTTTGCTTTCTTTTGGAGACATTTCGAAGGTAGCTTCCAGTATCAACCTCATGTCTGCCATAGCCAGTGCTTTCACTGTAATGTTTCTATACTGGAGTATTACTTTACTGGTTTCGCATTTTCTTTCGAAGAATGATGAAGTGAGAGCCGAAAATGAGTATCTGATTTTGGGAATTGGTCTTAGCGGGGCTTTGGCCTATCTGTTTACCGATTCATTCTGGTTTTCGGCCGTTGAAGCCGAGGTTTATGCCTTATCTTCATTTTTTACTGCCATTATGTTTTGGGCTATCTTGCGGTGGGAAAGAGGATCTTCTGATTCTCATGGCATTCGCTGGCTGATATTGATAGCTTATCTCATTGGTTTGTCCATTGGAGTCCATCAATTAAATCTTTTGACCATTCCCGCTATCATATTATTGATTTATTTTCACGTAAGAAGGCCAACTGTGGCCGGTGTCATCGGAGCATTGGCAATTTCGATGGTTTTGTTAACCTTTATTCTTTATGGTCTTATTCCTGAAATACCTGGCTTATTTGCCCGGACCGAGTTATTTATGGTAAATCGATTAGGGCTGCCTTTCGGAAGTGGTTCTTTCTTTTCGGCTTCACTTATAGTAACTATGCTGATTTCTGGAATTCTTTTTACACATTATCCCAATCATTTTTTCCGTGGTTTGTTCCTAATGGTGAGTTTATTGGTTCTAATCATTGTCATGACGGGCTCTAAAACCTTAATAGAATTTATAATACGAGGTTTCATTGTTTTAGGTTTGGGATGGGGTATTTTGTACCTGATGAAGCACAGGCAGGTGATGAATACGATTCTGCTTTCGTTGAGCTTTATAATTATTGGCTATTCATCGTTTTTAATGATCATTATCAGGGCTAATGCCAATCCTCCCATCAACGAAAATGATCCTAAGGATGCCTTAGGGCTTTTGTCATACCTTAACCGGGAGCAATATGGCAATTGGCCTTTGGTTTACGGAGCCGATTTCACGGCAGATATTGTCGATTATAAGGATGGTGAGCCAGTTTACATGAAAGATTACACGGCTGGACGTTATGTTGCGAAAGATAGCAGGAAGGCTGCGAAACCGGTTTATAATTCTCGAATGTTTTTTCCAAGAATGTATTCTCGTTCGTACAAACATATTCAGGAATATAAGATTTGGGCTGGTATTCCCGATGACGAAAATTACAGGCCTACTTTTGGAGATCATTTGGGCTTTCTGATAAATTATCAACTGAACCAAATGTACTGGAGATATTTTTTATGGAATTTTTCTGGTCGCCAGAATGATTCTCAAGGATTCTCCGATAAAGCCAATGGAAACTGGATTTCGGGGTGGAATTTCTTGGATAAATGGAGAGTTGGCCCTTTGAGTCACCTGCCCGAACATAAAAAAAGCAGGGCATGGAATCGGTATTATCTTTTGCCTTTGTTGTTTGGTCTGGTTGGTATGGTATATCATTATAAGAACGATTGGAAAAGCTTGATGGTGGTTTTGGTGTTTTTCATTATGACGGGAATTGCCATCATCGTTTATCTAAATCAATACAGTCCGCAGCCCCGTGAAAGAGATTATGCCTATGTGGCTTCGTTCTGCGCCTTTGCCATCTGGATAGGAATGGGCACGGGTGCGTTTGCCTCAGGTATGACAAAATGGATAAATGGCAGAAAGTCGATTCTTCTGACCACAGGTTTGAATCTTCTTTGTGTAACCGGTGTGTTGGCCGCCCAGGGGTGGAACGACCATAACCGCTCGAACCGATATGCCACTACACAGATGGCTAAAGCCTATCTGGATAGCTGCGCATCCAATGCCATTTTGTTTACTTTTGGCGACAACGATACCTTTCCTCTTTGGTACCTTCAGGAGGTAGAAAATTACCGTACCGATATCAGAGTGTGTAACTTGAGTCTTTTGAGCCTCGATTGGTACATCGAACAGATGAAACGCAAAGTTTATGAATCAGCACCCCTGCCCATTCAACTCGATTTTTCTTTTTATAAGCAAGGAACACACGACTATATTTATTTTATTTCGGATGATGATTCGCTGACCGATACGCTAAATCTGTGCAGTATATTCGAGCAAATGTCGGTGGAACCTCAAAAATTCAAATATGTCATCGAAACCGATACAATAGATTATTTACCATCGAATCGATTTGTATTGAATATCGACAAGACTGCAGTGTTGAATCATGGTGTTATCGACTCTGATCAGAAGGATAGAATCGTAGATCGAATGTTTTTCGAAATACCGGGCAGGGAATTCGAAAAAAATACCTTAATTGTTTTGAATATCTTAGCGAATAATAACTGGGGAAGGCCGGTATATTTTGGTTTGACGGGAAACACCCGCGAGTTTTTAGGACTTGAAGAGTATTTTCGTCTCGAAGGCATGGCCTATCGCCTGGTTCCTATTTTGATGAAATCAAGGCATGATCGTATGGGAGGGATTGATTCGGAGATTCTTTACGATCATTTGATGAATCGTTCGCAGGTGAAAATGAATAATCCTGAGATATATTATTCGGAAAATCATTTGAAAAATTGCACTTTGCTACGCAATATATTCAGAAGTCTGGCCGATACCTTGTTGAAGGAAGGGAAAAAGGAATTGGCGGTTAGAGTATGCGATCGATGTATCGTAAACCTTCCGAATTCCGTTATTCCTTATGATGTTTTTTCTTTGGCGCTTGCCGAAGTGTATTACGGGGCAGGTGAGATTTCGAAAGGCAACGAAATAATGACCGTGATGATGAATCAATCCTCGGCCGAGCTCGGCTATTATTTCGAGTTGTTGCCCAATTTGCTTCATCGCTACGAATACGAAATCAACTTGAATCTTGGCATATTGAATTATATTGCTGAAACTGCCTGCAAATTTGGGCAGGAGGAAATTGGCGATAAAAGCAAGGAGGCTTTTGAGAAAAATTTAAAATGTTATTTTACTCAGATTTATCAAAACTTCGAACCTTGATGTTTATGATAAAAGCGACGACGTGTTTTCCCAGGGCTGTCGAATGGATATTTGCTCCATTTGTAATTACTCGTATGCCTCGGACAGGTCAATGCCTCTATCTAACCTTCGATGATGGCCCTCATTCACAAATTACCCCGAAAGTTTTGGATATTCTCAATCGCTTTCAAGTAAAGGCCACTTTTTTTTGCTTAGGGAAAAACATTCGAGCTTATCCCGAAGTCTTTCAGGAAATAAAAAATAATGGGCATAACATAGGGAATCATTCATTCAGTCATAAAAATGGATGGAAGACCTCCAATAAGGAGTATTTCAAAGACATCGAGGCTTGCAGGGAGCTAATACCGACGAATCTATTTCGTCCGCCATACGGAAGGATGAGGGTTTCACAGGTTAGAGTGCTTTCACGACAATACCAAATCATTTTGTGGACGTTGCTGAGCGGTGATTACAATCGAAGCCTTTCATCGGAAGAAATACTTCGAACCCTGCTTCGACGAACGCGATCGGGCGATATCATCGTTTTTCACGATAACGAAAAGGCATTTCCTTGCCTAATAGAGGTTTTACCATCATATCTGGAGGCCATGCTCGAAAAAGGTTTTACTTTTGATGTAATTCAGTCGAAACTTTAAGTATGGAGTCCCGAAGATATTTTATAAGAATTCTAAAGAAGGCGATTGATAATGCCATGCTGGCGCTTGGTCTTGGCCTGTTGCTCTTGATGTGTCACTGTGCTAATCCTGTGGTACCACAGGGAGGGCCAAAGGATACGGATCCACCAAAGTTGCTTTATGCCGTTCCTCCCAATCTAAGCACTCACTTTACAGCATCTCACATTAAGTTAACCTTCGATGAATATGTGGTTCTGAAAGAAATAAACAAAAAATTTCTGATGTCGCCTCCTTCACTCAATCTTCCAGAGTTCAAGGTAAAGGGGAAATCACTCGAGATCGACTTGAAGGATACTTTAAGGCCCAATACCACCTATTCTTTGTATTTTGCCGATGCCATCACCGACCTTCATGAGAATAATCCTCTGCCCGATTTTCAATATGTATTTTCGACCGGTGCAGTGATCGATTCATTAACTATGACGGGTTCGGTTGTAAATGCTTTCAACCTGAAACCCATGGAAAATATGGTCGTTATGCTCTATTACGCCAATAACGATACCCTTCCGCTCGAACAACTTCCTTTGAAAGTCCCACCTTCTTATGCAGCCCGCACTCGCAAGGATGGTTCGTTCAACCTCAATTATTTACGCGACGAAAAATATCTGCTCTTTGCATTGATTGATCAGAATTACAATTATTTTTTTGACCTTGCAGAGGAAGAAATTGCTTTTAGCGACACTTTGGTAAGGGCATTCTATATTCCTCCTGCCCCTGATACTTCATTTGTTCCAAAATTGGCTGTGTTTACGCCTGACAGCCTGCTGCACGATACAATTGCTCATCAGGAACTGAAAGACTCAATCCAACACATGTTATTTCAGGATACGCTTCGACAAATTCAACACTTACGTGATACAAATGATACAGCGCCTTCCGATACCCTCGCGAAAGTTGTAAGCCAAACAAAGGAATATTTTTCTTCTCTGCCAGATACCCTGGCTAAGAATGATTCTACTGTTGTTAGACAGCCCCATTTATCCTTCGTATCTTATCGGTTGTTTTCCTTTGTTGAAGAAGATACGGTTCAGCGCTTGCTTCGACGTGAAAACACAGGCAATGGTCAGATTTTTTTGAATTTCAAGAGGTCAATCGAAGATTTTTCTTATCGACTGTTGCCACCATTCGACAGCTTGTATCAACCTTTATTAGAAATCAATAGAAATCAGGATTCCATAAAGCTCTGGTTTCCATCTTGTCCTTTCGATAGTGTCAAAATATGTATTTATACCACAGGAATTCAGCCCGATACTTTGGTGCTTCCTTTGAAACGCGAAACTATAGGTACAAGAAGTAAAAAGACCAAAACCGAATCCTTGATGGTAGAAACCTTATCAGGCCAAACCGATGCCTTCAAACCTTTTATTTTGAAGTTCAATCATCCTGTTGATTCTGTGAAATCGGACTCATTACTTTTATTCACAAGCAAAGATACCTTATGGGTTAAATTCGAATTTGCCGATAGCCTCAAACGCAAGGCTTTGGTCAAATATCCTCTCGATTATAATTCTTCTTATCAGTTGATTATTCCTTCCAAGACTTTTGTGGATATTTTCGGACTGGCCAACGATAGCATTACCGCACGCTTTACTACGCGTGCTGCCGATGCTTATGGGAGTTTTCACCTGAAGTTGATTTCTCCTGCCAGCAATAATCAATACCTTATTCAATTGCTCGATGAAAAAGAAAACCTTGTCCGCCAGGATATTATCAATGATTTAGTTTGTGAAATAGACTATGGAATGTTGCTGCCAAAAAAATTTATTTTGAAAGCTGTCTTGGATTGCAATCGAAATAGGAAATGGGATACAGGAAATTACAGAAAAAAACGTCAACCCGAAAAAGTACAATACTTTAAGGCACCAATAGAAATAAGGGCCAATTGGGATTTACGTGAAGAATGGATTTTGGAATAATGCAGTTCTTGCCTGGTTTTTTTATCGAGATAGATTATTGCAAAGAGGGAAGAAGTGTTCGGAAATAGCATGAAACATGAAATTTTATTTTTGGTGGCCGAGAAGGGAGAAGCCCTTCTCGGCCACTTTTCTTTCCCATTTGCCAACTGTTTGTCAGGATAGATCGAAACGATTTCTTTTGCAGTTCTTCATAGATAATTTGGGATAACCCGAAATTTGCGAATGATGAATTACTATGAAAATGTCGCTTCATTTTCCTGTATTCTTGCCTCTCAATTTTCCGTTCATCTTGTCTATTGGTACCCTGTATCTCATTCCATTTTTTTATCTTATTTTTTTCGCTTTTACCTTTCAATTTACTATTACCATTTCTCCCGCAACTCAGAAGCGGTAACATTTACGACGGACTTATTCGAAAACGATTCTGATGCTGTCGTCAATGCTAAGGCCAAGCAATCCTGAGGCGTTTCCATGATTAATGGCAATCTGCAAAAGCCCTGTACTCGAAAATAGAGCTACAATTTCCCCTTCAGGAACATCCCCATAAGAATCGGAAATCCGGTTGATCTTATTTTTGATATACCCCAATTCGATCTGGAAATGTCTTCCTTTTATCACTTGCTGAAACATTTCACGACTTATGTTAGTGAAAACATTTTCATAAACATCTACATAAATAACCTTACCCGTAATAGCATTTTGAGTAATAACAGGTTGGAAGGAAGCACATGGTGTTAGGCTATTTCGAGGTATACCCAGGTCTTCAATAGAATTGCCTTTTAATAGATGCACTGCGGCTTTTACAAAGACATCCCTCGTCGAAAAAGTGAAATATTCACTATCCTGCGCTATTTCGATCTCGATAATGCGTTCGGGCTGCTTGTCGAAAATCAGGCTGAAAATCCCATTATCCGCACCGATAAAATAATGCCCTTCCATTTCCACTGCGGTATGTGGCGATTTAATCCCAGCCTCGGTGTTAATTCCAATAATATGCACTGTACCTTTGGGAAAACCCTTCCAACAATTTCTTATGATAAACGAAGCCTGATTTAAATCGAATGGCGGGATTTGATGACTGATGTCAATAATTATCGTCTCGGGCAGGCGACTTAAGATTGCCGCCTTTACCACTGATAGATAATGATCCTTTAGTCCCCAGTCGCTTGTAAGTGTTATAATTGACATTTAAAATTATGGTGAATGCGTGGTTTTTTACTGTAATTTTGCAAATCCCAAAATTACAAAAATCACAGTTTTATATTTTAAGAGTAGCCCAATCAAGCTGAATGAACGAAAGAATCATTTCCATCGAATCTTATAGCCCGCTCGAAATATATGGTCCTAACGACCAGTATCTAAACCTAATAAGAGATCGTTTTCCTCAATTGAAAATTATAGCCAGAGGCGATGTAATCAAGATTATTGGAGAGAAATCGCAAATTGATCTTTTCGATCGACTTTTTGGACTCTTATTGGTACATTACGATGAATTTGGCAAAATCACCGAAAATGATCTTTTCGAGATTTTTAGCAACGAAGGAGAAGAAGAGTTTAATCAGGTTAGGCCGATAGAAGGGAATGATATTTTGGTTTATGGAAATCATGGGTTACAGGTAAGGGCGCGTACTATCAATCAGCGATTGCTGGTCGAAAGCAGCCAGAAGAACGACATGGTATTTGCCATTGGGCCGGCAGGCACGGGAAAAACCTATACTGCGGTTGCACTTGCCGTTAAAGCTTTAAAAAATAGGGAAGTAAAGCGAATCGTTCTGACACGTCCTGCCGTCGAAGCTGGTGAAAATCTTGGCTTCCTCCCCGGTGATTTAAAAGATAAACTCGATCCTTATCTTCAGCCACTTTACGATGCACTGCGCGATATGCTCCCCACGCAGAAATTGCTCACCTATCTCGAAGATGGAACCATCGAAGTTGCCCCCCTGGCCTTTATGAGAGGGCGTACCCTCGACCATGCCTTTGCTATCCTCGATGAAGCACAAAATGCCACTCTTAACCAATTGAAAATGTTCCTCACGCGTATGGGACGCAGTGCCAAATTTATCATTACTGGCGATATCACTCAGATCGACCTTCCTCCATCCCAAAAATCGGGCCTTGTTCATGCCACTCAAATCCTCAAAGGCATTCAGGGAATTGACTTCGTCTTTCTTGACCAACGCGATATTATCCGACACCGTCTGGTAAAAGATGTTATAGAAGCTTACGGCCGTGATAACCCTCAACATTAAAAAAACAATAAAAACGAAACCCCACTTTAATTCATCATTATACTTTTTTTAAAAAATATGTATAACGCAGTTCTTGAAACGAATTACCACTTCCCCGGACAAACAAAAATATATTATGGCAAGGTGCGCGATGTCTATTTTGTGGATGATCTACTGGTGATGATAGCAACCGATAGGATTTCGGCCTTCGACGTTGTTTTGCCAAGAGCCATACCTTACAAGGGAAAGGTTTTGAACCAAATCGCCGCCTACTTTCTGGATGCCACGTCCGACATCGTTCCCAATTGGAAGATTGCCACCCCCGATCCCATGGTTACTACAGGTTACTTATGCAAACCGTATCCTGTAGAAATGATCATCCGGGCTTATTTGACAGGAAGTTCATGGAGAGCTTATCTAAAAGGAGCCCGACAAATTTGCGGAGTTCCTCTGCCCGAAGGCATGAAAGAACATCAACCATTTCCACAGCCTATCATAACTCCCACTACTAAAGCCACTGAAGGACACGATATGGACATCACTCGCAATGAAATCATCCAAAATGGATTAATTCCCGAAGAAGATTATCTACAGATAGAAGAATATACTCGCCGCCTTTTCGAACGAGGTTCGATAATGGCTGCACAAAAAGGACTTATTCTGGTGGATACAAAGTATGAGTTTGGCAATAGGGATGGCAAAATCTACTTGATCGATGAGGTTCATACTCCCGATTCATCGCGATATTTTTATGCCGAAGGTTACCAAGAACGTTTCGCTAAAGGTCTTCCACAGTTGCAGCTTTCGAAAGAATTCGTAAGAGAATGGCTTATGGAAAGAGGGTTCATGGGTCAGATCGGACAGCGAGTTCCTGATATGGATGACGATTTTGTAAATAGCGTGTCGGAAAGGTATATCGAACTTTATGAAAAAATTACAGGAGAAAAATTTGTCAGGACTTCTCTCGATAATATAGAAGAAAGAATAGAAAAGAATGTTCTTCAATTTCTCACCGAGTACAAAGGGATAAATTCATTAAAATAGATTCGAATTTTCTTTTGGGGAATTTCGAAGGTTTATCATGAAAAGTTCTGAACATATCGGGCTCTAAGAGTTTTTCAGTAAAAGTCTATATCCTGTTCCGTGGATATTTTCTATCTCTACATTGGGGTCTTTGCTCAGATACTTGCGTAATTTGGTAATAAACACATCCATGCTTCGAGTTGTGAAATAATTGTCATCTCCCCAAATTGTTTTCAATGCAAGTTCACGAGGAACGATATCGTTCATATTCATACATAGCATTTTGAGGAGTTCAGCTTCCTTTGGACTGATCTTGCGGCTTTCGTCATTATGGGTAATGATTCGCAGAAATGCATCAAATTTATATTCGCCGATCTGGAATTCTCGCTGTTCTTCCTTTTGAGAAACTTGACCGTGCCTTTTCAGAATGGCTCTGATCTTATAAAGTAAAACATCGCTATCGAAGGGTTTTGTAATATAATCGTCGGCGCCCAGTTTAAACCCTTCTAAAACATCATTTTTAAGTGTTTTTGCTGTAAGAAAGATGAGGGGGATGTCGGGGCGAAAATGTTTGATTTCCTTTGCGATGCTAAAACCGTCAATATTGGGTAGCATCACGTCGAGAATACAAATGTCGAATTTCCCTTGATAAAAAGCTGTCATGGCATCCTTGCCATCGTTCACCCATATTACTTCGTAATCATTGAGCTCGAGGTATGATTTAAGGATAGCTCCAAAGTTAAGGTCGTCTTCAACCAGAAATATTTTAATCGATTGTTGATTCATCGTCATTGTTTATTTGAGGCAGTTCGATAATAAATTCGCTACCGTTTCCAGGTTCACTTTGTATATGTATGTTTCCACCGGAGGCCATTATGATGGCTTTTACATAACTCAAACCCAATCCAAATCCTTTGACGTTATGAATGTTTCCAGTAGATTTTCGATAAAATTTTTCGAAGGCACGATTTCGGGTTTCTCTATCCATACCCATTCCATGATCTTTAACCGAAATGAATAAAGAATGATGGCCATTCCATGTATTTACCTCTATTTGAGGAGATTGTGGAGAATATTTGTTGGCATTATCCAAAAGGTTGAATAATACATTCAGGAAATGAACTTCATCAACTTCGACGATCGGATTTGTAGCCTGCAAATCGGTATGGATCTCACCTCCTCGTTTGTGAATCTGGATGGAGATATTTTGAACAGCCTGAGCCATCAAGTCGTGTGCATCCATAGGTTGCAGATGAAGTGAAAAGTCTTTTTTCTCCAGGAGTGCCATTTGCAGCATGCTTTCAACCTGTGTGTTCATTCTTTTGCTTTCTTCCTTAATTACGCGGGTGAAATAATGAATCTTTTCGGGATCATTGATAATACGTGCGTTAACGAGGCTATCTGCGGCCAGAGAAATCGTAGCAATTGGAGTTTTAAATTCATGCGTCATATTATTAATAAAATCTGATTTAACATCGGAAATTTTTTTCTGACGCAGAATCACCAGAATACTTATGATAAAGGTAATAACTATTATCAGGGTAAAAAGCGCCGATCCTGTGATAATCCAAAGCATAGAACGCAGCAAATGGGTGCTGCGATCGGGAAAATACAAAGCGATATGATCGGCCGATTGGAAAAAACGATCAGTAAAGAGATTAGCCTCATAGACTTTAGTGCTGGATAAAGGGTTGAAGCGAGGGCTTCGGACGAGGGTATCCCTTTCCTCATCAAAGATGGCATATTCAAAAGGTAGATCGATATTGTGTTTTTTCAATTCTTGTTTCAAAATTTCATGCGAAGCTGGCACATCAAGCCGTTCACGAGCAGGCATTTCGAGTTGTTTTATTTCGAAAATCAGACGATCAAGCGCATCGCTAAGTAGAGTGGTTTGCGATTGAAGATCTTCGACTTGCTTCTGAAATGCGGGATTTGGATTAAGCTTCTGAGGCCGTGGTTTGGGACGATCGGAAATTATTCTCCCTTGATAACGCATAAATACTGAATCGAATTTATCCATCATCTGTCTTTGTTCTCTAAAAAATCTTTCCTGACGTCTGATGATCGCATTATAATATTCATCTGCAGAGAGATTGGCGAAAGGTAGCATACGTTCGAAACGGGGATCGAATAAAACCGACATATCCATCGAAGTTAATGTATCCAATTGGTTCTCAGTTTCAACAATTATTTCACCTCTGGCATTTTGCTGCACCACCCATTGACGATGTTTTAGGTTAACCCTTCGACGAGGAGGAAGACTATCGGGCAGAATTGAATTCATGTTTGTACTGGTTTTATTGATCGTGGCCGTACGATTTTTCGGATGAGTTGAGGCAAGGATCGTATCGGTTAAAGCTTGCATTCTGAGTCTGTTCGAAACAAAAAACATGGTCTGATCGCGTTCGAGCCGCCGTGCAGTTTCGGCAACGGCTGCCATTACATCTCTATCGAACTCGTTCTCACGCATTTGCAGCATATTCTTGAACCATACAAACTGCAGTATCACCAAGCTTACCAGCGAAATGCCACTCAATATAATAACAACCCGTATAACTGATTTATTCATAATGCAAAATTAAATTGATTTGCCCGCCTATTTGGCTATTTAACTTTTCTTTAACAAACTTTAACGGCATATTAACATAATGATTATGAACAGCTTGGTAATTTTGTTCGTTCAATAATTAAAACAAAAATATCATGAAATCTTTAGTTCGTATTTTAAATTGCCTGATGATTCCTTTCGTATTAAGCTTAATTTTAGGCTTTAGTTCGCTGGCATTTGGACAGAATCAGCCACCATTTTCTCCACCATCTAAAAATCAGAATCCTTCACCCGAATTTCAGTCATTGCCAGATAAGGCAAACTGGGAAGAAATCATGAACGAATTGGAGAATTTGTACATGCTTTTCCCAGCCGAAGAATGGAATGATGAACCGATGGAAGAATATCTTTCTGATTTCAGGGATTTTATGCAAAGAGAAGCTCCCCCTATCCCTGAAAATCTCATGGAAGTTAAGCGACATCTCGAAATGGCAATGCGTCAATTAGACGAAGCCATTCGTCAAATGCCTGAATTCCCTCGTCCTGACCTTAAGGGTTGGAAGTTTAGAGAACATCATTTGTCTGATTTTCATTCTTATGGTTTTCACCACTTGCCCCAAGGATGTCCTTACGGAACTTTTAGAGATGATTCCTTAGTTATGGATACTGCCGGAAAATCAATTAAAATTATTAGAAAGATGATTGTAGGACGCGATACCCTGACCAAGGAAATCGAATGTATTCGCATGTCTACTCCTAATGGTCGAGTAGATACTCTTATTATTTTCAAGGATGGTAGAAAGACAATTGATAGTATTGTGTGGAATCGCTCCCGGCAAAGAGCCGATTTACGTTCCTTCCGCCAAACTCCGCAAAGCTGGAGATATTCAGAAAGGAAACCGAAATCCAGAACCCTGTATATGGTTGATTTGAACTCCGATGATCTGAACAAACTCTCCCATTCGGCGTTGAAACCCTCCCAGGTCAAAGAACCCTTAGACCTCGACAAACTCAGCGTAAATAAATCGGTTCGCGGTAAAATACGTCTCCGCTTTACCACAGAGCAATCAGGAGATATAGAAGTATCGGTTTTCGACGAACAAGGCAGCATACTTCATCATGAAATCTTGAAAAAATTCTCAGGAAATTATGATCGAATCATCACACTTCTTCCGCAACCGGTTTATTATTTGAAGATTCAGCAAGGGAAAAAAGTGCTGCAAAAAAAGATTACAGAATAATTTCAATACTTTGGAAGCATAAAATATCTTCGCCATATCATTTGACGCAAAGCTTCGATCGAAAAATCTTTGTTTTGAATTCTTAATTAACCTTATCGCCTTGATTTGTTCCCAACCCTTCATAGTGCGGTTAAAAAACAAGCAATAAGGTTAAATATTTTGAGTCGGATCATTGTAAAATTTTTCCTAATATTTATAACTAATTGATAAACAACCATCAAAATATGATATTTACTTGCATTTGATAAATAAGTATATCATTTGTAATTGGGAGATATTATTAGAATTGAGAAATATTTTTTCTATAAGTTTATATCTACAACATGAGATAAAATATTAAATTTCAATTCTTTGCATGATAAATTGGTCATAAGTCATTCAAAAAAGGAATTTATCTTGTAAATTCAAGTAATTAATGCAATTTTTTCAGGGGAAATAAAAGATAAAGAGAAATTATTTTTCAAGGCAAAGGAGAAAAAAGATTTCCCCTTTGCCTTGATGGAATAAATGCTTTTCTTTGGTCTCTTCCCCTTAAAAAGTTACAAAGATGAAACATTTAACCGTAGAACAAAGATACGAAATCTGGGCAATGATACTACAAGAATGGAAACAAAAAGACATAGCGTTGGCTATCGGGAAAGACAAATCGGTTGTATCACGTGAGCTCAAGCTTAATTGCGATAATCGAAACAGGGAATACAGAGCAGATTTAGCACAACGAAAATACGAAAGAAGGCAGAAGAATAAATGCAAAAATTTACGTTTTACAGAAGAAGTCAAACAATATGTAGATGGGTATCTTGTAAAAGATTTCAGTCCTGAACAAATAGCAGGAAGAATTGCATTGGAAGGCAGGGAATGTGTCAGTCATGAACGAATTTATCAATATGTATAGAAGAATAAAAAAGAAGGTGGTGATCTTTATACTCACCTTAGGCATAAGGGACGCAGATATCGAAAACGTGGAAACGCCAAAGACAGCAGAGGAATTATTAAAGAGAGGGTCGACATAAGTCAAAGGCCAGAGATGGTCGAAAGAAAAGAAAGATTGGGCGACTTGGAAATCAATACGATGATAGGTCAAAATCACAAGGGAGCGTTGTTGACGATCAACGACAGAGTAATTAGTTATGTCGCAATTGAAAAGCTCAATAGCAAGGATGCCAAAGAGCTTGCTCAAAATGTCATAGAACGATTGTCTCCCAGTAAGGGAAAGATTCATACGATCACCGCCGATAACGGAAAAGAGTTTGTCGAGCATAAAATGATTAGCTCAGAATTGGAAGTGGATTTCTTTTTTGCTAAACCCTATCATTCATGGGAAGGAGGGGCTAATGAAAATACAGACGGACTTATTCGTCAGTATTTTTTTAAAAACCTCTTTTGAAAACCTCTCTGATCAAAATACAAAGCGGGTAGAAGATATTTTGAATAACACATCAAGAAAAAAATTGAATTTCTTAACACTAAATGAATTTTTATTACGAAATTTGTATAACTAAAAAGTTGCATTTGTGACTTGAATTCAGCTTCTTGAACCACCACATAACGAATAAAACGACCAGCAGGTAGATAATATGAACATGGAAACCATCCATAACGATTTGAGCCAGGTGAATTTGGCCGAGACTCTGGCTCCACAGGAACAACTAAAACCAGCAGCTCGAACCATAAAACGTTTTAGCATTGGTATTCCTCGTGAAATAAGTCCCGACGAAAATCGAATTGCCCTTGTACCTTCAGCCGTTCAGGAACTCGTACAAAATGGGCATACGGTTTATCTGGAAAGAGGAGCAGGCAATAATGCAAAATTTACTGATGTGGAATTTTCAGAAGCAGGTGCTAAAATTTGCGAAACCACCGAGGAAGTTTATCAGGCTGAGATCATCGTCAAGGTGGCTCCTCCCAAAAACCAGGAAATAGAATTTCTCAAGCCCCGTCAGGTATTGTTTTCTTCTGTACAAACCTTTATCCAGCAAAAGAATTATTTTATTTCGCTGTTGCAGAAAAAAATTACTGCCTTCGGGTTCGAATATGTGAAGGATGATTCCAATGCCTTTCCGGTTATGCGTTCGATGAGCGAAATAGCTGGGACGACCTCTGTGCTGATTGCTGCGGAGTATCTTAGCCATCCGGTTTTTGGTAAAGGTTCTATGTTGGGAGGTTTTCCAGGGATCAATCCTTCCGAAGTCATTATCCTGGGCGGTGGCACCGTAGCCGAATATGCTGCACGCACGGCTTTGGGCATGGGTGCACTGGTAAAAATCTTCGATGATAAGATTTATAAACTGCGAAATATTCAATATCAACTGGGGTCGAGAATTTTTACTTCTATTATTCAACCCAAAGTTCTTTTAAAAAGCCTTCAAACAGCAGATGTAGTCATTGCTGCCTTGTACAGCCGTGAAGGGAGAACTCCTGTTATCATTACCGAAGAAATGGTAAATCAAATGAAAAAGGGTTCTGTTATTGTTGATGTTAGCATAGACCAGGGAGGTTGTGTGGAAACTTCCCGGCCTACTTCGCATTCACATCCCATATATCAGGTCAATGGTGTAACCCATTACTGCGTACCCAATATTGCCTCGAAAGTGCCTCATACGGCTTCTTATGCAATAAGCAATGTGTTTTCTCCTCTCATTCTGAAGATTGGTTACACAGGTGGCATCGAAAAGTATTTAACAAGAGATCCAGGTTTACGACAAGGAGTTTATATTTTCAATGGCATTTTAACCAACAAAACCATTGGCGAATATTTTACACTTCCTTTTAAGAATATCGAATTATTAATGGCTGCATTTCGTTAATCCAAATTACTTACTTGCTTAGATTTTTCAAGATGTAAGTGAACTACATCTTGCTATTTAGGAAAGTTTTCTATAAGAAAATTTGGCCAGTATACTTTTTATCAAACCACAATCATTCAATTAAAGTATTATGGATCATTGTGATATCTTTTATAAAAAATTTTCGTTTTTCGTAAAAGATGAAGATATAAGTTGTATTTTTGCGCCTCATTTAAAAATCTGAATTAGCTAAATTGAATCATTTTGTCTAATTTAATTCACTTACTTTAAAGATGAAAAACAGATATATTGATCTTATCGAGCAAACTTTTGAGTTCCCTAAAGAAGAGTTCAATGTGATAGATAATGAACTTTACTGGAATAACATTCCATTAATGGATATCATTAAACAGTATGGAACACCTGTAAGATTAACTTATCTTCCACGAATTTCGGAACAGATCCAGAAAGCCAGAATCAATTTCAATGTGGCTATGGCTAAAACTGAATACAATGGTGAATATAATTATTGCTATTGTACAAAGAGTTCTTATTTCTCCTTTATTCTGGAAGAAGTTCTGGAAAATGATGTTCATATCGAAACATCATCGGCTTTTGATATCAATATTATCGAAGAATTATATGATACTGGTCATTTAAAGAAGTCGAATTACATAATCTGCAATGGATTCAAACGACCACAATATATCGAAAACATCGTAAATCTCATCCACGAAGGTTTCGAGAATACTATTCCTGTTCTGGATAATAAGTTCGAGCTTGATAAGTATATCGAAGCAGGATTGAAACGAAAAACGAAGATTGGGATTCGAATTGCTACGGAAGAAGAGCCGCAGTTTCAGTTTTACACCTCTCGCTTAGGGATACGCTATAATCAAATTATTCCGTATTATCAGGAGAAAATCCAGAACAATCCTTTGTTTGAATTGAAGATGCTGCATTTTTTCATCAACACTGGAATCAAGGATACGGCTCATTATTGGAATGAGCTTTTGAAAGCCGTGAATTTGTACTGCGAATTAAAAAAGATTTGTCCTGAATTGAATGCCTTGAATATTGGTGGAGGTTTTCCTATTAAAAATTCGTTGGAGTTTAATTACGATTATGAATACATGGCTGAAGAAATTATTTCTCAGATAAAGAATACCTGTATGCAGCATGGAGTGCCAGAGCCGGATATATTCAGCGAGTTTGGAACTTATACCGTAGGGGAAAGCGGAGCCATATTGTTTTCTATTGTCAATCAAAAGCAACAAAACGATCGCGAACTCTGGAATATGATAGATGGTTCTTTTATGACGACTTTGCCCGATACCTGGGCGATCAGTCAGCGTTACATTCTTTTGGCAGTCAATAATTGGGACGTTGAATATCAAAGGGTTCATCTGGGCGGGCTTACCTGCGATAGCCAAGATTTTTATAATGCCGAAGCCCATTCGAACGCTGTCTTTTTGCCAAAATTTAATGATAAAGAACAATACATTGGATTTTTCAACATAGGAGCTTATCAAGAATCACTCTCCGGTTATGGTGGACTTCAACATTGCCTCCTTCCTGCTCCCAAACACGTGATCATCGACCTCGACGAGAATGGCGAATACTACACAAAATTATTCGCAAAAGAACAAAGCTATAAATCAATGTTAAAAATACTTGGATTTTAATACTTTAGATCGCATTGTTTTAACTTTTAACTTTGCAGGATCTTTTTCTCTCAGTCAATCCTCGGAAATTTCCTTTATATTCTATTAATTGCAAAACAAAATGGACAAGAAAAATTTTTTAAAGGATGTCATTCAACATGTTGACATTACTGCTTTCGATGGCCGACCCATCATTGATGCCATGCGTGGAATGTCGTTCTCTTCCCGCGATACAGCACAGGCTGCTGATATTTTTAACCTCATGCTAAGCGATGAAGATTGTTCCATTATTCTCACCCTTGCGGGGAGTACCAGTGCGGGAGGTTGCATGCAGGTATATGCCGATATGATTGAATATAATATGGTTGATGCTGTAGTTGCTACTGGTGCAAGCATAGTTGACATGGATTTTTTCGAAGCGCTTGGCTTCAAGCATTATAAAGGTTCTCCTTATGTCGACGACAAGGAACTCCGCAATCATTATATCGATCGGATTTATGATACTTTTATCGATGAAGATGAATTACAAGCATGCGATGATACCATACAACAAATAGCCGACAACCTCGAACCAAGGCCTTATTCTTCGAGAGAATTTATTTATGAAATGGGCAGGTATTTAACCCAGAAAGCCAAAAAACCTGGTTCATTGGTTCAAATAGCTTGCGAAAACAATGTCCCCATATTTTGCCCTGCTTTTAGCGATAGCAGTGCGGGTTTTGGTTTGGTAAAACATCAATGGAATCGTCCCGATAGGCATGTTTCCATCGACTCTGTAAAGGATTTTTTAGAACTGACCCAAATCAAGATCAAAGCCGACCAAACAGGCCTATTTATGATTGGAGGTGGAACGCCCAAAAATTTTGCCCAAGATACAGTAGTGTGTGGCGAAGTTTTAGGATTCAATCTACCCATGCACAAGTATGCTGTCCAGATTACTGTTGCTGACGTTAGAGATGGCGCTTGTTCGAGTTCGACTCTCAAGGAAGCTGCTTCGTGGGGAAAAGTAGATACGGTTTACGAACAGATGGTGTATGCCGAAGCAACAACCGTTGTGCCTCTTATAGTTAATTATGCCTACCTGACAGGGTACTGGAAAAACCGAAAAAGATATGAATGGGTCAAAATTTTCGATGGAAAATAATAACCCATCATCTTTTATAAAGTTAGACCTTCTTATTGCCAAACTTTTCCCACGACACCTTTGATGGATCATAAAATCCTCTTGCAGGAGGTTTTTCATTAGCATAGCCAATACAAACCATAGCAAAAGGGTGAATATGCTCTGGAAGTTGAAATAAATGGGATAAATATTCCATTCTTTCTTGTCTTGGATAAACGCCCAACCAAACACTTCCCAAATTGCGCGCCGTGGCTTCGAGTAGAATATTTTCGGTAGCAGCCGAACAATCCACAGGCCAATAGTTCTTGTGCGTTTCGTGAAGTGAATCGCCACATACAAGAATAACTACGGGAGCCTTAGCAGCATGAAATGAATAGGGCCCGGTTTTCGACATTATTTCACGCATGGCTTCATTTCTTACTACAATGAACTCCCATGGTCGCTGGTTGCCTGCCGATGGTGCATACATTGCGGCTTCTAACATCCCTTCTATATCTTCATTCTTCACTTCGTCGGGAATATACCGTCGAATGGAACGGCGACTTCTAATAATATCCATTTTGAATTCCCTTTCTTTTTTGCAAATTTATTGCATTCAATCTGCTGTTGTCTTATCCTAAGTAATATATTGGAGCATGTTTCTCGCTCAATGGCTCTATAATTGGTGCCATTCAAGAATTTAATCGCCTCAACCAATCGCTATTGGAACCTCTATTTCTCTTCGAATATCCTCTCCTTATGCACCGAACGTCTATATCGAACTCAGATTATGCGAATGGTAAAAAAATTGAAGCTATCACAATTGACGCATCAACGAATGAAACCTTATAATTTTCAGCAAGAGCTATTTTTATTACGTAATATCCTATTGGCCAATTTGTTTGTTCAATATAAAGATTGACGGCAATTAAAAAAGCTGTACATTTGCACTCAAATTATAATTTAATTAAAACCAATGATTTATGGCAACAACTGCAGATTTCAGGAATGGACTCTGTATCGAGTTTAATGGAGAACCTTATACGATTGTTGAGTTTCAGCACGTAAAACCTGGCAAGGGCGGAGCTTTTGTTCGAACAAAACTGAAAAATTTGCGCACTGGAAGGGTGATTCCCAATACTTTTACGGCTGGTGTAAAAATCGACATTCTCAGGATTGAACGACGCGAATATCAATTTCTTTATGCCGATGGAGAAGATTATTATTTTATGCATAATGAGGATTTCGAGCAGATTTCATTACCAAAAGATTTAATAGATGCTCCTCAATTTTTGAAGGAAGGAATGATATGCGAAATTCTGTTTTTAGCCGATAACGAGCAGCCTATTTCGTGCGAGCTTCCTACGCATGTTGAGCTGGAGGTAACTTACACTGAACCGGGAGAAAGAGGAAATACAGCTACTAACGCCTTAAAACCGGCTACCGTGGAAACCGGTGCTATCGTTAAAGTTCCTCTTTTTATCAATACGGGTGAAATTATCCGTATTGATACTCGGATAGGAGATTATGTGGAAAGAGTAAAAGACTGATTTTGAATTCCTCCTATTTTATTACCTTATACCTCCTTTAAATTCATGGATTTTCCACAACTTATTCCACTTCACATGTTGGCCAATTTATTGAATGCTAAATTGGAAGGCGATCCCCAAACTTTAGTTAAGGGATTAAATGAAATCCACAAGGCAGAACCCGGCGACCTCACCTTTGTCGATCACTCCAAGTACTATCAGAAGGCATTCAATAGCCAGGCCAGTGTTATTCTTATCGATCAAAAAGTCGAATGCCCTGCCGGCAAGGCTCTGTTGATTCATCCCGATCCTTTCGAGGCTTATATTTCACTGGTAAGGCGTTTCCATCCCTTTCAACCCTCCTCTTCTATGATTTCACCTTCGGCTATAATTGGTGAAGGAACTATCGTTCAACCCGGAGTTTTTATTGGGAATAATGTTGTAATCGGAAAAAATTGTATAATTCATGCTAATGTGAGCATTTACGACCATACCATCATTGGCGACCGGGTTATCATTCACTCCGGTAGCGTATTGGGCGCTGATGCGTATTATTTCCAGAATCACGAAGGAAGTTACCGCAAATTGGAATCATGCGGAAAAGTAGTCGTGGGCAATGATGTCGAAATAGGTGCTTTATGTGCCATAGATAAAGGAGTATCGGCCGAAACCTATATTGGCGACGGAACAAAAATGGATAACCATGTACAAATTGGGCATGATACACGCATTGGGAAAAATTGTCTGATTGGTGCCCATTCAGCCATTGCTGGCGTTACAACCCTCGAAGATAATGTGGTTCTTTGGGCCAGAGTATCGCTAAATAAAGACTTGGTCATTGGGAAAGGAGCTGTTCTATTAGCCACCAGCAGTGTTTCGAAATCACTCGAAGGAGGAAAGACTTATTTTGGTGCGCCTGCTATAGAAGCTCGCACAAAATGGAAAGAACTTGCTGCCTTGAAACAATTGCCCGATTTACTTCAAAAATTACATTCCTTGCTAAAAGATTAAAATTTGACATGCTTTTGTCAAATTGAGGTATATTAATTACTGTATATACTATTTTATTTTTCTCTTATAAATTTGAGATGCATCGCTATTTATTAGCTATACGTCTATAGCTTGTTAGAGATGATAGTAAGTGATACTTTCTCTCTTTGATTAATGCTGATTTTCTGCGATATCTGCGAGGGCTTTTTTCTGCGATATCTGCGAGAACATTTTTATTTTTCTCTCTGATCCACCCTCTTTTAACAACTAAAAACTACAAAATTCCAAATTCCAAATTACAAACAAACTCAAACGAACAACTGACAACGAACAACTAACAACAGACAATCAACAACTTACCAAATTACAAATTTCATTCTCTGTCACACCGTCTCCTCGTCTCCTCGTCCCCCAATCTCACTTCCTCCCTTTCTCCATTCTCCGTTCTCCCTTCTTCCGTTTTTCGTTTTAAACTTTATGAACTTTTAACTTTTTACTTTTAACTTACTAATCACCATCCACTAATTACCACGTCTCCCAGTCTCCTCGTTTCCAAATCCCTAAGTCCCATTCTCATTCCACAACGCCCATCTCCTAAAATCAGCTCAAAAGCGGTCAATGTTATTTAGGCATTGACACATTTCCTTATGCCGACTTATTGGCTAAGGTGGTCGAAACAGAAACCATCTAAATAGGTTTTTATATCTTTCTTGGATTTTTTATTAAATATGTTATCTCTGCTACTTCAAGAGAGATGGTTTTTGTTTTTTAGAAGCGAGATGCTATGATTTGTTAAATTTTCTCTATAAATCTCATAATTCTTTTTTTAAAAGTGGCTTATAATGAGCAATTATAAATATATTATGAATCACTATTAACCGACAAAATTCAAAAAGTTCCTAAACATTTTTTTATATACCACTTATTCAGTTAGTTATACATTAGCTTTTCCTTCTTTAAAAAACCTACCCCTTATCAAAATAAGGACAATTGTACGCTTGTCGGACTCTTATTCCGGCTTGAAATACGTTTAG
>Ga0302252_1000232_pt1 | contig 60496 bp, 44 predicted proteins | sample AAG_RA_Leu_MG_FD_193511 | JGI IMG/M metagenome (GOLD analysis project Ga0302252, IMG submission 193511) | Enriched activated sludge microbial communities from anaerobic digester in WTTP, New Holstein, Wisconsin, United States - AAG_RA_Leu | ecosystem: Engineered > Bioreactor > Anaerobic >... | reverse complement strand
GCATTCTGCAGTGCAGAGCGCGTAACCTTCACAGGGTCTACGATTCCGGCCTTGAACATGTCTGTGTACTCGTCTTTCTGTGCATCGTAGCCGTGGTTCTTCTCGAGGGTCTTCACCTTCTCGACTACCACTGAGCCCTCTTTGCCTGCATTGTTGGCTATCTGGCGGAGAGGCTCCTCCATCGCCTTTTTAACGATGTTTACACCAATCGCCTCGTCGCCGTGCAGCTTCAGGCTGTCGAGATGATGCAGGATGTTGATGAAGGTCACGCCGCCTCCCGGCACTATGCCTTCCTCAACTGCCGCTCTGGTCGCCGAAAGGGCGTCTTCCATGCGGTGCTTCTTCTCTTTGAGCTCTGTCTCTGTGGCTGCTCCGACTTTGATCACCGCGACGCCGCCCACGAGCTTGGCGAGGCGCTCCTGGAGCTTCTCCCTGTCGTAATCGGAATCGGTGGACTCGATCTGCCGTCTGATCTGCTCGATCCGGCCCTTGATCTCCTTGTCGTCGCCTCTGCCTTCGATTATGGTCGTGTCGTCCTTGGTAACCTTCACGACGTTGGCTTTGCCGAGCATGTCAATCGTCACCTTGTCGAGCTTGATTCCGAGCTCTTCGGTGATGACCTGGCCGCCTGTCAGCACTGCTATGTCCTTCAGCATCTCTTTTCTTCTGTCGCCGAAGCCGGGGGCCTTTACGGCGACTGTCTGGAATGTGCCGCGGAGCTTGTTCACCACGAGGGTTGCAAGGGCTTCGCCTTCGAGATCCTCAGTGATTATGACGAGCGGGCGCTGAATCTGCACAACCTTCTCGAGAATCGGCAGAAGATCGGCTATCGCGGAGATCTTCTTCTCGCTTATCAGGATGTAGGGCTCTTTGAGCTCTGATACCATCTTCTCTGAATCTGTAATGAAGTAAGGTGAGATGTAGCCCTTGTCGAACTGCATACCTTCGACGTGTTCCAGCGACGAGGAGATTGTCTTAGACTCCTCGACTGTGATGACGCCGTCTTTGCCGACCTTCTCCATTGCCTCGGCTATCATGTGGCCGATCTCGGCATCGTTGTTGGCTGCTATTGCTGCCACCTCGGCTATTACCGACTTCTTCTCGACCGGCTTCGAGAGCTTCTTTATCTCCTCAACTGCCATCTCGACAGTCTTTTCAATGCCTCTCTTGATTGAGAGCGGGTTTGCGCCGCCTGTGACGTTCTTCATGCCTTCCTTGATCATTGCCTGGGCAAGGACTGTGGCTGTCGTCGTTCCATCGCCTGCGATGTCATTTGTCTTAGATGCCACTTCGCGGAGGAGCTGGGCTCCCATGTTCTGGAACGGGTCTTCCAGGTCGATCTCCTTGGCTATCGTGACGCCGTCGTTGGTGATTGTCGGCGAGCCGAACTTCTTGTCGAGCACCACGTTTCTGCCGCGGGGGCCGAGCGTGACCTTAACTGCGTTGGCGAGCTGGTTGGCTCCCTCTTCGAGAGCTTTGCGGGCTTCCAGATCATATAAAAGAATCTTTGATGACATAATACAGAACCTCCTTCAAATTTTATATTTACTGCGCAGCGGCCGGCCTCCCGACCACCGCCGCAGAAATGTCTTCAGCGCCTATGACACTATGCCGAGTATCTCGCTTTCCTTGACGATCAGATACTCTTCGCCTTCGATCTTTATTTCGGTGCCTGAGTATTTGCCGTACAGGACTTTATTGCCGACTTTGACTTCCATTTCCACCTTGGTCCCGTTGTCGAGGATTCTGCCGCTTCCGACGGCCACTACCTCGGCCTGCTGGGGCTTCTCCTTCGCCGTGTCGGGAAGGATTACTCCGCCCTTGGTCTTCTCCTCCTGCGGCATGGGCTTGAGGATAACTCTGTCGCCAAGAGGTCTAACTTTCAATGTCTGTGTAGTCATGATGGTACCTCCTCCTTTTTAGCAATTGAATGTGTTGAGTGCTAAAATCATTTTTACCCTATTTCGCCATGAAAATCAAGGGCGGATATTATATATTATTCTTTGATTCTCTTGCGAAATCTTTATTTTTTCAGCTGTTCCTCCTTCATTAGCAATCGGGCCCGTCGAGTGCTAAGCCGCATGAGAACTGAATATCTGCAGTCAGGATACCAGGAAGCGATTACATATATTAACGCTCAAAATTTCCGCCATCAAAAAATGGCGAAAATTTTGATTACCACGGCTTTTGCTGTGGTCGTTAATTATGCTGGTGAGTATAAAAAAACTGAGCCGGAACAATCCGGCTCAATCGCACGATTTCATTCACAAAGCCTGAAGAAGAAATGCGCTGCAGATCAGGCCCTCTCCTTTGCCATCTCCAGCAACGCCTCAACCCGGGTGCGCATCTGCTCGCCGCCTTCCGGCGAATAATCCGTCTCCACTTTCAGGAAAGGAAGGCCGTGCTTCCGGGAGACGTGCTCGCCGATGGAATAAGACTCGATATTGTACGTGTGACAGCCTGCGAGTATCACATCTACGACGGCATCCGGCCTGTATCCGTCTATCAGGCTGTCGATTACATCGAGACGCCTTTTGTTCGGCGTCATGACCGAACATGGGAGCTCAAAATATTTGCGGGCAATGGCCACCATGGGATCGGCTGCATCCTCATCGATCATCTGCAGGAACGGCTTGATGCCGCTGCACGATTCCTGAACCACCACGGCAGCGCCTGCCTGTTCGAGAACCCTGATTATCTTCTCTGCATCTCCCGCAATGGGGCACCCCATCAGCATCACACGCGGCGCGCCACTCTCCGCCACAGATATGCCCTTCGCCTTCCTGTCATTGAGTTTCCCGATCATCTCCTGCAGAAAATCCCTGATCTCGTCTCCATCTCCATTTGAGATAAGAGGGAGAAACTCGTTGATCTCATTGAGCTGAAGATATGGCGGCGAATGCCTTGCGAACTCAAATATATCCAGGATCAGGCGCCTGCGGATATTGGCGTCCTTTATAGCCCTGCGAAGGGATTCATCGGTTATCTTCACATCGAAGGTCTTCTCGAGAAATCTTCCGAATTTTCTCACTTCCTCCAGCCAGTGTGCGAAAGCCTCTTCCTCGTCGGGCTTCTGTGGCAGCTCGAGAGTGTGTATCGGCTTTCTGCCTTCAATCAGCTCGTACATCTTCTTCTTTCCGTCACAGGTGGTCTCGGCGATAACGGCCTCGCTCAGCCCGTACAGGGGGCATGTATCCGTTATTATATGCCCGTAGCTCGATTTGATCAGCGGGCATATTGTAGAAGGAAGAACCTTTTCAGCCGTGGCAATCGGCTTGTTCGAGATTGAGCAGAGGCCCGTAGGAACGGCTCCCATCGCCCATATCAGCTCGAGCGGAGCATAGCAGCAGTAATATCCCACTATATGCCTTCCTGCATTTCTCTGCTTTAATAAATAGTCCAGAAGCCTCTTGAGAGGGAAGCCTGTATATTCGTCATCTATCAGCGGCTCCACCATTTCGTTCATCACCTCCGTATCTGAATATTCTTGCTGTCTGGAGACGGTGACTGTAACTGATTTGATAACTCAGGGCTGTTTCGCAGAGTATTGAGCCATGAATCATTGATCATATCCACCGTGCCTGCCTCCTGCAACCTGAGGAGACTCACATTGAACCGGTTCAGCAATTCCGATTCACTGAAGGAAAAAGCAAAGGCTATATTCTCCTGAAAAATTGACATTGACGGCACTTTCACCTTGTTGTTGGGATGCTGCAGAAGGTAATAGAGCAGAGACACCCTGTCGCAGCCAACTGCGTCGCATTCCCCTCCAAGAAGGCACCGGATCGCATCGGGCAGGTTATCCCTGTAAATAACCCTTCCTCCGTGATGATACACCGCCTGATCCAGATTGGTGCCCTTCAGAACCGCGACAGTCTTCCCCCGCAGTTGTTCTGGAGTCACGATGCCCTGGGTCTTCACGTAATCTGCCGTCAGGGCCGTGGTCAGCATCGATGCGAGTCCTGCGGTGAAAGAGGTCGCTATGATCATGGAAAGCACCATCCAGACCCCGCAGACTATGCGCCCTCCGCGAGTTTTGGGCACCACATCTCCAAAACCCACTGTAGTCAGAGCGGACAGGGCCAGCCACATGCCGCTCCCGATTCCGGTATACCAGTGCTTAGAAAATTCTTCCGGATTGCTGTGACGCTCGAATATCCATATGATGTAGCCTACGGCTGTCAGCATAAGGACCAGCGATATCACGGCAGTCAGCACGGCAGTGGTGAGAAAAGGCTTCATGCGCTCCCACATTGTGGGAGCATGGACAGGCACCAGGATGCCCATGCCGGAATAGTAATAAGGCTGAGAGAACATGACCTTCTTCGCCCTCTCCGATGTCGTGGCTGTCGGCCCTATCGATGCATCGAGAGTGCCTGCCGAAATACGATCCAGTATTTCAGTGATATTTTTGCAGATCACGATTTCGTATTCGATTCCCACCTCAGTTGCGATGGCGTTCCATACCTGAACGCTCATGCCGCTTACATCGCCCTTCTGATCGGTGCTGGCATACGGAGGCGCATTCCAGACTCCCACTTTGAGAGTCCTGGCCTCTGCAGATAAGCCGAAAGCCAGAAATAGAATCAGGATGGCCGCAGCAGAGATGAAAACCGCTCTTACGGGTCTGAAAGCCTCTAGCATCAGCTACCTCCGCACAAATAATTGATTCCGTGAAACGGCAGAGAAGCAACACATTAATGTCGGTTCGACATGTTTAATCATAAGATTATCGAAAAGTGCCTGAAAACCTGCAATGCGGCAGATCGCCCGTATTCCTTGCACAATCCGCCTGCACCATCTCCGGAGGGCCGGAGTGATGAAGGTTATTGCAGTGGTTTGTTAGAATCTGTTGCATGATGAAAGCGCACAGGCGTCGGACAATCACGGGCCGTCCACCCTGAGAAACAGCTGTGGGGTATGTAGAGAGACACGGCTCGGAGCCAGATGCCGGTACAAATCCGGAGGTTCCCAGATGGCAGGCAGAAACAACATCAAGAATGACAAATCCAATGAAGCGGAAGAGGAAAAGACAGCTCCCCAGCAGGATAAGCATGGCGCAACAGGCCCTGCGGATGCTGCCGAAGAGCCCAGGGATAAGGTACTGGACAGAAAGGGGATCTGGGAGGCATGCTATGAATCCGGAGTCGTGATAGGCCACTTCGAAGGCACGCCGAGACAGATTGCCACATACATAATCAACACAGTCGACGAGGGAAGCTACATCAGGAAGCTGAACTTTCTGCACATTCCCGTCAGGAGAATCCCTGAGAAGCTGATCAAAACCTCTTGCTGCGGCAAGAGCTACTCCAAAAACGACAGATTCTGCAGCAGATGCGGAAAATCGCTGGAGATGAATAAAAAACTCACCTCGAAGATAAAGCTCGAGGTGAATTGTTAGCCTGTGCTGTCAGCGCACCGGAGATGCCGTGACACCTGCATGAAAGCTCCCGCTTAGATTACCGCCGATCTATTTTTTCGGATGAGATGGCTTGACGTGCTTTCCTCTGTACAGCATGTTGTCGATATCCAGCGCAAAGTCTTCGGCCGACTTCTGATCGCCTTTATAGTAGAACTTCACTATCACATTGTTTCTCCTGAAGAGCACTGTCCCTCCGTCGCTTCTGAACCACTGCCTGCAATCCTCGCCGATCCGGTTCGACCATTCTTCCACCTTGTCGGGAAGAGTGGCTTTCAGCATCTCGCTGTCCAGTGTCCTGTCGTCCATGGACGGCACGAACCTGATCGTGACTCCGACAGGGAGAAAGAGGCCGTATCTGCCGGCGTCGACACTGTATATCTGCACGCCTTCAAACTGATACTGCCTTATGAGCGGGCACTTAAGTTCGTTGAACATGCAATGGCCGCAGATCGCCGACACGACTCCGGGCTCAGCGGCGTAGGACGTGGAAAATAGAAACAGCACCATTATGAGGGCCAGACCTGATATCAACCTGTACCGTATGTTCATCATCACTCACCTCTCATTTAAAATCGATAAATGAAGCTTCTCTTCCGGCCCCGCCGGGTCCTGTCAATGCCTGCTGAAAAAAACAGCCGTCCATGCCTCTCATGCCGGTGCGGAAGCTGAGCCCGGAAGGCCACTCCTGCACCGTCCGGAGATACAGGAGTCGCGGTGTCGGGCCCAGAATAATACATCACAGATAAAAATTTCTACGAACTCAGTAAGTATACAGTCAGCCGTTCTATATTTCTCGCAACTCTTACCTGCCGCGTATCTGGCATGAAATAACTGAAGGGAGGAAAGCCCCTGAAGGGGCGAAATAAGCTATGCGCTATGTAATAATTGGAAACGGTGTGGCCGGCGATTCTGCAGCCGGCAGAATCAGGGAGCTTGATCGGGAAGGCTCTATCGACATATTCACGAAAGAAAGCGTCCCTTTCTACTACCGTCCGCGCCTGATCGACTACCTTGCCGGAGAGGTGCCGATTGAAAAATTCACTCTTCACAGGGAGTCATGGTATCTCGATCGCTCCATCAGCCTCCATCTTTCCACCGAAGTCGTATCCATAGATCCTGACAGGCACACAGTCACGACAGGGGGAGGGCAGAGCTTCGAGTACGACAGGCTCCTCATCGCCACAGGCGCAGACAACTTCATACCTTCCATAAGGGGAGTGGATGAGAACCGCGACAGAATCTTCACTGTCCGCGATAAAAAAGATGTTGACACAATTCTCAAAAAGCTTGAGCCGCTGAAGGAGGTAATAGTAATCGGAGGAGGGCTTCTCGGCCTCGAAACGGCAAACAGCCTCAGGAAGCTGGGGAAGCTCATAAAAGTGGTGGAGTTTTTTCCGCGCCTTCTTCCCCGCCAGCTCGACATCGACGGCGCGGCATTGCTGCAGAAAAACCTCGGCCTCATGGGCTTCGAGTTCCATCTAGGCGAGGTCTCTGAATCGATAGAAGGCTCTGACAGATGTCTCACGCTGACGCTGAAGAGCGGGAAGAAGCTGGAAGGAGATCTGATAATTGTGTCCGCAGGAGTGCGCCCTGATCTCAGCCTTGCCAGGAAGGCCGGTATAGAGGTGAACAGGGGCATCGTCGTAAATGACTCGATGCAGACAGCAGTGGAAGGAATCTACGGGGCAGGCGATGTCGCGGAGCACAGAGGCGTTCTGTACGGCATATGGCCCCCTGCAAAGGAGCAGGGAGAGATTGCAGGCACGGTGATGACAGGAGGGCAGGCTGTCTATTCAGGCACTCTGCCGTCGCACAAGCTCAAAGTCGTCGGAATCGATCTGCTGTCCATGGGAGAGATTGACGCCGAAGGAAAGCTCGAATCGGCGATCTCGAAGGATGACGGGAAGTTCATCTACAGAAAGGCTGTCATCTCCGACGGGAAGGTGAAAGGCGCTATCCTTCTCGGAGACACATCCGGAGACAATGCGATCAGCAAGGCGATAAGGGATGGCTTGAGCTTCGACGACGTCAGGCAGTTCTTCGCGCCTGCCGTCTCCAGGAGTTAACAAATTGGCAACATAAAGGGCGGCCCCTTTTATGGTATCATGGTATCGCTGTGACTATGCGTTCGTCCACGGCGCGGTTTTATACTTCGCGAGAGGAGGCAGGGGTGGAACCTTCTTTCCACCCTGAACAGAGTTATGTCAATAGACAGAATCGACCCCGGGCTAAGCTTTGCGGGCATCAGCCAGGCTTCGAGGGCACCGTTACCCGGCGATGTCAAGAAGAGCGACGAGACGGCTCCACCTGTATCGGACAGCGTGGACATCGGCTCGTCAAAGGAGGCGGAAAAGCCTGAGCAGAAGCCTGAAGAAGCTCCGGCAAAGAAGAAGTGGACTGTTCTGGCCTATCTCACAGGCAAGGACGGCACCCTTCAGCGACTGGCTCCTGCCAAGATGCGCCAGCTCGAGGTGGCAGGCTCTGACGAGAATATGGACGTCGTGGCGCAGCTGTCGAGGCAGAAGAGCATCCTCGACAAGGTCTCGAAGGACTGGAGCGGCACTAAGCGTTACCACGTCGAGAAAAACGACACTCCGCCGTCACTGATGGACGAGATGAAGAACTGGTTCATCCCTCCCTACACTCAGAACATCAAATCCCCGGTCCTGCAGGACATGGGCGCAGCCGTAGACGCGGCTGACCCTGCCACGGTGAAGGAGTTCCTGAACTGGGGCATTAAGAACTATCCCGCCGAGCATTACGCAATAATCTTCTACAGCCAGGGCGGCGGATTTGCAGGCTCAATACGCGACGGGGACTCGGGCAACGTCATCGACAACAAGGAGATGGGCGACATAATGCGCGAAGCCGCCAGAACGGCAGGCCAGAAGATTGACCTCGTTGCATTCGACGGCAGCATGATGGCCGATGCAGAGGTGGCGGCGGAGCTCAAGGACAGCGCGAAGGTTCTCGTAGGCGCGCAGGGAGTCACAGGCCAGGGAAGCATCCCTCTCGACGGCGTGATGAAAGACCTGAAGTTCGAGCTGGGCGACAGGGACATCACAGCAGAAGAGCTGGCAAAGTTCTTCGTGTTCGAGGCAAAATACCAGCCTGCGCAGGCAGCCGAAATGCTGGCTCCGACTTTCTCGGCAATTGACCTCGAAAAGTTCGGCGCCGTCAAGGACTCTTTCAACAGCCTTGCAAAAGAGCTGCAGCACTGCGTTAAGGCAAAGCCCGACCTGAAGGAAGCTCTCAGGGAAGATATAAAGAAGACACAGAACTTCATCCAGAGCGGCGAGCCCTACCAGGACTACCGCGACATAACTCACTTCGCCGAGACCGTGATGGCCGACGAGCGCTTTAACAACTACAACTTTCCCGCGATCAAGAAGGTCGCACAGGATCTGATAAACGCCTCGCAGGCGGCAGTGATCGACAACGCCCACATAGGGCAGGGCGTCAAAAACGCGAAAGGCATATCGGCATACATGCCGACCGATTTCGGCTTCGACATGGCGCCGACATTCTTCGACCCGCCCAACTTCGATCCGAAGCACGGCTACGACAAGGAGATATTCGCGCTGGAAACCGAATGGAATGAGCTTCTCGGAGATATTGCGAAGGATACGAAGACCCACGATTTCATGAAGAAGATGGGCATCCCGCCTCACATGATCAACAAGATGGAAAAGGCAGGCGGGCTCGGGGTGAAGGCAGGCAAATACGCCTTGTCGATAGCCACAAACGCGGGCCACTACGAGGCATACCAGGCCATGAGGAACAAGCCGCCGTCAGGGTTCTTCTACATGCCTGCAGGCATTGCCACGAAGGTTGGCATCGTGGGTGGAGGAAGACAGGCCTTCAACGGGGCGGCCCAGATATTTGAAGGCATCACGAACGACACGATAAAGAACAGGCAGACCATGATAGTGGACGGAGGACTGGACACTGCGACAGGAGCGGCAGTAATGGCGACATGCGCGGGGTACACGTTCGCGCAGCTTGCCGGGATCACCAGACCTGCAGGCATAGCGGCGTTCGCCATCCCGTTTGCCAAGATGGCCTATGACTTCTATATGCAGAGAAAGGGCGTAGCAAAACAGAGAGAAGAGGTTGATGCCATGAAGCCCTCTGAGAAGCTCGCCAGGCTCGATCAGGACAGAGCCCTCGAGCAGGCCGGCAGGGCTCCTGAAAAGGGCCCGACATACATCAGCCCGATAGTCCGCGGTGTATACGGCATCGGGAACGGCCCGATAGATCCGGAGGATCTGGCCAAGCAGTAAAATTGTGAAGAAATGAAGGGAGGGAATGAATATGTCAATCAACCCGAACAATCTCGGGATTTCTGGAAATCTTCCGCTCACCCAGGCCCATCAGAATGGCGCTCCGAAGGAGGCGGGCCTCAGGCCTCTCGAGAACCCGGAAGATATGGTATCGATTCAGCAGAAGGATAAGACCGAAGACGGGAAGATCCCCATCCTCGTGATGAACAAGGGATGCTCGGCGATGGCCCAGGCCCCTCTGGGGGTGCAGGTCAAAGACGCGCTGCCTATCATCGGAGGCTATACTGCCGAAGTGAGCGAGGAGCAATTGCAGAGTATGCTCTCGGACAAGACTGAAGGCACGCAGGTCTTCATAGACAGCAAGTACCAGATGATCGAAGACCCTTCCGTAATGGTGCCTGACAAGGACATCTCTCCTCCAAAGCTGGACGTGACAGTGCCGACGCTGGGCGTCGACAGGCTGTGGGAGAAGGGCTTCACAGGGAAAGGCGTGACCATAGCCGTCATAGACACAGGCATACATCCCCACAAGGATCTGAAAGACAAGATCATAGGCTTCAAGGACTTCTGCAACGGCAAGAAGGAGGCATATGACGATCAGGGCCATGGCACGCACGTGTCCGGCGACTGCGCAGGCACAGGAGAGGCTTCTGAAGGCAAGTACAAGGGCACGGCACCCGATGCGAAGCTGGTTGGAATAAAAGTGCTGTCGAAGGACGGCTCAGGTCGCTTCTCCGATATAATCAAGGGAGTTCAGTGGGCCACAGAGAACAGGGAGAAATACAACATCAAAGTCATCAACATGTCCCTCGGCGGGCCATCATACCAGTCATACAATGATGACCCGATCTGCCAGGCCGTCGAGAAGGCGATGGATATGGGGATAGTGCCTGTCATAGCGGCGGGAAACTCAGGTCCCAAGGCCAGCACAGTGGGATCTCCCGGTATGGACCCCAACGTCATTACAGTCGGAGCGCTGGACACGAAGAAAACGATCGACCCTTCAGATGACGATATCGCCAAATTCTCGAGCAGAGGCCCGACAATCGATGGCCTCACAAAGCCCGACATTCTGTCGCCGGGAGTCTACATAACGGCGCCCAACTCTCCGGGCTCCAGCCTGGACCAGATGCCTCAGATACCGCATGTGGGAACCGAGTATATCTCGATCTCAGGCACATCGATGGCCACTCCGGTGCTGGCAGGAATCGTGGCGGACATAATACAGGCCAGGCCCGATCTGTCGCCGAAGGAGATCAAGGAGATCTTCACATCGACGGCGAGCAGACTGCCAAATCTGGACGGCAATCAGCAGGGGAGCGGAGTCGTGCAGCCAGAGGCAGCTCTCGAGAAAGCGCTTGCCTACAAGAAATAGAGTTCCAGGGATATTGAAAGAGAATTTCTTCCACCTGGCCACTCGATATTGAGAGTCAGAGATCAGATGATTTCTTCCTTCACTTGATCCCTCGACCACTTGGCCACTTGATCACTGATGAGAATATGATAGCCTCCGGAAAGCTCAGGGCGGAACGGGGGCTTTCTTTTATTGCCTGCCTTCAGAGATGGTCTTGATATACTGGGTCAGCTGCACCTTCGTCCTCGGATCCGAGACCACGAACTCGGCGCCGCATACAAATGCATCCCTTACCTGCATCTCCCATTTGACGAGCAGAATCGTCTTTGCGACGATTCCACCGGTATAGATGGCCATCTCCATCTTTGCCCCTGCGCTCAGGCGCTCTCTGGTTGCCAGTTTGACGCCGCCCTGGCTGATATCCACTATCGTCGCCTGCAATGGCTGCCTGTTGCCTGAATAGAGGAAGGTCTGGCCTCCGACTCGAAAGCGGGGATGCTTTCTCTTTTCGACGACTGTCTTTGCCTTCTTTTCAGGCTCAGGCTCAACGGCTTCCTTTTTCTGAAAAAGGTTGCGGAGCAGGTTCATATATCACATCCTAACTGTGAGCACTGCGAATCACTTTACAGATCAACGAGCCGTTCTGTTCATCTCCGGTGCTTCCCTGCGGCTTTGCGACGGCGAGCACATCCATGTCTGCCTGTGGATATGCCCACCAAGGGTGCGGTGAGTATAACGGATGATATATGTCTGTCATATATAGATATCCGTATTATAACAGAGCTTTATCCATATTGTCAAATACGCTCAACTGGCCGCTCGATCACTGGGAAATACTGAGAAAGGGATCGAGAGATCAAGGGATCGAGGGATTGAAAGAGATTTCTTTCACTTGAGCACTGCAGTTATTCAGAGATCAGAAGATTTCTTCCTTCACTGGATCCCTCGACCACTCGGCCACTTGATCACTTGACTGCTCGGCCGCTCAGCCATTATGCTGAGATTTTCACCTCTGAAAGGCCTGGAAGGAAGAACAGGCTCAGCCTGGAATAATCTCACAACCGGAACTTATATATTAACGCTCTTGAGTATAAGGGGGTGGATTCTGTTGAAAAAAATAACAGGCGGAAAAGCCTCTATGACATTTTCGATGTTTTATCAGTACTGCATGGCTGCGGCGCTGATTCTGCTGATTGTGGCCGGCTGCGCGCCGAAGATCGTACAGACGCCTGCCGTCACACCTGCGCCTTCGTCGACAGCAGGAGCGGCATCGCTTCAATCAGGCCCTGCCTCAGAGCTGGCGCTGGCTATCTCGAAGAACGACCTCGGCAAGGTGAAGAGCCTTATAGACGGCGATCCAAAGCTTATAAGCTCCAAGGGCCTCATGGGCCTTACCCCGATACACCTGGCCTCTTCAGGAGGGAACGTCGAGATCCTGGAGTACCTCATCAGTAAGGGTGCAAATGTAAATGACAAGGATGAGCAGGGAAATACGCCGCTGCATAACGCCGCAGGACAGGGGCAGATAAAGGCGATGGAGATTCTGATAGCGAAGGGCGCGGAGCTGGAAGCGAGAAACAGGCTGAACCTCACGCCGCTTCAGATGGCCGTAATGGGTAAGAAGAAAGACGCGGCTCAGCTGCTGCTGGCAAAAAAGGCCGATATCAACGTAAAAGGAGGCTTCGGAGGAGAGACCTGCCTGCATTACGCCGCCGCGCAGGGCGACACCGGGATGGCGAAGTTCCTGCTCGAAAAGGGGGCCTCGCCCGAGGCAGTGCAGGATCTGACAGGACAGACTCCGCTGTTCCTGGCTGCCTCTGCAAAGCAGAAGGGCATGGTTGAGCTGCTTATAGCAAAAGGCGCGAAGGTAAATGCCAGGGACAGGATGGGCCTCTGCCCTCTCGATGTCGCCGAAGCGGCAAACAAGAGAAGCGATGGACTCCTGCTGTCATGCAAGTCGAACATGAAGAACATCGGCACCGCCCTCGAGATGTATGCGACAGACCACGGCGGCCATTATCCCGAATCGTTGAGCGAGCTGATGCCGGACTACCTCTCGACGCTTCCGACGTGCATCGCGGCCAGGAAAGATACATACTCGCCTTCATATCATATGAAGACCTCTCCAGACAGCTATGAGGTTTACTGCTCTGGGGAGAACCACCGGGCATCCGGCGTGGCGAGGAACTATCCCAGATACACTGCCGAAAAGGGATTGGACACAGGACCGAAGGTTGCGCCTGTCGCCGACAGGGACTCGACAGCTGCGAACGAGATAGTCGCTATCCTGAAAAAGCATGGGGCGAAAAACGGCAAGCTGACAATGACTTCTTCGATGCCTGTCTCGGGACCGCTTAAAAGCACAGGCACCGTGACGGGATGCAAGTCGAACATGAAAAACATCGGCACCGCCCTCGAGATGTACTCGACAGACAACGTCGGCCACTATCCAAAAACTCTAGGCAAACTGGTGCCGGACTATCTGAAGAAGATCCCGGCCTGCCCCGCCGCAGGGAAAGACACTTATTCGGCTTCATACAGGTCAAAGGCTGAGCCTGACTGCTACGAGTTTTTCTGCAAGGGAGAATATCACAAAGACGCCGGGCTGAAGAAGAACCGCCCCAGGTACAACTCGCAGGACGGCCTCCTCGACAGGTGAAGATGCCGGTAAGCTTCCTCAGACGAAAGAGACCTGAAAAATCATACAGGAAGGACGATAAACGATGAATACAGCAGAGTGGACCGCAGAAGAGCAAAAGATGCAGAACGAAGCGCTCGAGGAGGTCGTCGAGAATATAAGGAAGAAGACGAGGAAGCAGGTGTCGACGCTTGCCATATTCGACCTCGACGGCACTCTGTTCGACAACAGGCCGCGCACAATGTTCATCCTGAGGGAGATAGCAGAGAAGTTCGCAGACGAGCTTCCTGAGCTGGAGGCTTCTTTCGACAACTTCTTCGACCTCTCTGTCGTCCAGTACAGCCTCGATCATACGCTCAGAACCGTGGGGGTGACATCTCCGAGAGAGGTGGAGTTCATAAGGAAGGAATGGGAGAAGAGGTTCTTCTCAGATGAGTATCAGAAGTTCGACCTCCCTCTGCCTGGCGCCAAGTCATATGTCAACAAGGTTCATTCAGAGGGAGCCACGATAATCTATCTGACAGGGCGCGATGTAGGCAGGATGCTCGTAGGCACGACTGAGTCGCTCCGCCTGTACGGATTTCCTGTAGGGATCGTCGGCACGATGATGCTCGTGAAAGAGGAGTTCGAGCAGAAGGACGAGCTTTTCAAACAGGAAGTCGTCTCTTACCTGAAGCGCCTCGGAAGCGTGGAGGCAGTCTTCGAGAACGAGCCTCTGAACAGCAACGTGCTCGCAAAGGAGTTCCCTGAGGCGCGATCATTCCTCATTCTGACACAGCACAGGCCCGACGCGCCTGCCCTCGACGGGGGAATCTGCAAATTGAAGGACTTCAAGATCCGCAAGTAGGCGAGGTGTGGCACCCTACGAGATGAGATTGAGGATCCTGACATTACTGAATAAGTTACATTTACTCAGTTTCTTGATCCTCATGAATTCTTATCTTTCCAGCCTCTACTATACATAGATTTCCATCGATATTTCCTTTTTTCAGGGCTTTCAGATACTGTTTCACCAAGTGCTCGAGCATCGTTATACGCGAGTTTTTAGGAACTCGAAAAATGACTATGCCATTTGACTGTGAAGGAGGAAAGCGCAATATATCAGAAAAATCCAGATCCATGGTCACAAGACAACGACGCTCATCAGAGCATTTTTCAAAGAGACTTGTATCTGAGCAACCTGAAATACCTTCATCATAAACAGTTTCTACATCATATCCCTCTGATTTGAAGATTCTTCTTGTGCTGATCCCAAAATTTTCGTCAAGCTTGAATCTCATCCCGCAGCCTCAAGAGGGAGATCGACGAAATGCTGCCGGGACATCTCGGCTCCATATGCAATCGCGGCACGGATGTCTTCTGCTGTGAGCTGAGGATATTCTGCAAGGATCTCGTCGAAACTCATTCCAGCCGCCAGATAATCAAGGATAAGAGAAACCCATATGCGTGTTCCGCGAATAACCGGTTTACCAAAGCAGATCCGGGGATCGATTGAGATCTTTTCAAGAAGCTTGTTGATATGAATCCCTCCCGTATCTCTCATCACTCAGTTCGGTTCTTCAATTATCATTATATCACATATATCATACCTTATCCATGCCTTCACTCCGCTTCACCATTGCCTCGCAGGTGCTTCATTTCCTGTAACGGGAGATGTACTCTTCGATCTCAGGTATTCCGCCCTGGAATATCAGGTAGCCGTTTTCAGGCTCCCGCTCGGTTATCTCGCCGGCGACAGGCGTATACATTATCTTCCTGACCTCTTCGAGGTCCTCTGTCTGCCCGAGAGCCCATCCGAGCTTGACATACGCCACTTCAGGGAGCATGTTCGCCATAGGCACCACGCCCAGCTCCATCATGTCCCGGCCTGTGTCGTAGACGTACATCTGCACGTATCCCCACAGGGTCTGCACGGTCATGTAGATGGCGATGTTCTTGTCCTGGGCGCGCTTCAGCGCCGGGTAGACAGGCTTGTTCACGTGGCCGAGCCCTGTCCCTGCGATCACGATCCCCCTGTAGCCGTTGTCAATCAGAGAATCTATGATGTCAGGCTTCATGTTCGGATAGTAGTAAACTATGCTGACCCGCTCCTCGAAGGCAGTATTGATCGTGACGTTCCTGTCGTGGCGGCGGTGCGCGTAATCATCCCTGAGAGGCGTTATCTTCTTCTTGCTCACCATTGCAAGCGGGATGTCGCCTATGGTCCTGAACGTTGAGCGGTAGCTCGAGTGCATCTTTCTGACCCGCGTGCCGCGGTGCAGCAGACCGTATTCATCAGATGTGGGGCCGAACATGCAGACTGTGACCTCAGCAATGTCGCTCTCCGCCGCAGCCTTGACGCTGTGCTGAAGGTTCAGCGCCGCGTCGGAAGAGGGGCGGTCGCTCGAGCGCTGCGAGCCCACCATCACTATCGGAACGGGAGAGTTCTGAACCATGAAAGACAGGATGGCCGACGTGTGATGCATCGTGTCAGTGCCGTGGCCTATCACTATGCCGTGGACGCCTTTCTCTATCTCGCGCCCTATCGCCTCTGCCGTTCCCTTCCACTGCTCCGGCCCCATGTTCTCGCTGAACACGCCATAGAGCTTCTCCGTCTCGAGGTTGCATATGTCTGCCAGTTCAGGGACTGAGCCGTACAGCTCGCCGGGAGAGAATGCAGGTATCACGGCGCCTGTCCTGTAATCGAGGCGGCTCGCTATCGTGCCGCCTGTTCCCAGCAGCTTGACTCGGGGCTTTTTAGGGTCGTGCGGGAACTCCTTCTCAGGGATCTTATAATGAGCCTCCCTGGTCCCTGTTATCGATATGGCCGTGATGTTATCTGCGGCAAGTCCGATGTTATAACCATTTCTGAGCTTCAGCACTATGTGGTGCGCATCGGCAGTCTCGGAGCGGGGCAGTATGATCCCTTTGAACAGGCCTTTGCCTGTCTTCACTTCCACATCGCTCCACACAGGAGCCGAAAAGCCCTTCAATACCGAGAGAGCCTCACCTCTGTAACCTTTGTATGTATCGTTGCCTGTCATGCTCTGACCTCCTCGAGAATGGAGCAAATTTCCGCAGCTGCTTCCTTCCCGTCGACCTTTCCCCTGAAATCCCTCATCACGACTCCCATCAGATAGCGGAGCCTTTGATCATCGCCTGAGAAATTCAATTTCGAAGCCTCTTCCCTGGCATTGACTGCTCTGTCCCTCAGTAATTTCAGCAGTGACGCCCTGTCCGGCCCGGCTCCGGTGTCCTGAGACTCATGAGCCCTGTCGCGGTGACCTTCACTGCCGATCCTGAACAGCGTGCAAGAGATTCCCTCTCTTGGATAGAGCCCGCTCTGGAAACCGTTGAGGGCCTGCTCCATCTCGGCGGCGCTGAACGGACGGGTGATTCCCTTCTTTTTGAGCCGCTTCGGAATCTGAATGATCGAAACGGCGGCCGTGATCGGCGACATCTTCCATTCGCCTACCGCCTTTTCGAACAGCGCAGCGTGAGGTGAGATGGCCAGCGGCTTTACACAGTCCTCAGGAGCTCCCCACTTCCTGTACCGCTCTTCTCTGAGCCAGAAAGGCTCAGGCAGAGTGGCCCGTATCTTTTGCAATCTGGAATCAGTGATCTTCTTAGGCGGAAGGTCCGTGTCAGGGTACATCCTGTCCGGCCCGGGAAGTATTCTCTCAAATCCGTTCGTGCCGTCTGAAAAGGCCTGCCTGGTCTCAGACGGGATCCCGACAGTCGCCTCCCTGGCCCTGATCACGATCTCTGCGGCCCCTGTCACCGCATCCCTGAGATCGCCCCAGACGATGACCACTGTGTCGTCGTCTCCTGCGCCTGCCGCCTTCTTGACAGCGCGCCACTCTGATGTGGCCAGAGTCTCGCCCTGGCTGTCCGAGTGAATTATGTTCGGAAGCCTGGAAAGGCACGCTATCACGCGCACCCTGTCTGATATCTCCTGTGAGAAGAATGTGTCTGTCTGAGTCTGCCACCTGAGCAGGCCCCTGAATCCCACCAGGGTTACGCATTTTACTAACTTACCCTCGGCTATCGCGTTGTGAATCGGCTCGTACTTGGTCTTTCTGAGGAGCCTTGTCACGTCATCGGTTCTGGATGCGAAAGTCGAGGCAGTGATGCCTCGCCTGGCCAGCTCGGCCCGGAGGCGCAGAAGGTTCCACTGCCTCATCGCCTCGTTGTATGTAAGGAGCGGAATATGCGGGATCCTGTGCACGCCTTTGATCTCGATCCTGGTGCCTCCATCCACACTTACGTTCACGTCCTGCCTCGCCGCGCCTATTCCCGTCCTGACGCGGCCTGTGCTCCTCACGAGCCTTCTGAGTATCTCGGCCACCTCTGCCGCTTCGTGGGGAGTTTTCATCTCAGGCGCGGTGACCGTTTCGATGAGAGGCATCCCCAGCCTGTCTGTAAGATAGACCCGCCTGTGGCCCATGTCGCTGACTTCGCGGCACGCATCCTCTTCCAGGCCGAGCTGGACGATCGATATCGTGCGGTCCCTGTAAGGTATCGAGCCGTCCACGCCGACTATGGTGGTGCGCTGGAATCCTGTCGGGATGCTTCCGTCCAGATACTGCTTCCTGGCGATATGGATCTCGTCCACGAGAGAGCAGCCATACAGCTGCGCGATGGCAAGCGCGATGTCAAGGGCCTCGTCGTTCAGCTCGAACGGCGGTGTGTCATCCATCTCATATGTGCAGACAGTCTCCCTGTTTATGTGATAGAGTATGTCCTTCTTCGTCTTGAACTCCATCAGCGCCGTGCCGTCGTATTCGCCCAGCTCTGAAAGGGTGGGCCGCATGTGCCGGAGGATCTCAGCGTGATAATGCTCGCTGTATCTTCCTGCAGGGCACCGGCAGAAGAGCTTTTTCTCGGTCAGGAGCTGCTGGTGGATCTCCAGCCCCGATTTGAAGCCGACTGTGCGGTAGTCCTGTTCGGTCATCTCATGAAATGGCTTGAACTGAAAGGTCGCAAGGGCGTCCTGTGATGACTGGGTAACTGAGGTCTGATTGGTGGATGACATGTTCACAACTCCCTGAAAAGAAAATGTGGCATAGAGCGCGCTATGCCGTTCGGGGAAACCGCTGTATCGGAACTGATTTCTCTAGATCTCGAGCCTCTTGATCGAGGGCTTCTTCTGGCCCAGCTCGGGGTTCTTCAGCTTCTCCAGATCTTTCGCATCTCTGTCAGAATAGATGTCAGGCGACTTTTCGAGCTCGGCTTTCACCGATTCGAGGCTGTGCTTTTTGCCGTAGGCTATCGCGTAGCCTTCCATCTGCTTGTTGATCTTGTGGCGCGCTCTGAGGCGCACTTCCGGATCATCCGCTGAAGGCTTCTCGAGCGATGTCGGGTCGAAAAGGTCCATCGGCCTTATGATGGCAATATAGTGATGCTCAGTCTCCTGCCATTCGTATACCTTCATTGTTGTTCACCTCTCTTGTGCATCCTGCAGATCCGGGAGCCTCGAGCCTTCATGCCGGCCCCTTCATCCCGGTAATGCCTGCTGTTGATTATAATATTAGACAGCATATGCTCCTCTCACCTTCTCGTCACGCAGACTATTTTCTGACGCCTCTGAAGGAATCACATGGACGGCATGGAACTATCAGGTGTCTGGAACTCTCTGACAGAATCCACTGCACACCGCTCGAGACGGAGGAATGTATGAAGCTGCTTGCGCCTCAGGAGGGAAAGCGAGGTGCCCTGATCTTCACCGAGACCATGAAAGAGCTGCTCGGTGAAGCGCTCTGCATGACCGCGCTTTATGGAAGCATCACCAGGGATGACTTCAATATCCTGACTTCCGATGTCAATCTTCTCGTCGTCTGCTCATCGCTCGAGGTTGGCGCCTCGACCAGGATTTACTCACAGGTGCAGAACGCGAAGGAGGATTACAAGATCTCCCCGCTTTACATGGAGAGCCGGGAGCTTCACAGGTACGCCGATCTGTTTCCTGTCAGGTTCTTCGAGATTAAGCGCTCATATCAGGTTCTGCAAGGCACCGATCTTCTTGCCGATATCTCTGTGAACTGGGATAGAATCCACGAAAGGATCTGCTCCGAGCTTCTCCTTATCTGCGGAGAGCTGCGTCACGCCCTTCTCATCGGGCTCCCGAGCACATTTCTGCTCGCCAAGTCGCTCAGGAAGATCATGCCTCATTTTACAAGCGCCATGCGCACTCTGGCCGCTTCACCTCTCGAGGCGGGAGAAGAGGCGAAAGAGTATATGAGGATATCTCAGGAGAAGAAGGACTCCATTGTTGAAACTGCTTCATTGAAAGAGATTGAGGAGGTTTTCGACTTCCTGTTCAAGAAGTCGGAGCGCATCATGTCGCTGCCGGATGCAAAGCCCGCCCATTGAAAATGTGCGGCCGCTATGCGAGGACGGCGTCGATCTCCTGAGGCTCCACATAGATCCGGCCGCTTTCGCAGTCCCTTCTGACGACCAGCCCCATTTCAAGCAGAAACCTCAGGAAGCTTCTGTTGCCCTGGAGCTCCGGTTTTACCAGCCAGGCATGATCTCCGCCAGGCGACCATGAAAACTTCTGCAGATATCTGTCGGCCAGGTGGACAAGGCCCTGCTCCCTGTCCTTTTCGAACTCGAGAGGCGGCGGCGCTTCATAGCTTTTTTTGAGCTGGCTGAAGAGATCGCCGGGGAGCTGGAATACAGTGTCGTGCTTCTCCGTCATGAAGCGGATATAGTCCTGCTTGGTGAAAATGAAGTGTTCCTTGAGGTCCAGAAGGCTCATATACCACTCCGTATTGTCGATTACCAGAGCCGCTTGCTCTCCGCTGTCCCTGTTTTCCACATTCACCGTGACGTAGGAGGAAGTGGTGGAGAATACGCTGTATCTGCGACGAAGCACATCCTGTGAGCTCATATGATCCCCGCCTTTCATCATTTCAAAGCTGGCACGCTACTGATTATATCAGAGATGGCAGGGCGAGACAAGCGCCTCCGGATTTTCAGCAGAATGCCATCGAGGTGAGTTGTAAACAGAGTGTTAATAACATGTTTACAATGCGTCAACAACTGAAGATTAAATTTAAAATTCAATCTATTTACAGGCTCCGCATTTTATATGATAATGTATTAGCAAGCACTCTATCCGGAGGTGTATTCATGTCTGATGAAATTGGAAGCATCGGAGCAGTAGGATCCGCCGATTCAGGCGGTGGTTATAGCGGCCCCTCACAGGCGGCCGACAGTTCTCCCGCCCCTTCGGCAGGCGAAGCGGGAGGTGCAGGCGCCGCAAAGGAGGCTGAGGAGTCCAAGCCCGCCGCCGAGCCGTCGGACAGCACGTCCATTTCGGACGAGGCTGACGAGGAGAGGGGCGTGAAAGACGATCCGAAGGAATCGGACGGCGGCGACAAGGCCGGCGAAAGCAATGAGGCAGGCAAGGACGGCGCTCAGAGCGAGACTCAGAAGGAGGAACTGAAGGCTGAGAACGAAAAGGCCGCTGAGGTCAAGAAGCAGATTGAGATAAACGGCACAGGCGGCGACGACAACATAGCAGTGAAGCAGAACAAGGACGGCACGCTGACCATCAATATGAACGGCGAGGAGAAGACATATACGGCCGACGAGGCGAAGCGGCTGGTAATAAACGGCGGAGACGGCAACGACACGATCAATGTCGACAAAAACGTAAAATACGGCCTCACGATTAACGGCGAAAAAGGCGACGACCAGATCACCGGAGGCTCGGGAAACGACAGGATATACGGCGGCTCAGGGAACGACCTCATCGACGGCGGCGCCGGAAAAGATTACATCCACGGCGGGAAAGGTGACGACGTAATCAAAGGCGGTACCGGAAACGACACTATCTACGGAGGCTCCGGAAACGACAAGATCGGCGGTAACGACGGTAACGACTTCATCCACGGCGGCGCAGGCGATGATACGATTGTAGGCGGAAAAGGCGACGACAGAGTCTACGGAGGCGAAGGTCGTGACTATATCGAAGGCGGCCAGGGCAACGACTGGATCCACGGCGGAAAGGGCAACGATGTAATATATGGCCTCGACGGCAACGACGCCATATTCGGCGGCAAGGGCAACGACTATATAGACGCCGGCAAAGGCAACGACTTCGTCAAGGGCAACGACGGCAACGACATGATATTCGGCGGCCGCGGCAACGACGTTCTCTTCGGCGACAAAGGCAGCGATGTGATAGCCGCCGGCGCCGGATCAGACATAGTGGACGGAGGCCAGGGCAAAGATCAGCTCTACACGCAGGATAACGACCTCATACCGTTCCAGGGCGGCGACAGTGTCACGAAAGTGGATATGAGCCATACCAACCCGGACGGGAGCAGAATAGGCAGCTCCATACAGACGGAGGGAACCGACGAGTTCAAGGCCCGGGTCGAGTCCGATCTTGACGCGCTCCGTTCCATACCGGCAGGAAGGTCCATGCTCGAGTCCATCGATCAAATGGGCAAAGGTCTCACCATAAATCAGACAGGTAAGGGAAACGCCACCAGTTTCACCAATCCTGAAAATGCGTACCTGAACAATGACGGCTCCTGGAACGTCGGCTCAGGCAGCACAATTGAATACAATCCCACTAAAACATCTATCGACGGCAATGAAGACTGGGCAGAGAGACCGCCCACAGTGGGGCTCTATCATGAAATGGTTCATGCGCTGAACGCCGCAACAGGATCGTTGATGCGGGGAACTGATGCGGCTACCAACACGCCGAACCTGGAGCTTCAGGCCATGGGCCTGAATGGGGCCAACCCTGATCCATATACCGAGAATGCATACAGGAATCAGCTCCAGCTCCCTAACAGAACAGAATACTGACACAAGAGCGGCACGATAGATCACAAGCGCGGGCGGCGGTAATGAGCCCGCGCTTTTTCATTACTCGCTCAGAGAGGCGGCGGCGGAAGAATCGGGGGGCGCTTCCCTGTATCCTTTGCCCTCTGAAGCTCCAGCTCGCCTACGAGGATTGGAGGCGCGACTGTCGATACGGGCACAGAGCCTGATTCGGCCCCGCAGTGACTGTTGTCCACTTCGTATGTATCGCCTGCAGCCATTATGCGGTTGATGCTCGTGAGCGGTGTCCCTACGAAGACCACGCCCCTGACGATCTTCTCCTCGCCGCTATCGAGATCGACTTTGTATACGATCCTGGGCGAACCGCTGAAAGCCTGGAAGCTGTATCTGGATGTGTTCGTCTCGCCGTTCGATACGGTTTTTATTATGAGCCCGCAGGGCTTCTTCTGCCTGACAGTCTCTTCCATGAGCATCTCCTTCAGTCTCTCCCTGCTGACGCCATCGTGAGAGACTATGAAGAAGTTGGCCATTCTGGCTATGGGAAACTCATATGTCGCGTTTCTCGCGTGGCCGTTCGACGCATTGAATCCCTCCAGCGGCTTTCGCGAGAGCAGAAAGCTTTCAAGCACGCCCCTCTTGACAAGAGTCACAGGCTGCGCCTTGACGCCCTGATCGTCGTATGAATAATACCCTGCTAGCTGCTCGCCATTGTAGCTCCGCTGAGTGGGGTCGTCAATTATCGATATGAATTCGGGCAGTATGGTCTGCCCCACCTTGGAGGCGAACGTGTGGCCTTCTTCTTTGGCGACCTGCCGCTCCCCTTCGAGGCGGTGGCCTATCGCCTCGTGAAAGAATATGCCGGCCGCCTCCGGTTCAAGCAGCACAGGGCCGCTGTAAGGCTCGAAGAGAGGCGCCTTCTGAAGCTCGACGAGCTCCCTGGCCATCTCCTCCCTGGCCTGTTCCAGCACTTCCATTGCAGGCACATCCTCCTCGCTCCTGAAGTAGAAGTCGCGACGCCTGTCAAGGTTCATGCCGTCTTCGGCATATGCGTGGGCGGCTATCGTCAGCCGCATCATGGTCTTTCCCGTTATGATCTCCGAGCCTTCCGTGCTGACAAAGATCTTTAAATGCCTCTGGGCGTTGAACTCTACCCACGAGTTGTAAAAGCTCCTGTACTGCGTCAGAGTTTTCGACAGTCTGCGCACCATCTCATCCCAGTATTTCCGATCCACTGAAAGCGGAGGCACTTCTTCTTTTGAATCGACCTTCTGCTCTCTCGAGAAGCTTCCGCATTTCTTCTTCGCGCTCACCTCGTTTACGAGCTTTGCCTTCATCTTCAGCATGTGCGAGAGGGCTTCCTTGTACTTGCAGTCTGTAAGCATCCAGACCGTGTGCCTCAGCGCGTCCGGGGCTCTCTCTATCGGGCCGTGCGTATAATGCTGCGACTGGGCGTCCTTCAGCTCGTCCCTGGTCGGGCCGCCTTCCATCGTGTTATCGAAATCATAGCCCCCCACCCTTACCTCACCGTACAGCCTGAAGTTCGGGAGCCTGTCTGAACGATAGATCCCACCGTATCTCCCCCAGGTGTCGAAACAGTCGCTCTTCTTGACGAGATGGCTGATGAAGTAAGGCTTTTCCAGGTTTTCTATGTGAAGCCTGGAAAAGGCCCGCTTCTGCTCGGCTTTGAGAGCTTTCAGGATGGCTTCTTCATCGTTTTCAGCTTTTCTGCTCTGTTTTTTTGGCACGGCGTTACCTCGCTCTTCGTTTGTTTACTGCTTCTTCTCGAGCTTCGACCAGGTGTCTTTCAGCGACAGAGTCCTGTTGAATACAAGCGCTCCGGGCTGCGAATCGGGATCCACGCAGAAATATCCTGTCCTCTCGAACTGGTATCTGCTGCCGACCGGCGCATCCTTGACGGACGGCTCGACGAGACATCCCTGCAGGACCTTCAGCGAGTCCGGATTCAGCAGGGTCTTGAAGTCTCCGCCGTCCTCGTCGGGGTTGGGCTTTGTGAAGAGATGCTCGTAAAGGCGTACTTCGACTTTCAGCGCGTGCTCAGCCGAGACCCAGTGCGACGTGCCTCTTACCTTGCGGCCGTCCTGCGACGTTCCGCCCTTTGTCTCCGGATCATATGTGCAGTGAACTTCCGTAACCTCGCCCTGCTCATTCTTGACTACGCCTGTGCATTTCACGTAGTACGCCGATTTGAGGCGCACCTCCTGGCCAGGATACATGCGGTAGTATTTCGGCGGAGGCACCTCTTTGAAATCGTCCTGCTCTATATAGAGCACCTTCGAGAACGGCACCTTCCTCGTTCCCGTCGACGGGTCCTCGGGGTTATTTATCGCGTCCAGCCATTCGACCTGTCCTTCCGGGTAGTTGTCGATTACGACCTTGAGCGGGTTCAGCACTCCCATCACTCTCGGAGCCTTTTTGTTCAGGTCTTCCCTTATCGTGTGCTCGAGAAGCGAGATATCCACTATGCTGTCTGCCTTCGCGACGCCGATGATATCGCAGAAGTTTCGTATCGCCTCCGGAGTGTAGCCGCGGCGCCTCATCCCCGCCAGAGTGGGCATCCTGGGATCGTCCCAGCCTCTGACGCAGCCCGATTTCACGAGCTCGAGCAGCTTCCTCTTGCTCATCACCGTATATGTCAGGTTCAGGCGGGCGAATTCGATCTGCTGAGGGTGGCACTTGACGCCCAGCTCGTCGAGATACCAGTCGTAGAGCGGGCGGTGAATCTCGAACTCGAGCGTGCAGATAGAGTGCGTTATGCCCTCTATGGAGTCAGACAGGCAGTGGGCGAAGTCGTACATCGGGTAGATGCACCACTCGTTTCCAGTCCTGTGATGCTCGAAATGCCTTATCCTGTAGACAGCCGGGTCGCGCATGTTGATGTTCGGCGACGCCATGTCTATCTTTGCCCTGAGGATCTTGTCTCCATCCTGGAATTCGCCGTTCTTCATGCGCTCGAAGAGATCGAGGCTCTCCTCGACAGGGCGGTTCCTGTAGGGGCTTTCCCTTCCCGGCTCTGTCAGCGTGCCCCTGTGCTCTCTTATCTGCTCCTGTGTCAGCTCATCCACATAAGCCTTGCCGAGCTTTATGAGCTGCACCGCATATTCGTAGAACTTCCCGAAGTAATCTGAGGCGTAGTAGAGCCTGTCGTCCCAGTCGAATCCGAGCCATTTGACGTCGCCCTGAATCGAGTCGACGTATTCCGTGTCCTCCTTCGTGGGGTTCGTGTCGTCGAACCTCAGGTTGCAGAGGCCTTTGTAGTCCCTTGCAATGCCGAAGTTCAGGCATATCGACTTGGCGTGTCCTATGTGGAGATAGCCGTTCGGCTCAGGCGGGAACCTCGTATTCACTCTGCCGTCGTTCTTCCCGATCTTGAGATCTGCGTCAATTATATCACGGATGAAGTTGGAAGGCTGCGATGGAGCCTCTCCGTTCTTTAAAGTCACTTCTGTTGCGTCAGCCACGCGTCCCATCTCCTCTCGGTAAACTGTGATTCTCTGCCTGACATATATAAACACCCTGGCAGAGATCAGATACACTATATCAAATCGAGCCCGAAATTACAATAGTGGGGACAGTTTACTACTTATTACAATAGAAAGTAGGGACAGTTAACCACATTCCCAGGATAAAAGCAGGGACAGTTAACATCTTTCCCAGGATAAAAGTAGGGACAGTTAACAACTTTACAAAAAGTGCAGATAGCTTACTATTTCCATGTAGACAACCGTGCAAATCTCTCATTATCTTCCGTCCGAAGTGAATTCAATCTGTGATATAATATTTGAGATACCGACCATCACACTCAGAGCATTCCGAGAACAGGACAGATAATGGGATATACTTTTCGCAGTATCCATTTTCCGGCATTGCCGATTCTATTCATTATGATTGCACTGGTTTGTATTTCTCCCTCTGTATCTTCCGCAGACGATATACACGAAATGGTGATCCGCGCTGATCTGATGAAAGTCAAAAGCCTCATCGAGACCGACCCCAGACTTGTAAATAGCAGGAATAATGAAGGGAAGACTCCCCTGGCTGTTGCCACATCAAGGCTCAAACAGTTCCTGCCTCTCGAAATGTTCGAGATTCAAAAGAGAAAATCGATAATAAGCCTTCTCATTGCAAACGGCGCGAAAATCTCAGATTTGACAGAAGCCATCGCGGCTGGAAATATGGAAAAAGTGTCTCTCTTCATCCAAGAAAATGCTCAGGCAAAATCCGATATGAATGGTTTTCAAACTCCCCTGCATTGTGCCGCATTCTGGGGGCAGAAAGAGATATCGAGACTTCTCATAGCCAAAGGAGCTGATGTTAATGCGCGGGGCCCGGAGGGAACGCCGCTGCATCTTTCTGCAATGCTTGGTTACAGTGGAGTGACAGAGCTGCTGCTGTCGCAGGGAGCTCATGTCGATGACAGAGACGATTCCGGTCAGACACCACTCCACAAGGCAGTGAAGATGGGAAGCTTAATCTGCTATGACCCCAGAGATGGATTGTTCCGAAATGTGGATCCAGATCTGGACAAAGAGAAGACCGATGAATTCGTCGAAGTCATAAGGCTGGTTATCGCTTCGGGAGCCGATGTAAACAAGTGGCAGCAGATAAATGGACTCGCTGATCTGACGCCATTACACATTGCTTCGATAAAAGGCTGCAGGAAAACTGCAGAGATCCTCATAACGGCAGGCTCGAAGTTGAATCCGAAAGATGGCACATATGGCTTTACGCCTCTTCATTGTGCTTCTGCGAATGGGAAAAGTGAAGTCGTGGAGCTGCTGATATCCAAAGGAGCCGACCTGAATCTGAGAAACGGGATTGGCACAACTCCACTGAAAATTGCAATTGAAAAAGGTCATGAGGACATAGCAGATTTGCTGAGAAGCCATGGAGCCAGAGAATAGACATACAGCAATAATGCGGACAGCTTACTAATTTAAAAGACAAACCTGCAGATTCCTGAATTCTCCCGTATGAAGAGAAATCAATCTGTGATATAATATTTAAGATGCGAGTCATCATACTCAGATCAACCCAAGCACAGGATAAATAATGAGCGATACTCTTCGCACTCCTCATTTTCCGGCATTGCTGATTCCATTCCTGATTATTGTGCTGATTTTTGTTTCTCCCTCTGAATCTTCCGCTGATGGGATACACAAAATGGTTATTCGGGCCGATCTGTTGAAAGTAAAAAGCCTTATCGAGACCAATCCCGGTCTGGTAAACAGCAGGGATAATGAAGGAAAGACTCCCCTGGCTGTTGCCGCATCAAGGCTCAAACAGTTCCTGCCTCTCGAGATGTTTGAGATTGAACAACGAAAATCGATCATAAGCCTTCTCATTGCCAACGGCGCGGAAATCTCAGATTTGACAGAAGCCATCGCGGCTGGAAATATGGAAAAAGTGTCTCTCTTCATCCAAGAAAATGCTCAGGCGGAATCCCATAAGGATGGTTTTCAAACTCCCCTGCATTGTGCCGCTTTCTGGGGGCAGAAAGAGATATCGAGACTTCTCATATCCAAAGGAGCTGATGTTAATGCACGGGGCCCGGAGGGAACGCCGCTGCATCTTTCTGCAATGCTTGGTTACAGTGGAGTGACAGAACTGCTACTGTCACAGGGAGCCCATGTTGATGACAGAGATGATTCCGGCCAGACTCCACTTCAAATGGCAGTGAAGATGGGAAGCATAATCTACTATGATCCCAGAGACCGCTCGTTCCATACAATGGAGCCACATCTGCCTGCAGAGAAAACGAATGAATTCGTGGAAGTCATCAGGCTGATTGTAGCTTCAGGAGCTGATGTTAACAGGAGGCAGCAGAAAAATGGGCGCGCTGATCTGACACCTTTACACATTGCTTCGATAAGAGGCTGCAGGCGGACTGCAGAGCTCCTCATTACGGCAGGCTCAAAGTTGAATCTGAAGGATGACACTTATGGATTCACACCTCTTCATTGTGCTTCTGCGAATGGGAACAGTGAAGTCGTGAAGCTGTTGATATCTATGGGTGCTGACCTGAATCTGAAAGACAGGAATGGCACAACTCCACTGAAAGCCGCAATTGAAAAAGGTCAAAAAGATATGGCGGATTTGCTGAGAAGCCATGGAGCCAGAGAATGAAACATCTGCCAGGTTTATCACGGAATATGCCTTCATGAATGCTCCACTCTATCTGTCAGAATAGCAGAGCAGGCTCAAGAGATCAGGCCGGCACAGAGATGAGAGAGATGTCCTGAGCACTTCAAGAAAAAAAACATCGCTTGCAAGGGGGATTTGGAATTTCTGGGCGAAAGCATGATTATACTCAAGAGTATAAGTAACGCCATGAGGCAAGCCTCATGGAATCAAAATAAACCTCGCTTTTCACCCAGTGGGGTATCACTGGCTGCACCATTTTAAATCTAAGATGGGAGCAAGTACATGATGGTGTTTATTTTGAGCGTCACTATATGTTACAAAATTGTTAAAAGTAGTTAACTGTCCCTACTTATTTGATAAAAAGTAGTTAACTGTCCCCATTTTTATGATACACATATGCAGTGATCTGGATGAGGGTGAGAGGGCTTCTGTCGGCGGGAAGGGCAGGGGCGTTCATCTGCTGTGGAAGTGCGGCGCGAAGGTGCCTGATACTGTGTGCATACCGGCTTCGATGGAGATCGGGAAGGCCGTCGACGAAGTGATGCGGCACTTTCACGATGACGGCGGGACCAGGGAGTATGCAGTTCGGTCGAGCGCATCGATTGAAGACGGGCAGGTCAGATCATTCGCAGGCCAGTTTCACTCGTTCCTGAGGATAAAAGGCAGGACCTCACTTGAAGAGCACTGCGGGAGGATCAGAAACCTCGACAGCAGCGAGCACAGCCACCTGCAGAGCTATGCGGGCGAAGACGGCAGAAGCCTGGAGATGCACATTCTCGTGCAGGAGATGATAGACGCCGACTTCTCAGGAGTCCTCTTCACATGCGATCCGGTGAGCGGCAGCAGAAGCCACATCGTGCTGGAGCACGTGCAGGGGACATCAGAGCGCCTGATGGACGGGGCTGTCGCCGGCGAGCGCATCATATTGCACCGGGATGAATTCGAGAGCGGGGGCGCGCCTCAGCAGCCGGCCCGCAGGACGGCAGAGCCGCAAACTGCCGATCCTCTGTTCGATAGACTCGTCAGAGAAGCGCTCGCACTGGAGAAGAAGCTTGGTGCAAGCCTCGGCGGCGGGCCGCTGGATTACGAATGGGCAGTCAGGAATGGCGAGATAATATGGCTGCAGGTCAGGCCTGTGACAGCGCTGAGGCGCAGAACTTCATCGGTGATTGCCTTCATCCGGGACGGGGAGATCCCTCCAACAGGGCCGGACGACGTGCACTGGACCAGCATCAACGCAAGAGAGGCGATACCGATGGCGATAACTCCGCTCGTCCGCGATCTCGTAGTGCCTTTCGTCGAGCTGGGATTCGTGAGCATCGCGCGTCTCTTCGGAGACAGAGGCGAATACAGGGCCGCAGCGGTATTCGACGGCAGAGTGTTCCTGAACGTAACCGATCTGAAGAAACTGACCTCCCACTTCCCTGTAAAGAACCCTGAAGCCATCATCGAGTCTTTCCTGGCAGGCAGATCTGCAGAGCATGCGGACCTGAAGTTCTCGCCGTCGCTCGGCCCGCTCTTCCTGCACCTGGTGTGGAAGGAGCTCAATCTCGTCAATCAGACAGAGTCTTTCATGAGGAACGAGGAAAAGAGCTGGAGATACCCCGAGCCGTCCAGCCTTGAAGACATGCCGATATCAGAGATACAATCGAAGATGAAGAGCTACATGGAGATATCCGGGGGCTTCTACCTGCACTGCATGGGCTCGCTCCGGTATCAGAATCTCTACTCGCTGCTAGACAGAATTTGCAGAAAGCACGGCATGAGCCCATCTGAGCTGGTGCAGGGAGTGGGAACGCCTCTTTTCGCCTCGTCGGCGCTGCGCCTGCGCGATCTCGCAGTCACGCTGAAAGGCAGAGAGAGCCTTATCTTTGACGACAGCCTGAAGCTCAGGGAGGACTGGAAAGAGAGGCTCGACAGGGAGCCGGAGCTGGAGGCCTTCAGAAAAGAGCTCGGGATCTACATGGAGAAATTCGGGCACCTGGGAGACGGCTCGCTGGACATCTATCTGAAGAGCAACAGAGAAGAGCCTGAAAAGGTCATGATGCTGATAGCCGGCATATTCAGATCCGGAGATGCCGTGAGCAGCGGCGAATACCTGAAAAGGCTCTCGGCGAAGCGTAGCCAGGCACTGAAGAAGCTGAAGGCCGGCATGGCCTTCGGAGAAAAAGCCGTATTCGGCATCGTGCTCAGGCTCATGCACAATTCAGTGCACCTCAGGGAGAACGTGAAGTTTTACTTCAGCAGGAGATCAGACATATTCAAGATGTTCCTGATGGAGCTGGCAGGCCGCGCTGCAGCCTCCGGAGCCATTGACACCGCAGACGACATCTTCTTCATGACCTTCGACGAAGCAGTGAATCTCGATCCGAAGGCCGCTGACGCCGAGCTGAAAGAAAGGATAAGGGAGAGAAGGCAGCTCCATCAGAGGCTCCAGGGCCTGCCCTATCCGCTGCACCGGGTGGAAGGTCCTTCAGGCACGAGACTGTATTTTCCGGAGAAAAAGGAGCACGGCGCCATCTTCACAGGAGCAGGTGCCAGCGCCGGAAAGGCAGTCGGGAAAGCCCGCATAATTCTGAGCCTGGGCGAGGCTGACAGGCTGAATCCCGGCGAGATACTGGTCACAACGGCTACTTCTCCCTCATGGACACCGCTCTTTTCGATCGCCGGAGCTGTAGTTGTGGAGATAGGCTCGATGCTGTCGCACGGAGCCGTTGTGGCGAGAGAGATTGGAATCCCTGCAGTCATAGGGCTGCCTGGAATCGTCGAATCGGTTCACGACGGGGAGATTCTGGCCGTGGACGGCACTCTGGGGACAGTCGAGATCGTCGATTCGTCAGGCTGACAGCCAGAATAATTATCAGGCTCCTGGAATAAAGACACCCTGTTTTCAGTATTCAAGGGTGGAAGAGAGAATAGAAAGGAGCCCGATATCATGAACCAGAAGCACGCCATCCTGATCGTCATCACAGCAATGCTTCTCAGCCTGACATGCCCGGCAGTACAGGCACAGAACCCCGGCTGGAACGGACCATCCCTCATACCGCCCGAGCTCAACAAGGTGTTGAACCAGGGAATTCCTGTGAACATCAACGTCGGGAACGTGCAGAAGGCCGTGAACGCGCTCAACGGTAAGTCTCCTGCAGAGCTGCTGAATGTCAAGATACCATCGGAGATAATCAACGGGAAGCTTCCGGCGCAAATCCTCAATGGAAAATCGCCAGCCGAGGTTCTGAATACGAAAGTCCCGGCAGAGCTTATAAAAATCCCTGCAATCGGGGGCATAGACGAGCTGAAATCAGCCATGGACAGCTACAGCAGAGGCGACAGGAGTGGAGCGACCGCACTCTTCGACAGGCTCATCAATCAGCTCTCGGCGAGCGGCAACAAGGCGAAGCTGACAGAAACGCTGCAGCAGATCGGAAACTACCTGTCGCAGAACGGAGACAAGGCAAAGGCTCTCCAGTATATGTCGAAGGCAATCGACGCAGGCATAATAAATTCTGACTCAAAGGTTCTCGAAAACATACTCAGGGACTGCGAGCCGCTCTTCATATGGCAGGAGACAGAGAGCAAGACGGACACCGGAGGGCCTGTCAATCCTCAGAATAATCTAAACCCTTCAGGTGCCCTCGAGTCACTTCCTGTCAACTCGATAAGGCCGTCGAACACAATATCCATACCGAAAGTTCCGGCAGTGGATGTCATAAAGGCGATACCGATACCCAAAGCGCCACAGTCATCCGGCACACAGACATCACCAGCCTCTTCCAGCGCCCAGGCTCCCAGAGAGAGAAACACTGTGGCGATTCCAAAGTGCAATGAGCCTGCAGCGGCAAAGACGGTCGAGATACCAAAGTGCCAGGACGCCGGTTCGGCAAAGGTCATCGAGATACCATCATCAGGCGAGAAGAAGAACAAAGCCGCCGTTTCAGTCAAGGGAAATACAAAGCCTGCAGTGGCGTCTGCAGAAAAGCAGAAGGAGCAGAAACAGTCTGCACAGCTCCGGTACTCAGATGATGGAACACTGCTGATAGCGAGGAGCGCCACAAAGGGAGATGTGCTCGCATGCGCAGGCCCTCCTGCCAGAAACCTGCTGGCCTATGACAATCTCTTCGTCAAGAAGGAATGGTCCCGGTACTACCTCAACCCGGTGCCGGGAGGCCGCTACGCGCCATATGCCGCAGACATGGGCCTCGACATAGCCGCAGACAGGGGCTACCCCGTGTTTGCAGCGATGGATGGCGTCGTGCTCTATAACTCGCCTGCAGGCCACTGCAGGCAGAGAGGCCCGAATGACGATCAGGGCGCAATAAGAATCCGCCATTCCAACGGCTCAGATACATTCTACGCACATCTCTCAGGCCGGAACGGGTCGCTGAAGCCTGGAGCGAAGATAAGGCAGGGCGAATGGCTCGGCAACGTCGGAACGGCAAACAGCGTGGCCCATCTGCACCTGTCCATATTCTACGGCTACGTCAACTATGAGAATCCTTTCACAACAGCAAAGATGCTCTTCAACCCCTGGAAAGCTGTTGCCTTTGCCCAATAGCTTTCCTCAAAAGACTGGGCGGCGCGGAAATAATCTCACGCTCTGTGCTGCCCAGCTGCTTTTATTCTTTCAGAGGTTTTTTCGAGCTCAGACTGAATGTACTCAAAAAAGCAGGGGGACAGGCAGTTGTCAAGATTCACCTCCATAGCACTCATTCTTCTGGCTCTTCTTATATCAGCGAGAGCGGGAGCTTCTGCCGGAGAGATCGGCAGAGATATCGAAATCTCAAGATACCGGGTCTCCGCGACAATCTCAGATGACTGCAGCGCTCTTGATGTCAAGAGCGTCTTAACCCTGAAAAACAGAGGAGCTCTGCCCTGCTCCGCTCCAGCCATCGTTCTCGGAAAGGGATTCAAAGGCTCAATCCTGGACAGCGTGGCGTGCTTCGATGGCGATGGGAAGCCTTTGAAATTCACCTTTGAAGACAACGTTCTCCGCGTCGATCTTCGGCTCATTGGAGAGACGCAGCTCAAAATCTGCTACAGGCTCAGAGAGGCTGCGGAAAACGAAAAGGATGCCTACGGGCATTTCGCATTTCAGCTCAGTCCTGAAGACTGCCACATCAACGCCGCAATCACCAGGACAGACTGCTGGTTCCCGAGATTGCAGAACGGCCCTGTGAGAGCTCTTCCTCCCTTCGAGCTCACCATAGACGCCCCTGAGTGCTTCGAGGTAATGGCTTCAGGAAAGCTGGCAGACTGCAGCAGCGACGGCTCGAGGAAAAAGTTCCTGTGGAAGAGTTACAGGGATCTCACAGACAGGAGCCTCTTCTTCTTTGCCGCGAAACAGCATAAGAAGAGAGTAAGCTTCGCAGACGGCTTCTCAATAGACCTGTATTACCCTTCAGGATCATTGGAAGAGAACCTGAAATCGCTTGCCGAGACAGTGCACAGGAGCTACAGCTTTTTCGAGGATTCGTTTGCTCCCTCTCCCTGCCGCGAATACAAGATGATGGCTTTTTCCGGAGGCTATTCAGGCCTCTGCAACTCAATGACGGCGCCGGTGTCGCTGTTCACGAAGCCCATAGTCAACAATGAGATGGGTTTTCCACTGAGGACGGTGGTCCACGAGGTATCGCACACCTGGTGGGGCAACATGGTCGTGCCTGATCCTTCCAGGGATTACTGGCTCTTCGAAGGATTCGCCAAATACTCTGAGATAGTGGCACTTAAACCGGTCCTGGACATCGACGCTGAGATGGAGAGCTTCCGACGCCTCAAGGCGCTGTCTCTTCCCTATCTCGACTGCGCTCCTTCGGTGCAACAGGCGAACAAGGCATCTGAGCGCGTGCTGCAGACAGTTTCGGCCTATTACAGGGGAGCCCTTTTCCTCAGGATGATTCGATCCGTCATGGGCGCAGAGCAGTTCAGCGCCGGGCTGAAAGACTATGTCCTTCAGTGCAGAAACATGACAGCGACGACAGATCTGCTCAGGAATCTGCTCAATGGCAGAAGCGGCAGGAATCTCAGGGAGATCTTCGCAGGATACCTGAACGGCCGGGGATTCGCGTATTATACCCTCGCCGGAGTGGGAGGGAGGCTCAATTCAAAAGAAAAAACCATCACAGACTTCGTGCACTTCAGCAACACAGGCGCTCAGCCGGTTGTCTGCGATGTCGAGTACAGCTCTCTGAATGGAAAGGAGCGGGGACCGCTCTTCGTGAAGAAGGGCGGCGGATGCATGTTCTATGTTGTGCGCGGAATAGATGAGATGCATTTGCCGATAGCCATAGATCCGGACGGCGTATTCCCTGTATGTCCTGACGGCAAGAGAGGATGCGGCGGGACCGCCCTATACGAGGAAGGCCGCGTGCGCCTGAGGGATGTCATCAGGGGAGCGCCGCTTTCAAGAGCCGGGATAAAGGACGGAGACGTTCTGCTCAAGATAGACGGCAGGACGCCGCCGAAAGACGATATATGCGGGCTGAACAACCTGCTGCAGCGGCAGAAGGGCTCTGTCATGGTGCTCACCGTTGAAGGCCAATTCGGGATGGGAAAGAAGGTACCTGTAAGGTTCTGATTATAAACACTGAGCGTAACAATGGGGAGATGGAGAGGATGGGGAGTGATTCTGATAAAGCTCTCCATCTCTCCTCTTCCAGTGCCATTGCTTCTAACGGAACTGCGCCGCTTTGCTCTTCAGATACGAGCAGGCGTATTTGTTCAGTAGAAACTCTTCAATCTTCCTGTCCAGATCGGGTCTCTGTCTGCCTTCATCGTTCCCGGCGCCTTTATGCTCAACTGTTACAGCAGGCTTCTCCGTCCCGCCTCCGGCCTTGCGGCTGCCGGCATGCTCTCCTCTGAACTCAAGAGCCAGATCAGTCTTTTTCATCTCGAAATCAACATCGTTCATGGCTCTGGCCCTGTCCAGGATCTCGCCGTGCCGCTTCAGCTCTTCGTCGATATCGGCATCGGGTCTGTGGAGCGTCAGGATCTTCCTCGTGCTTTCCAGAAAATGGGTGCGGAACCTTCCGTATTCACTTTCACTCACTTCCCTGGACTTCTCGAGCACCTTGACGAGCATGTCGTTGTTGCCCGACTGGCCTATCCGCTCAGGATTGGCCTGACTGACGGCCGGAATTATGCAGGGCTGATACTCTGAGATGAGCTCCTTCTGATTCTCTGTCAGAAGCCCTTTCACGCTGCCCAGCACCTTCTTCTTCGCAGACAGATACTCGAAGCGCCTCTCCCGGACCTTTTGCTCAACGCGTTGAAAGCGCTCGATGGTCTCTTTCGACGGCGATCCTCCGCAAGTCAGCTCTTTCTTCATCTGCAGAAGTATTGACTCCATATCCCTGTCATTCTCTGAAAGCGTTCCGTTGAGCTTTTCCTCACAGGTCACTGCCGAGTCGATTAAAGGCAGAATCTTTGCAGTCTGATCTTTCGAGACATAGAGCCCGTTGAGCAGATTGATCGTCTGTATCTCCCTGATGAGCCCCGGCACGGCCGACTGGGCCGCAGGCGCCGATACTACGGCTGCTCTGGGAATACCCCATAAAAAGAGCGCTGCCATCAAGGCGCACAATGCCATCCACCTGAATCTGCCCGCCTTTCCATTGTCTGTCTTTGATAAGTTAATCATGCCATATCCCCTCCTTTCCCATAATTACATCACAGCACTGTCAAAAAACACTCAAATCGCTGCAGGAAGCATTGTATCAGCTGGCTTTTTGAAATATAATAGCAGTGGCGGTGGAAAATTCCCTACTTCCTTCAATCGGGGCCTGACATGAACGACGATACCGTGTTTTATATCTTCGGAGGAGCCATAGCTGTTGCCATAGCGTTATTTGTGCTCCAGTTCATCATCAGAGCATGGGCGAGGTACGCTGTCAACTCCAGGGTTACCATCACACCACAGCAGGTTGCCAAAGGTGACGAGATCAATGTTACAGTGGATTTCACGCCGAGATTCCCTGTCACAATAGATATGATAGAGATCTCCATAGAATGCCAGCGGACATACAGGGAGCGCCAGGGCGGCGAGCTCTTCTCCAGGAGAGACAGGGACACGCTTGAAGTGGACAACGTATGCAAAGAGACTGTGTACATCCCGTTCCAGGGAGAGGTGGGAGCCGGCGAAAACAAAAGCTTCTCAACGCCTGTAACAGTTCCCACCGACGGTGTCGCCACCAAGCGGGCTTCGAGAGACTGGAGCGAGGCCCAGCATATAAGCATCGAATGGTATGTCACAGTCAGAATCAATATAAAACTTATGCCTGACGCCATTCACAGGACAAATATCTATGTGACCTCGAAATTATAGAGCCCTGGAATCATTCCTGCGTTTCATGGAAAGGATTGCCTGGATAACACTCTCGCAAATCTGATATCATCAGAGATTCCTGCCGAGAGCCTCTGCGAGCACTTCCTCGAATATCCGGGCGGTCTTCTTCGCACAGCAGGAGATGGCAACGGACTTCAATGTGGTTTGGCCGCATGAAAGCGAATATCTGTTTATCTCATTGATCATGATCGATGCGCACAGCCTGTCAGGCATTCCTCCGATTCCAGCGCCCATCGGAGTAAACACGATTCCCTCCAGCCCCTCTGCCGATGCAGTTTCCAGCGACGCCTGGACAGCTGAGGCAAGACATTCGGGAGTGGTGCGCATCTTCAGGCGGAGCAGAAAGAGCGGATTGAAGTCATACTTGTCCAGAACGGCTGCGTGAATGACGCGGCTGTAATTTTCAAGATTTCCCGCCCCTGTAACTACAGCCTCTCCGCAGGTTATTCCACCTGGCCACCGGGACAGGGCCTCTTCTTCGATCGCCGCTCCTCCAAGCTTTTTGACCTTCTCCGCCACATGAGAGCCCCAGCCGAGGCTCAACTGCCTGTTTGCAGCGATTACGAGCCCGCCGTACCCTTTTACGAGAAGCGCGTCGCCGTGGATTATCGTGATCTCCATCATTTCCCTCCGGATCGATTTCCGTATCAATGATCCTGTCATTGCAGTTTTCGACAGAAAACTGCTGATTCATTGCATGTCTCGGCATGAAAGGGTAATGAGCATGTGGACAGAGAATTATCTTAGTAATACGACTTGCGCACTGATTTGGGTAACGGGTACGCGGACTGGCTTCAGATTAAGGATTATGGCAATTCTAACGGTTTTCCTGAAAACATTTATTTTATTGCCCTGACCCTGTACCCCATACTCTTCAGAACCAGGCATTGAATGGAGCTGACAGCAGATGTCCGAGACCCGGAAAGAACGAGAGCTGATAATCTTCGATGGCAAGGAGCAGATTAAAAAGGTATACGCCCAGATCTGCCATTTCGAGCAGCCGGAGCAGCTCTTCGGCGATCTCGGGAGCACCGTGGAAGAGCAGCAGAAAACCCTCTCCAGCGCTTATAAATACCTGATCAAACTCTACCACCCCGATCTCTTCCGCGCCGACCCTGAAGAGCACCAGATAGCGGACAACATAACGAAGATGCTCAACTATCTCAGGATGGAAGCTGAAAAGAAGATAGGCAGGGGCATTTACGGCAAGGCAGTCGAATCGGAATCGCAGAAGCCCGAATGTATTATAACGACTGCGAGGAGGGAATACAGAGTCATCGAGTATCTGATCCGGGGTGACGATTCAGATGTATATCACGCCGAATTCGACGATCCTGACGACAGATTCGTGCCTGTAAAAAAGGCAGTGATCAAGATTGCGGACAGCCCGTCTAAGAACCACCTGATCAAGAATGAGGTGCAGGTGCTGAAGATATTGAGCCATCAATCCCTTCCCGAGCTGGTCGACGACCTGCTGATGCCGGAAGAGCGCAAGAGAGCGGTCATCACGAGGATGATAGACGGGCACGATCTGTACCAGATCCGGGAGAGATTTCCCGACGGGCTCGATGAAAGGCACGCAGTCTGGGTCTTCGAGAGGCTTCTGTCAGTGCTCGGCTTTCTGCACTATCATGCCATACTTCACGGAAACATAGAGCCCGGCAATATCATGATGAGGGGGCGCGATCACAACGCCTTCCTGCTCGACTTCAACTACAGCCTCGTGGAGCCCGGCAAAGGCGAGGCACTCGAGATCGTGAACAGGGAATACACCGCGCCTGAAGTGTTCGAGCACAAGGCCCCGCATCCAGCTTCTGATCTGTATTCTCTGGCCAGATGCATGATATACCTGCTGGGCGGCGACGCGGAGAAAGAGCAGATACCGGAGCGCGTAGACAGGAGGATTGTCAGGTTCCTCGAAGGCTTTCTTATACGGAATCCCGGCAGGCGGGCGAACGATGCGTGGAAGATGTACAGCGCCCTCTCCGATCTCAGGCTCAAGATATTCGGAGCCCGCCATGAGTTCTATCCGTTAATAATGCAGTCGAAATGAGGTGATCATGTGGGAGGCTCGAGCTACGACCGCGATGTGATAAGCACAAGCAGCAACAGGGCGTTTTCGGACATCTCCGACCAGCAGATCAGCAGCAGCGCTGTGGATTACTCCCTTCTTCCCAGGGTGACAGGCCAGAAAAAGTGCCGGGTCATCGACTGCTTCCACAAGAACCCGATAGTCTGCATCCTCGATGTGACAGGCTCGATGGGCGACTGGTCGAAGGTGATCTACGACAAGCTCCCTCTCTTCTTCGGCGAGATAGAGAAGCAGGGATATCTCGATGACCCGGCGATCAGCTTCGCTGCAGTCGGGGACGCGTACAGCGACAAAGCCCCGATCCAGATATGCAACTTCTCCCAGTCCAGAGAGCTGGACGACTATCTGTCGAAGATCTGGCTCGAAGGAGGCGGAGGCGGCCAGAACAGGGAGTCATACGAGCTGATGGCCTATTACTATCTGAATCACTGCATCCTGACGAAGCCCGAGCTGTCCTTCCTGTTCATCTCAGGCGACGAAGGCTTCTATCCGCAGCTCAATCCCAGCCAGATCAAGACGATCTTCGGAGACAACTCTGAAAAGCTGGACTCGAAGGTGGTCTTCGAGAAGCTAAGCAGGAAGTTCAACGTCTTCCTGCTCCATAAGAAATACGACTATGACAACCAGGACAAGGCGATCCTGACACAGTGGAAGGAAGTGCTCGGAGAGAGAGTGCTGATTCTGTCCGACCCCAAGTCGGTGATCGACGTGATGCTCGGCGCAATAGCACTTACGAGCGGCACCAGGAACCTGGACACATACCTGGATGACATGAAAGGAAGGGGCCAGACGGCGAAGAGGCTCAAGGATGTTGAGAGCACGCTCGGCACGTTCAATGAGACGCTCGCCATAGTCAAAGTTACCGTCTCAGGCCGCCTCCCTTCGGCTCCGTCAAAGATGCCGCCCAGGGGAAAGAACAGGTAGCCGCTTTCAAGACAGACTGAAAGAATGAGGATGGAAGACCTTGCTGATAGCAACGATGCCGCTCCTGCCCAGATACAGGTATGACATATCACGCCATCCCCTGGTGGATCAGCTTCGCTACAACACGGTGATGCCGCTCGACGTGGACGTGGACAGGGCTGTGTGCGAGCTGCTGAAGGCCGCCGAATCGAAGCCGCTCTGGCTGGATCTCAAGACGAGGCAGCTCAGGATCACGAAGTTCGCCTATCTTCCCTACTCTTCTGTGGAACTGAGCCATTCGATAAAGGTGGAGCTGCCCTGCGCGATCCACTTCAAAGACTGCGTGGCCGAGATCGCTGGCATCGCCGAAGGCAGGAAGCTGATTCTCTCTGAGCGGCCGCAGAGGACTGTCGGCGCCGGAGAGCCTGTGAACATTCTCGAGCCCACACTGGAGATTGAAGGCTTCCTGACCGATCAGGACAGGGATTTCGTCAGCGCCGCATCGTCACAGGGGCTTCACAGATATATGCTCTCCTTCGTGGAGAAGAAAGAAGACCTGGAAGAGCTGCTGGCTCTCGACAGCAAGGCGGAGATCGTTGCAAAGATCGAGTCTCAGCGCGGCCTGGAATTCGTGGAGGAGTGCGCGCGCTCCTATCCAAGAGTGAGGCTGATGGCCGCCAGAGATGACCTCTACATCAACATGGGAGATGATAAGGCGGAGATCATCCAGGCTCTCCTTCACATCCTGAAGCACGATAAAAATGCCATCGCCGCCTCGAGAATCCTGACCTCCCTCCTCGACAGCCCGGCCGTCAGCATGGGCGACATCTCGGACCTCTACATGCTCACGCTGATGGGCTATTCGTCTTTCATGCTGAGCGACGAGATATGCAGGATCCGGGATGTATTCAGAAAGGTGACAGGCGCCTGGGAATCCTTCGGCAATGTTATGCAGAAAGACAGGAAGGGCAGAAAAACCTGGCGGAATGTGAATATCTGATATGAGCAGACACAGATCGCCGCGGCTCAGGAGCTCTGCAGAGCTCCGCTCTTATGTCAGAAGGCTCATCACCCTCTCCCGGGGCATTAGCGGTGAGCGATTCTGGATTGTCATCGGCGACTTCGATCATTTCAAGCATTTCAACGATCTCTACGGAAAGCCGATAATCGACTACCTGCATGGCAAAGCGAAAGATCTCATCGAGAAGAGAATGGCAGGAGAGACTCTGAATGGCTCTCAGGCAGCCGGGAGATGCCTCTTCCTCGGCGACGAGGTGATTGCCGTGCTGCCTCGATCGAGACTTGCAGAAGATGATATACGCGTTTTTCTCGACTCCATAAGCAGGGACATCAGGGATCTCTTCCACAGGCAGTATATGGTGGCGGCGCTCTCGATAGAGGGAGGAAACTGGGAGTACAGGGCTCCGCAGGAGAGCGGGAAGCTGGGCAGAAAGCTGAGAGAGTGCGGCATCATCATGGATCAGGCGCCGAGAAAAAAGGGGTATCTGCTTCTTATAAAGCTAGAAGGCGAAGGCGTGGATCCGTTCCTGGAGCTGGGCAGGGCAGCAGCAGAAGTGGAGAGCTATATAAGGGACAGCGACGCAAAGGTGAGATGCACTCTCGAATGGGTATTCAATCGGGAAAGAGGCTCCTATCAGAGTGTCAATGACGGCTGGCTGCTGCCCCTTTCCCTTTCATGGGGAGCTGTCTCCAGCGGAGCAGTCCAGCCAGCTCCGGCAGAAACAGGCGTAGAGAGTGGATTCAGTTTCGATGATGAAGTCAACAGGCTTCTCGAAACGGTTCACCACACCCTTCATCAATCCAAAAAGAGCAGGAGATCGGTCACTATATCAGCTTGCAGACCTGAAGGCGAAAAAAGGAAGGCTGCCTCTCCTGTGATAACACTGTGCGATGCGAAACCCTACTGCGCTGGAAAGACAAAGTATCCCATCGTCAACGACGACTGCCTGAACAGGGTAATCTCCGAGCTCTCTGCACGAGAGAAGGCGGGCACTCTGATACAGTTTGAGAAGTCGTATCTCGCAGGCGCAGGTTCTCAATCCGGCGGCGCTATGAAGAGAATGGGTCTCAAGGCCATAAACGACAGCTACGGATATGACGCAGGCGACTGCGTAATCCACCTTCTCGAATCGGTCTTTCACGATGAGCTGCGCCGGTTCTGCAGGGCCAGGAGAATCAGCAGAGCGAATGTCCATATCTCGAGGTTTGTAGACGTTTTCACCATCTATTTCTTCAACACCCACATCGCCGCCCCTGGAATAGAGAGGTTTGCGTCAATGGTATTCAGGGAGTTCAACACCAGGGCCTGCGGCATCTCACTTGCATCTCTCACCGCGTTTGTCGTGCACAACAGGGAGAAGCTGAGAGGCTCAGAGCTGGCGAGGAGGCTGGCGGTCACGGCTCTCTCTTCAAAGACCTCACTGAAGGACGAGCTGACTGAATGCATCGCTGTAAGAGAGTACTCGGCCTCATGTGAAGAGAAGGCGATGGAGATTATCGAGCTGAACGCCGCGAGAAGCGCACTCAAAATCTCGTGAGCGGCTCGAAAAAGAGAGACCCCGCACAGGGCGGGGTCTCCAAGATTACATTAAATCTCCATATTCTGTTTGTTAATAAAAGAGTCTGTCCCCATTTCTACATGAAATAGTTGAAGGCGTTAGGTTGCTGTGTATTGCCGAACGGCGCGATGCCTCCCATATTCTGCATCATGCTCTTCTGGGCGGCCATCGATTGCTTCAACTGCTCAGCATTGATTCCGGCCATCGCGAGAGTGGAGGTTATCTTTTCCTCTGTCTCCGTCTTCAGCGTGACTCCCTTCAGGATGGAGTTGGCGTATGTCATGTACAGCGACATAACAGCCGTGCCCATAGAGGGAGAGCCTCCCTGCTGGCTCTGCATCATCGCCACTTCCTGCATGGCAGCCTGGCAGAGCATGTCGAACTGCGAATCCACATCGCCGCCTTCCAGGTTCATGTATGGCGCCAGTGGATTCAGCGCTCCGAACGGGTTGGCGCCGGGCTGGTTCACGAAGCCCTGCGGAAGAGGCACGTTGTTGAACTGGCTGGGCAGTGAATACGGGTTCGTTTCACCTGCATTGGCCGGAGCGGCCGCTGTTGGCGTTTCGCCCGGATTCGCGGCGGGATAATTTCCTCCTGTAGGCGGAACAGCCTGATTCCCAGTATATGAGTAGCCTCCGGTGCCATTGGCTACCGTCGGCGTGTTGGGAACTCCGACTGCCACGTTGTTTGAATCGACTGGAGGCAGATTGGAGCTGTCCACGAGCGTGTATCCGAACTTCTGGCTTGGATCCTGCTTGAGCAGGGTCTGGAAAGTGCCGTACTGCTCCGGGCGGATTACCTGGCAGCCTGCAGACCACGATCCCACGTTTTCGCCGCTCCCGCCTGGATGGAAGTAGATCCCCCAGCCGGCTCCCTCTGTCTTGTTTATCCTCTCATTGTCCTGTATGACGCCGTCGTTGTTGAAGTCTACGTTGATATTTACATTGCCGGCCTGGCCGAGCGTCGTGTCGACGCCCCATTTGCCGCCGCCTCTCTTCTCGAACGTGCCGACCGGGTAGGAGCCGTCTGCCACATGCGAGAAGCCGCTCCCTTCAGGTCCTGAATAGCCGTAGCCCGTGCCGCCTGGATCTATTCCCGCATCGACGGTGCCGTTGAATGCGTATATTTCGGGCTTTCCATCGTGCATGCGAACCGCGTAGATTGTATCGTTGTATTTGTTCCCCTCGGTGGTTCCCGCCTCGCCGTTCTGCCAGCTTCTTATGCCGATCAGGTTCAGCTCGTCGTTGCCTGTCTTCCACTGGCTCTCATCCCCGCCGGCCATAGCCACCGCGACGTCGTGCAGGTAGTTGTACTGCTCCTCGGGAGTCATGTTGTTGAAGTTTGCAGGCATTGTGGGGCCGTTTACGGCGGACATCTTGTTTTGATAGTCTGTCTCGATCCTGGCCTTCTTGCCGTCGAAGTCTGTCGCGATGGCCTCTTTCTTCTTGACCATCTCGTCCTGCAGGGCCTGCTTCTTCGCGGCAGTCTCCTGCTCTACGGTCTTCTTCTGGGCCTCGACCTGTGCCTCCAGCTCTTTCTGCTTCTTGGCCTTCTCTTCATCGGCGATCTTCTGCTCTTCGATCTCCTTTTCTTTCTGGGCCTTTTCTTCTTCTATCTGCTTGAGCTTCGCCTGGCGCTCTTCCTCGATCTGCTTCTCCTTTGCCTGCCGCTCTTCCTCGAGGGCCTTTTCCTTCTCTTTCCTCTCTTCTTCCAGCTTCTGCATCGCGGCCTTCTTCTCGTCCTCGATGCGCTGGCGCTCCTGCTCCTTCGCAGCATTGTCCGTCAGATTGACATTGTCAGATGACGAGCTGCTCTGGGAGCTGGATGTCGTCTGAGATGACGACGAGGTTGTGGATGACGATGATGTTGTGGATGTTGATGACGTCGATGTTGTGGATGTCGTCGCAGCAGGCTTCGTTGTAGTCGTCGCTGCCGGCTTTGAAGAGCCTCCATCGTTGATAATCATAAATATAATCCTCCTCGACACGTACTACGCCCTATCATGTATTATCACTTAATCAGGGTGAAAAGTAAATGGAAAGTTACAATTTTAACATTTATTTAACAATCAGATGGCAAAGGCACAGGGATGGTCTTCAGAAAACAATGAGGCCAGTCAGATGCCTTCCACAACGTGCGAGACTTCTCTCAGCAGGACGCCTTCGCTGTCATACCACTGCTCGCCTGTCAAAGTCCCTGATTCATCCCTGATGAAGCGCTGCCAGCTCTGCAGGCTTCCATCCCTGTCATAGAATGCCAGAGCGGCCAGGTTGTTCGTCTCGTCGTAGCTGTATATGATCGTGCTCAGGTTCTCGCCGGCGCTGTCGTGCCACCGGCGCTCGGCCAGGTTGCCGCATTCATCGTATGTGAACGATGTATATCCAAGCAGCGAATTATCGCAGTCGAAGATCCCCTCCTCGTCTATCCTGGCCTTGTCGTCGTAGCGGTAGCGGCATCTCTTGATGAGGCGCTCTTCCCTGTCGAACCAGTGCTCCTCCAGTATGCCGCGGTCTTCATTTTCGTTATAGTAATAGCGGACGGCATATCTGAACTTTCCCGCTTCGGAATACTCTCGGCGCTCCCGGAGCAGAGCTGTCCTCTCGTCGTAGAAGTAGTGATTGAATATGAGAAGCGCTCCCTCCCTGCTGAACGAGTATGACTCTACAGGAAGAGTCGAGCCTTCGACATAGATATAAAATGTGTTCGCAGGCTTCTTCGAATCCCTCTTGAATTTTGACGCCTTCACGACCTTGTCATCTTTATCATATGAAAGCTCCATGCGCTCCTGCGGAGCTGTTCCTGCAGGGAATTCCCTGACACCGGTGATCCTGCCGTAGCTGTCAGCCTTCATAGACTCGAAGACACGCATCTTTACCGCAGCGTCGTCAACCCCGGCCAGCAGTGCATCATAGTCCAGAGCGATCTCACTGGCCACAGCGTCGGTGTATGCGCTCATTCCTTCCATGGGATGTCTTCCTCCTTCCCGCTGTCGGCAGTCCCCATAATGGCTAAATCAATAATTAAGCGTCCGGGCATCGATCCCTTCAGCCGCGTCATTGTTGAGCGAAAACCCGATATGAAGGGGCATCGGAGTCTTTACGCCGATATAATCGTAGTAGAAGAGCATCCACCTGCCCTTTTTCTCATATCTGTAAGGCCTGAGATCAAACATCGTGCGGATGGATGTGCCCTCAGGGAAGGCGAAGACCATCACCCACCTGTCGGCCAGCACTTTGATCGGGTCGCTTCCGATGCTGACCATGGTGTTGCCGTGCAGGTGCGGCAGATCAGTGACCTTGTACGACAGAGTGTATGAGTTTGGCGTTCCCATGGCGGCTGGACGGGACGGGAACAGGAAGAACGTCCACATTCCGTAGCCCTGCTGATCCGACTCGGCTGAGTAGCGCCTGTCCAGCTTCGCCACATCATCTCCGCTCTTGAACCCTGTCGCCTGGTCGGGCCTCACGAGGTTGGGAGAATAGTCATAGAAGAACCTGAAAGGCCTGTTCCGCCCGTCTGATCTGCCGTAATGAGTCACCCTGCAGTAGCCCCTGTGCACTTCGAACAGGCACGATATCAGGCTGAAATGCGCCGGCACATCGCTGATCTTCTGGCAGCTATCCTTATTGAAAGGGTTGTATCCCAGGGACTTCGAATAGTCTCGCGCCGCCCCTTTGAGATCGCCGAGCTTTTCGAGGCAAAGCGCGCGGTTGTACATGGCGATCTTCCAGTCCCTGTTCAGCGAGAGAGCCCTGGTGAAGGCATCCCTGGCCTTTCCGTAATTCCCGGATCTCACAAGCGAGAGCCCTGTGCGGTAGCACTTCACATCCTCATCAACTTGAGCCTCCCTGATGAAAGCCCGGATCTCCTTCTCACCCCAGTTGGCTCCCTGGCTGAGAAGACTGCCAGATGGCGGATCATCTGCTGATAAGGCAAGACACGACAGCAGCAGCATGGATATCGCAGCTGTAAAAGCAGACAGAAGCAGTCGATTCTTCATTGCGCCTCTCTCAACAGGCATTGTGTATAGCTATTCAACAGCCGCCTGCTCAAACCTTTCCGGCAGCGGCGCGCCTGAAATAGAACAGGCGCCACTCTGGGTACGATGGCGCCTGTTCATGTCCGGGTCCGTCTGTATTGTCTGCACAATGTTACTGCTTGACTTTCTTCAGCTCATTTTCCAGCTTTCTCGTATATGACACCAGGCCGGGGTCATTTTTGATGACCGCGTCACGGTTTTCCGGAGTCGAATAGAGCATCATGAATCCATTGGCCACATACTCTCCCATCGAGCGGTCCGCAAGCGAGCCTCCCAGATGCGACTTGGCCCACCAGTTGCCCTTATCATACGAAGTCCTGCAGAGCCCTTTCAGCTCATTCGCATCGTTCTGATTCAGGTTGTTGGTCCATATTCTCGTAATCTTCGCATTCACATCAGGAACGAGAAGATCGTCTATGGCGTGGCCCATTTCATGAGCCATTGCGAGCGAATCGCCTGTGCCTGGCGTCGGTCCCTGCCCTGTGAGCTTTGCCTTCGGGAAGGCAATTACCTTGTCGCCGTCATCTGATTTGGCGCCATAGAAATATGCGCCATATGCCCAGTTCGTCTTTATCCCTCCGGGCCATCCGCCGGGAGGGCACTTGATCGGATTGCCGCTCTCATCCTTGACTATATTGCCCTTGTCGTCTTTCAGGACTGGAATGTCAGGGCTGTCAGGGTCGCATATGCAGATCTTCACTTTCCCGTCATAGAGCGCTTTTATATTCTCGGCAGGCATATTCCTCACGAGAGCCATTTCCTGTTTCAGCTCGTCATTCGTGAGAGGCCTTTTGCTGCCGACGCAGTAAACACTCATCTGCCGCATCATCTCCTCAGGGGAGATGCCTGAGCCTGCCTTTGCTGAAGAAGATGAATATGTATCGTTGATCGGTGTGCCGAAATTCTCTGATCCTGCTCTGGCGGCCTGAGCGGCTCCGCCCTGAGCCTTGCTTACCTGGTTTGATATGACTGCCTGTATCATTTTTTTCCCCTCCACTCTCTCTTCTGTAATCATTATGCCATGCATCGCCGTGACAATGAAGTTCCACCAGCGTCCCAAAAGTGGGGACAGTTAACCACTTTTCATCCCAGAAGCAGGGACAGATAGAAACCTGTTGCGCCCCTGAATATGCATCTTGGAAAGGTTCTATTCTATATCGGCTGAAAATGTGGTATGATCCTGATATATGTTGCAGCCCATACGAAGACAAATCCAGTGACGGAAGGTGAGCACCAATGATGGATCCGATTGGAACGAGACCGATAGAAATCAGACAGGCTCCTGCAGCTGCGGCGTCACAGCCTGAGGAGAAAAAGCCGGAGACAGGAGCGCCTGCGGAGAGCGTGGAGCTCTCTCCAAAAAAAGGCTCATCGTTGAAGAATAAGCTCGGCGCGATAAAAGATGCCATCCTCAGCCAGAAGGGGAGGACATATCTCACAAGCATGGGGATCGGCGGAGCAGGGCTCGCAGTCGCAGGCGGACTGGCTTTCGGGCCGGCAGGCGCCATACTCGGAGCCATCGCAGGGATGTCAGGAGGAGCTGCCGCCGGAGCGCTCATCAGCTCGCCATTCTCATTCTTCGGCTGGGGGCACCACGGCAAGGAGAAAGTCCCGCCCGGCTCTGACGTCAATATGAATCCCGCTCCCACCGTATCGACTCTTCTCGCGCCTGAGGCGGTGAAGGAGACCGACGAGGTGACAAACTCCGAGACAGTCCCCGGAAACCGCATGACCCTGATGAAGAATGGCGTCACATCTTTTCCGGAGCGCTATGCGATGATGGAGAAGGCGAAGAACAGCATAAACCTGCAGACCCTCATCTTTCACAGCGACGAGACAGGCTGGAAGACAGCCGAAATCCTCGCAAAAAAAGCAAAAGAAGGCGTGCACTGCCGCGTCATCTATGACTGGATATCATCGGCGGATTCGGATCCCGCGATCTTCAAGATGATGAAGGAGGCAGGCGTCGAGCTGCAGGCCTTCAACACGCCTGTCGACTACAAGTGGCATAACGAGAACAACGAGGCGATAATAAAGCACATGCACGACGCATTCACTGATTTCGCCCACGGCCTGACCGCAGAGGAGATGGCCAGGCCTGACAAGTGGATTGCCGAGAAAGGCGAAAAAGAGTTCAGCTTCTGGATGAAAAACAACGAGAAGGTGCTGGATCGCCTCAAAGAGTATCCACCGCTGCTTCACAAGCTCAACAACAGATGGCACATGAAGATCCTGACGGTGGACGGCCAGGAGGCGATGCTGGGCGGCATGAACATTGGCTCTGAATACGCCAACGGCGGCTCGGAGCACCGAGATGTCTCGCTCGGCGAGAAGGCATTCTCTGCAGGCGCTTTCAGGGACACCGACGTAAAGACCGAAGGCCCTGTGGTCCGCAAAGTCAACGAGACTTTTGCCGAGAACTGGGCATATGCAGGCGGAGCCGATGCGGATAAAATTGCGGCTGAGAACCCGATGCCTTCAAAGGCCGGCGATACGACTACCCGTTTCATCAGCCATCAGCCCAGGGAGATGAAGGATAAGAACATAGAGAACTGGTACTACCAGATGCTCAAGAACGCCAGCAAGACAGCCTATATTACGAACGCCTACTTCCTCCCCACTCCCGAATTCAGGGAGGCGCTCAAGGATGCCGCAAAGCGCGGCGTCGACGTGCGGATCCTCACCAATTCGGTCCAGACAAACGACCTGCCGATCCTGTCCCAGGGAGGCCGCAAGTTCTACAGGGAGCTTCTCGAGGCAGGCGTCCGGGTCTACGAGCTGAGAAAAGACAACGAAGGGAAGTTCACGACGCTCCACACCAAGGCATCGGTCTTCGACGGCGAAGTGGCGACGATCGGCTCGCACAACCTCGATCCGAGAAGCTTCAACCTGAACTCGGAAGACACGATCGAGATACAGGACAGAGAGTTCGGAAAACAGATGCACGAGATGTTCCGCGGCGATCTCGGCATGTCGAACGAGATAACTCTGGCCGATCTGAACGAGGAGACGACAGCCGACAGGCTCGAGCAGTGGTTCGCAGCGGAGATTCTGAAAGACCTGCTGTAAAGATAACTGTCGCAAAGAGCTTATAATTACGGCGGCTGCCCTGGAGCAGTCGCCGTCTGTTTTCTTCCTGTCATCGCAGAGGTCCGGACTGTGGCTCTCAGGCCTCCTGCCCAGCCTGCCTTATCCTGCCGCTGTCAGAGAGCTCCAATGCGCCGCCCTTTTTGATGTATTCTCCCATCAGCGTTCTGAGCTTCGGACCGTCATTGACGGCGCTGTCGTCCCTGTCGGAAAAGATCGGGTTCCAGTTTCCTATGTTGTACGTCGTCGTGAGCCTGTATGAGCGGTTTGCGTCGAGAGGCTGCCCGCCTATGCTGATATCCACGACCCTGCTTCCCTCTGCCTTTCCCGGATCGTAGGCCATGGAGAGCCCTGACACCTGGAACAGCCCCTGGTCCCTTTTGGGCCCCAGAAGCCTGTTGACCCCGTCTTCGAGGAGCTTTTTAATGTCGCTTCCTTTTACATCCCAGGTCTCGACCCTCGTATCGAGGGATTTGCCCATCCACGGCGAAGTGTCAACGAGCGATTTGACGGTTATCTCGCCTTTTGGAAGCACTGCCGGAGCAGTATCCTTCCTGTTCGAGAAGAAGACGCTGTCAAGCACAGCCACATCGGCTCCAGTCTCCTTTCTCATCGCATCTGTGATGAGATTCCCGAGCGTCGAGTCAGTTCTGGTCTTCAGCTCGTGCGTATAATCCACCTGTGATGCGCCGAGCTTCTCGCCCAGAGTTTCCTTCTCCTTCGCGGCATAGCGGTCCGATATCTCCTTCACGTCGCCGTCCACAGGGGCATTCCTGTCTACAGGTATCAGCCTGTGCTCTATCGACGTTATCTTCTTCGAAGCTCGGTCTATCGAAAGCTGTATCTCGCCCAGGTACAGGTCGTCTGTCTTTACATCAGTATGGCTCGCTATTCCGGCCTGCACTATCCTCGTGCCGTTCACGACCACTTTTTCAAAAGTCGGCGTATGGGAGTGCCCTCCGATGATGAGGTCGATCCCAGGGACCTGAGCGGCGAGATCCTTGTCTGATAGTGTATCCTGATGGTACTGAGGCGAAGAGGTCAATCCCAGGTGGGATACGACGATAATGTTCTGTGCTCCCAGCGCTTTTACTTCGTCGACGGACTTTTTAACAGCCGCGATCGGCTCATCGATCGCGAGATCCTTGACGAGGCTCGGATCGACCATCTGAAACCTCTTCTGGGGAGTCCTCACTCCGATGAACGCTATCTTCGCGCCTTCCACATCGGCTATGACATAGGGAAGCATTCCTTCCGTGTTAGCAGACAGGTACGGGAAATCGGACTGGCCGATCAGCTTCTTTCCGTTCTCCACTCCGCCGTCGTCGTAGAAATGATTGCCTGTCGTGGCGATATCGCAGTCCCTTCTGTTCATCAGCTCCACTTCCTGCTGCCCTCCTGAGAGGGCCGAGCTGAAAGAATAATCCTGCCAGGCGTCGCCTGCGTCCACCCAGAAATCGTCAGGCTTTATCATATTTGCAACAGACGGCATATTTCCGTGGACATCGTTGGTCTCCTTGATCTCGAGCTTTATCTGGCTGTCTGTGACCTCGCCCATGATCTTCTTCTCGACAGTCTTGCCGTTGAGTGAAAAAGATATGCCGAGAGGGACCTTTCCAGTCTCTGCAGGGGCTTTGCTGTCCCTTCCGCCTGAAGCGGGAGCGGAAAGCTCGACGCTGTCCTCGCGCTCCCTGGACGGCTCCTTTTCCGCTCTCTGCGGGAGAGGCTGATGCTGCTGCGGCTTATTCTGGTTCAATCTGCCTATATCCATCTCGAGTCCCTCTTTCAGATAAATGCTCCGCTCAGTGAAGAGGCAGACAGAGGCCACCTATTCACAATATATGATAGCACCGATCCAGGATCCGGTGTATTGACAGATTGTAAATTTCCAGACTCGCGCAGATAATCTGCATGAAAGTATGCTGTCCCGGAAGGATTATGATAATGCCTCTCTAACCATTAAATAGGGGTGTTGAGGCTGCATTCGGATCAAGTTTTTCCATGTATTTGAGGATCAAGGGATCGAGAGAATCAGAGATCAAAAGAATTCTTCCTTCCCTGGTTCCCTCGACCACCAGGCCACTTGATCACTGCAGCCCTGACTGGAAATATGGGATACGATGGAGGGAACATGAACTTCACAAGGCAAAACCCGGCAAAGCCGTTTCTGCTCTTCGCACTTCTCGCGATCATCGTATTTCTTGCAGGATGCAACAGGAAAGTCGTGCAGGAGGAGCCTGTCCAGGGCGGTCACATAGTTCTGGCCGCAGACCCTTCGACTCCGCAGAACAGTGGAGAGCAGGCGCTGGAGACAGCCGTCTCAGAAACGGTGAAGGAACAGGTCGGGAAGATCAATGCAAAGAATGTCGAACTGGTGTTCTGCCTCGACACATCGAGCAGCATGGACGGCCTGATAGAATCGGTGAAGCAGCGGCTGTGGGACATAGCGAAGGACATCAAGAACATGCCGCAGGCGCCGACGCTCAGAATCGCGCTGCTCGCATACGGAACGCCCGGTTTTGGAAATGCATCGGGATATGTGAAGCTGATAAACGATCTGACTGAAGACACTGACGCCATACACAACGAACTGACGGCGCTGAAATGCAACGGCGGCGACGAATACGTTCCAAAGGTCGTCGTCTATGCCATAGACAACCTGAGCTGGGGGAACAAGCCCGATACGCTCCGCACGATCTTCGTTGCCGGCAATGAAAGTGCAGATCAGGGGCCGGTCAAAATCGACGAGATGCTCGACAGGGCAAAGAATACGAACACTCTTGTGAACACCATTTTCTGCGGTGCCGAAACTCATTTCTACGCAAAAGGGTGGAAGGACATAGCCGAAAAGAGCGGCGGAAAGTTCAGCGCAGTTGAGTTCAAGATGAATCTGCCACAGATAAAGCTGCCTCAGATAAAGCTGCCGATCAATATCAACATCCCCGGCATTACGCAGCCCACTGCCGCGCCTGTGATACCTACGCAGGCGACTCAGCCCGCGTCTTTCCCGACCTCGCCGGGCGCCTTCCCGACCGTGACGGCTCCTGCCACACCTGTCACAACGCCGACAGTGCAGGGCCAATTGCAGCCCTTTGCTTCTCCTTCATCCACGACTGCTGCTCTGCCGCCATCCGCAGCGCCGACATCTTCGATCAGGTCTCCCGGCGTGCCGGCCAGGCCCGCATCGAGACCGCCTTCTCCCGCCTCCACAAAGGCTTCTCCTTCCAGAACGGCGGCTTCTCAGCAGCCTCCAGGCCTTGTAAAGGTGGAAGGTACGATCACGGGAATAATGGGCGAGAACCTGCTGGTCAGGGAGACATACTCAGGCAGGAACAGGACATTCAGAGCAGACAGCTCCACCAGCCGTACCCCGTCATCCTGGAATCCCGCTTCGAACGATATGGTGGTAATATACTACAAGGCCCAGGACCCGGTGAGAGCCGCAAAGATCGAATTCATGCGCTGAGATCCTAGGGATAGATCTCCACTACAGTCGCAGCGTGCACGTAGCCCTCTGTCTTGTCCTTCGTGAGTATCCTGAACCACGAGCCTCTGCCTATCACGATGAAGAGCTCTCCCTCGCCGATCTTGCGGGCCGGCCTCGTGTTCGACGAGGGGCCGTAGAATATGGTCGTCGACCCGGCCGGATCATTTATCAATCCGATTCCCACGCCGTCGTTCCACCTTATGATGATGCTGTTTTTGTTCACATACCCTATATTGTTGTCGAGCGTGAAAACCTTCCACATGTCGCCATCCTTTGACAGCACGAGGAAGAGCTCCCCCCTGTTTATCTTCGTGAGTACAGGAGAGCTCTTGCTTTTCTCCAGATAGACGTTCGTCGTCTTCGAAGAATCGGTCGTCACCGCAACTCCAAAGGCAAAAGCAGGCGCCATCGATGCGCAGAGAAAAAGAAGTGCCAGCAGAATTCCGCAGCATACCGCCCTGGCAGGCGCGCATGAGTTCATGATTCTGGTGCTCATTCCATATCCTCCTTTATTTATAATCAAGAGTATGAGTAACGCCATCAGGCAGTCCTCATGACATCAAAAAAACCCGCTTCATGATGGTGTTTATTTTGAGCGTTACTGCATATGAAATCATAGTTCGTTTCCTTCCTCTGCAAACCCTTTAAGCGGCTTCGCCTGCAGGCCTGTCCGGCAAAGAGGAACTTTCACCGTTCTCCAGAAATACACTGTGGCAGATATATACGGAAATCAGGGAGGCTTGGGCCTCCTCTTCCATATCCAGTCATTCAAGGAGGCACAGAACATGAAGTGGCTCTTTTCACAGCTCAGAAAGCTGATAACACTCCTGCTTCCCAAGGAAGAGCGCTTCTTTGACCTCTTCATCGAGATGCTTCAGATTGTAATCGAGTGCCTCGACCTGATAAAGAAGGCAGAAGCGTCGAACATCAACCAGCTCGTCGATGACATAGAAAGACTGGAAGACAAGAGCGATTTCCTCGAGCACACGATACAGCAGAAGCTGAAGGGCAGCATCACCACGCCGCCGCAATTGAACAGGGAGGCGATACTGCAGATAGCCTCGACAATTGACAACGTCACGGACTCGATGAAATCGCTGACCAAAAGGCTCCAGTGCGGCAAGGGGGAGATAGTCACGATCCTGAAGGGCGAGTTCCCTGAATACGATCTGATGATCGACAGGCTCATCGAAGAGACACAATACAACATGGAGATAATGAAAGACTTTTCAGTCAACAAAATAGAGTCAGGCGATCCGAGGATCAAGAGGGTACACGACATAGAGAACGAGATTGACGCCATTCACATAAGCTTCATCACTGAAAAGATGTACTACCTCGACCTGAGAGGCAGGCACATGGTCATTATGCAGATCATAGGAAGACTCGAAGGAGCCGGCGACGAACTGCAGCGCCTCGTCAAGATCATCGAGGGGGTACTCGTAAGTGGTTGACGCCGTGCTGGTAATTATAATCGTTCTCGCGCTGCTCTTCGACTTCGTGAACGGATTCCACGACACGGCGAATGCAATAGCGACGAGCGTGATGACAAACGCGCTGCGAATACCTTATGCGATATTGATGGCGGCGACGCTCAACTTCGCAGGAGCCATGCTGGGAACCCACGTGGCAGAGACAATAGGGAAGTCCATCGTCGATCCCTCCACGATAACGCAGACTGTCATAATATCGACACTGATCTCGGCGATCACCTGGAACATAATCACGTGGAAATACGGCCTCCCGTCCAGCTCGAGCCACGCCCTGATAGGCTCCCTGATAGGCGTCGTGCTCATCCAGGGCCTCACGCTGAAACTGGAGGGAGTCAAGGTAATCGTGATAGCTCTCCTCGTCTCTCCGCTGCTCGGGCTTTTCGGAGGCATACTGATGATGATACTGTTCTACAGGCTCTTCAGAGGCATAAGGGTCGAGAAGATAAACCGCGTCTTCAGGAAAATCCAGGTCGTCTCGGCTGCGTTCATGGCGATCTCGCACGGCGGGAACGACGCCCAGAAATCCATGGGTATAATTGCAATGGCTCTGATGGCAAACGGCCTGATAACAGGGCATTTCTATGTGCCGACCTGGGTAAAAGTCTCCTGCGCGCTCGCGATGGCCTTCGGCACAGCAGCAGGCGGGTGGAAGATAATCAAGACAGTCGGCAGGGGAATAATCGAGATAAAGCCGATCCAGGGATGCGCAGCCGATACGACGAGCGCTACAGTGATTCAGCTGGCGACGCACATAGGGCTTCCGGTCAGCACTACCCACGTGGTGGCTTCTTCGATCTGCGGCGTGGGAGCTGCGGAAAATGTCTACAACGTGAACTGGACGGTGATGAAGAACATAGTTCTCGCCTGGTTCATAACGATACCTATCGTGGCGGTCTTCGCTGCGCTCGTCTACAAGCTGATTCATTTTCTGTCGGCATTTTTCTGAGATAATGGAAGCTGCCGGGCTTTCATGATGATACACACCACGCGCTCGGGAAAGAGGAGCTTCGCTGACATATGGCCCGCTCTAATGTGATAATAACTGCAGGCCTGGGCGCCGGCGACGAGGGAAAGGGCGGCATCGTAGACTATCTCGCCCGCCGCTATGAAGCCGGAGCGGTGCTCAGATACAATGGAGGCCCTCAGGCCGCCCACTATGTCGTTAAGCCTGACGGCACATGGCACTGCTTCAGCCAGTTCGGATCGGGAACGTTCGTCCCTTCAGTTGAGACCCATCTCTGCAGAAGCATGTTTATCAAGCCTCAGAATATGATCAACGAAGAGCAGTCGCTCAGGCAGAATGGAATTACCGACGCTTTTTCGCGCATATCGATCGACCCGTCCTGCCCGATAGTGACTCCCTACCACGCCATGATCGGGCAGATGCTCGAACTGCAGAGAGGCACCGATCGCCACGGAAGCGTGGGAATGGGCGTCGGGCAGGCAGTCAGGGAATACGGTGATGGAGAAGAAGCGGCAATAACGGTTCACGATCTGCTCGACATGAGCCTCATCAGGGAAAAGCTCGCCATTCACTCCAGAGACAGGATCGCACAGGCGGAGGAGATAAGAAAGCGGAGCCCGGGAGCTGAAATGGATCGAATCTTCCACTACTTTTCGGCAGAGCTGAGCCAGGAAGACGTTCTCTCTTCATACAGGCATTTCACCGGTCTGATCCCAGGCCGCATTGTGAAGGATGAAGAATACCTGGAAGATCTCATATCTCGGCGAAGAGGTTTCATATTCGAAGGAGCCCAGGGGGCCCTGATAGATGTGGATTACGGCTTCTGGCCGTACGTCACCAAGACGACAACCACCACCTCTCCTGCCGAGGATCTGATTCGGCCGTTTGGAGACAGGGTCGAGGTGAAAAAGCTCGGCATAATGAGAGGATACAGCTACAGGCACGGCCCAGGCCCTATGGTGACAGAAGATCCCCTGCTCAGCCGCCTGATCCCGGAGCGGCACAACAAGGCGACTGAATGGCAGGGGCATATACGCAAAGGCTGGCTGGATCTCATCGCGGCAAGATACGCCATACTCGCCAACAACTCTGTCGATGCGGTAGCATTGACCCATGTGGACAGTCTTTCCATGCTGACGGACTTTAGAGTATGCCTGTCCTATATATACCAGGGACAGGATATTGACAGGCTCTCCGAGTATTTCCGATGGCATCGGTCCAGAGAAGGGCAGCCTGAGATTGAGGCGCTCATTCTCAGAGGCAGCGAGATGAGCAGGGCCCGTACAGATATGCTCTCATGCTGCAGGCCGGGGGACTGGAGGGTTTTCAGCGGTGAGCCAGAGAGGATTGATGATGTCGATTCCCTGGGAAGACTGCCTTCCCGCATGCGTCATTTCATGGATTTCCTCAATGAAGAGCTGATGCCAGGAGTCCCTCTGACAGCTCTGTCCTACGGAGAGACGGCCCTGCAGAAATACGAGATGGCGCCCCTTTTCTGAGCTATCGCGTCTGATGAAGAGAGGTAAAGCAGAGCCGCTGAAGAATCTCCCATGTATGATATTCACGCATATGGAGGGGTTATGCTGAAATCAATGTTTCTCGTCCTCTGTCTTACATTCGTTCTGGCCTCAGCGGCCATAGGAGCCGATCAGTACTCACCTCCCCGCGGCATCAGCTTTGCGGGAGTTCCCTGCTACGTGGTGTTCCGATGGCCTGACGACGGATCCATGTATTACCTGGAAGTCCTGGCCTCAGGCAGCACAGTCCACTCCCGTGCAGTGAGCGGCAGCTCGATGACCCTGTCGCTCCCTCCCAACGACTACAGATGGAGGATCCGCAAGTTCTACAACGGAGAGTACCACGAGATCATGGAGCTCCAGGATTTCAAAGTGATTTCCGAAATCGCCTTCTCATTTGATGGAACACCGGGAAATCAGGGCATGAGCGGAGAGCGCGGCTCACAGGGATGGGTAGGTAATGACGGCAGATTTCAGAACGCCAACAGTGGCAACTCAGGCGGAGACGGCGGCGATGGAATGACGGGAAAAGATGTCTCCGTATTGCTTGAAGATGCAGGCGACTACCTCAAGGTCGCGATTAAATCTGAATCCAATGCCAGGGAGTTTTACCTCTCCAAGTCATCGAGGCCCCTTTCAATCTCATCGCGTGGCGGCAGAGGCGGAGACGGAGGCGCCGGAGGGTTGGGAGGCACTGTGGACATGTCTCAGTCAACAGGATATTCAAACTATCCCGGCACGGTATACCGATATGGAGGAAGCGGCGGTAATGGCGGCAATGGAGGAGACGGCGGAAGAGGAGGCAATATCACCGTCATCTCAAGGGGAGGCGACTTCAGAAAGTTCGTAGAGGCCATAGTCAGAGGCGGAGATGGAGGAAGAGGAGGCCAGGGCGGCTCAGGCGGAAACCCAGGCGGCTCAAACGGAAGCCCTGGAAACAACGGCAGAGAGGGTGAAAGCGGCAAGGTGGTCTTTGAGACTCAATAAGGCTTTCATGACTGCTTTTCGCCATTGGATTAATACACCAAAAATTGACGGCATTTATTTCTGTAAAACCTCTTTACTTTTTTACCGTTTGATGTGATATTGCATTAAATGAACTATGCGAGGAGGTATGACTCGATGGGCTGGGATCTCGGAGTCGGTGACTGGGTTTCCAAGAAGGCATCCGATGCAGGGAAATGGGTCTCCGAAAAGGCATCCGATGCGGGCAGTTATGTTTCGAACAAAGCCGGCGAGGCTAAAAAGACGCTTGTGAGTGGGGCCACGGAGCTCTATCAGGGCGCTGGCAATACCCTGACCAATGTGAAGGACTACGTGTCTGAAAAAGCCGGGCAGGCAGGAGACTATGTTTCTGAGAAAGCGACACAGGCAGCCAACTGGGTGAAGAGCGACGACTCTAACGTGATGGGCAGTCTGAAATACGCCAACCCGATGTACTATTCAGGCAAAGCCACAGAATATGCAGGCAAGGGCGTCAAATGGGTCGGCGAAAAGATCAACGAAGGGGCTGGAGCGCTGGACAAGGCGGTAAACAGCACGGACAGCAAACTGGTCAACAATCCAATAGTCGGAAGGACCCTGGGTACGCTCAGCGGCACCCTCGGGTTCGCAGGAGGCCTCGTTGAAGGCGTGGGTTCGCTGGTCGACTATGGCGGCAGGATGCAGCAGGGCGATAAGAAGACGATCGACAGCACTATCAGCACGGCCAAATCTATAGGCGAGGGGGCCGCATATATCCAGGGGAAATACCATGAGGGGATGGGCTCTCTGGTAGAGAAAGCAGGCGACGCTATTGGATCTGACACTATCAAGAGTGTCGGGAAGGGAGTCCAGGGTCTCGGCCAGTCCGAGCAGAGCCTCGCTTCGGATAAGACGAAGAGAGTTCTCGACAATGTCGGAGAGGCAGGCATGCACTACGCAGGACACCTGGCAGAGAAAGAGGGGCAGGCAGTTAAATGGGTAGGCGATACTGTCGGAAGCGAGTCGGTATCGAAGGTCGGCAGTCAGATAGGACAAGGCGCCGAGATAATGAAGAAGACCACCGAGAATAATGCTCTCGTAGGCGCAATAGACAAGGCGGCAGATGAGAGAGCGAAGGAATACAAGGAGCACGGTGATTATGCGATAACCCGCGACACTACGCGCGTGGCGCTCGAAGTGGCCTCGCTTGTAGTGGCTCCAGAAGCGCTGATAGGGAAAGCAGGGACAGGAGCCAATGTGGCAGGCAAGGTCGGAAAGGGAGTTGAAGCGCTCGACAAGGTCGCCGATGTAGCAAAGGTGGTTGATAAGGCTGCCGATGTGGCGAAGGTTGCCGACAAGGCCGCCGATGTAGCCAAGGCTGCTGAGACTGCTTCCGATATTGCAAAGACTGCCGATAAGGCTGCCGAAGTGGCAAAGGTTGCCGACAATGCGGCAGACGTAGCTAAGACAGCCGACAAGGTCGCCGCTACGGCGAAGGCGGCTGAAACCGTGACGGATGCAACAAAGGCCGCTAACGTGGCGACTGATACGACAAAGGCCGCCAACATGGCGACTGATACGACAAAGGCTGCAGATACAGCGGCAGATACAGCCAAAGCAGCTGATACAGCGGCAGATACGGCAAAGGCGGCCGATGCGGCTGCAGATACGACCAAAGCGGCAGAAAAGGTAACGGTGAACGGGGCAGAATATACCAGACAGGCTGATGGCTCGCTTTCCAGAACGATCCAGTCGACAGACGGCAGCCCTGCATGGACTGAAAAGATAGAGAACGGAGTTACGTCAAAGACAAGACAGGTACCGGATACGGCTGGCGGGCCGGCCTGGACGGAAACTGTCGAGAACGGAGTCACATCAAAGACAAGGCAGGTCCCAGATACAGCTGGCGGGCCGGCCTGGACAGAAAAAGTCGAGAACGGAGTCACATCAAAGACAAGGCAGGTCCCAGATACAGCTGGCGGGCCGGCGTGGACGGAAAAAGTCGAAAACGGCGTTACGTCAAAGACCAGGCAGGTACCGGATACAGCTGGCGGGCCGGCGTGGACTGAGAAAGTCGAGAACGGCGTCACATCAAAGACAAGGCAGGTACCGGATACAGCTGGCGGGCCGGCCTGGACTGAGAAAGTCGAGAACGGCGTCACATCAAAGACAAGGCTGGTACCGGATACAGCTGGCGGGCCGGCGTGGACGGAAACCGTCGAGAACGGCGTCACATCAAAGACAAGGCAGGTACCGGATACAGCTGGCGGGCCGGCGTGGACGGAAACCGTCGAGAACGGCGTCACATCAAAGACAAGGCAGGTACCGGATACAGCTGGCGGGCCGGCGTGGACGGAAAGCGAAGGACCTTTCGGCATCTCGAAGAAACGC
>Ga0302252_1000231_pt1 | contig 60762 bp, 48 predicted proteins | sample AAG_RA_Leu_MG_FD_193511 | JGI IMG/M metagenome (GOLD analysis project Ga0302252, IMG submission 193511) | Enriched activated sludge microbial communities from anaerobic digester in WTTP, New Holstein, Wisconsin, United States - AAG_RA_Leu | ecosystem: Engineered > Bioreactor > Anaerobic >... | reverse complement strand
AAGTAAAACGGCATAAAAGCCAGACCCGCAAATGGGTCGGGGGCGGAACGTAGCGCGGGAATGTCCAAGCGGCACTGTTTGAGCCACGCCGCAGGCGGGGCGAGTTGTGCCGCGTGGCAGTTCCGCCTCCGGGGAACCCATCGGGTCGGGCTTTTCAGCCTTGATTTTCTTTGGTTCTTTCTTGTATCAAGACAAGAAAGAACACTTAACATGCTCTTTACCAAAATTCTGCCATGGCGATGAAAAGAATCCTAACAGCTCTTTGGAAAAGCCACTACTTGCATCGCCAACACACCCTCTTCAGGTTCTTCGTTTCAAAACTATTCCGCCCCTTCAGGGCTTGTAAAAATCGTTCGCTTCATACAAGGGGCTGCGCCCCTTGCTACTTATTACGCCCCTTCGGGGCTTAAACCACCGGACAAGTTCCGCCGGTAGTCGAGCAAGTTCCGAAATCCGCCGGTAGGCGGACAGGTTTGAACCCTGAGCAGTTCGACAAATGTTATAGTGAGTAGTTCGACTGGCTCACTATAACACCAGCCGAACTACTCACTGTAACACCTGTCGAAGGGTGAATCTGCCTGTAGTCGGACAAGTTCTTGAATCTGGAATCCGTCAGGAGCCGGACAAGTTTTTGAATCCTGATTGAATTTTTTTATCCTTTATCCTTTAACCTTGTCTTCAGCCCCAACGAGAGAAAGGTTTTCTCCGCGGTGCTCGGAAAGGCGGGAAACGTTGAACGTTGCTGGTATAAGTAAAACGGCATAAAAGCCAGACCCGCAAATGGGTCGGGGGCGGAACGTAGCGCGGGAATGTCCAAGCGGCACTGTTTGAGCCACGCCGCAGGCGGGGCGAGTTGTGCCGCGTGGCAGTTCCGCCCCCGGGGAACCCATCGGGTCGGGCTTTTCAGCCTTGATTTTCTTTGGTTCTTTCTTGTATCAAGACAAGAAAGAACATAAAAAATGACTCTTTGCCAAAATTCTACTCTAGTCTCTTCATTTCAAACCTATTCCGCCCCTTCAGGGCTTGTAAAATCATTCGCTCTATACAAGGGGCTGCGCCCCTTGCTACTTATTACGCCCCTTCGGGGCTTATACCACCAGACAAGTTTAGACGGTGGGCGGACAAGTTCCGCCAGCAGGCGGACAAGTTCTTGAATCTTGAATCTGAAATCTGAAATCTGGAATCCGTCAGGAGCCGGACAAGTTCCGCCGGTAGGCGGACAGGTTCTGGAATCCGCCAGGTAAAAGACAAGTTCCGTCGTTAGCCAGGCAATTTTTTATCCTTTATCCTTTAACCTTTAACCTTGTATTAACCTTTATCCTTGTCTTGCCTTTTCCCAGCAGAGCGTAAAAGTTCAAAAAAAAGCCTTACTTGTTGATATTTATTGCCAGCAGCAGTGGCTAGCATATTTGGAATAATACCTACTTTTGCTGCAAATTCAAACGTAGCTATGAGCGTAGGTTACTCGGAGGAGAGCATTAAAACACTTGAATGGCAGGATCATATTCGCAAGCGGCCGGGGATGTACATCGGCAAGCTGGGCAACGGCTCTCAGCCCGATGATGGTATTTACGTTCTACTTAAAGAGGTAGTTGACAACTCCGTTGATGAGTTCATGATGGGCGCCGGTAAACGAATTGAAATATCCGTAGTTGGTCATACCGTTTCTGTTCGAGACTACGGAAGGGGCATCCCGCAGGGAAAACTCATGGATGTGGCCTCTAAAATGAATACCGGAGCTAAGTACGACTCTAAGGCATTTAAAAAATCGGTTGGGCTTAACGGTGTAGGAATAAAGGCTGTAAATGCCCTATCGAAAAAGTTCATCATACGTAGCATTCGCGAGGGCATTGCCAAGGAAATAGAGTTCAGCGCAGGGCTCCCCGTTAGAGAGCAAAACTACGCCTCCAATGGAGAGCTTACCGGAACATTCATCGAGTTTTTACCCGATGATGCCGTTTTCGGCGAATACGCCTTTCAGGATGAGTACATTGAGCAGATGATCCGTAACTACACCTACCTGAACACCAACCTTACCATCACCTTCAACGGCAAGGAGTTTGTATCGAAAAACGGGCTGCTCGACCTGCTTAACGAAAACCTTGGCGGCGAACCGCTCTACCCCATTATCCACCTTACCGGTAACGATATTGAGGTGGCCATTACGCACAGTAGTGGTTATGGTGAAGACTACTACACCTTTGTTAACGGACAGCACACCATTCAGGGAGGCACCCACCTAACCGCATTCAGGGAATCCTACGTTAAAACCATTCGGGAATTCTACAAAAAGGACTTCGATCCGGCCGATGTTCGAATGTCGCTCATTGCGGCCATCAGCATAAAGGTGGAAGAGCCTATTTTTGAATCGCAAACCAAAACAAAGCTGGGAAGCAAGGATATGAGCCCCGACGGGCCATCCATTAGGCAGTTCATTGGTGATTTTATTAAAAAGGAGCTGGACAACTACCTTCACAAGCACAGCGAAACCGCCAGCATCCTGCTCCAAAAGATTCTTGAGTCGGAAAAGGAGCGTAAGGCTATCTCCGGAATAAAAAAAATTGCCCGTGAACGGGCAAAAAAGGCCAGCCTGCATAACAAGAAGCTGCGCGATTGCCGTGTTCACTACAACACCAGCGATCCCCGTGCCGAGGAGTCAACCCTGTTTATCACCGAGGGGGATTCGGCCAGCGGTTCCATTACCAAGTCGCGCGATGTGAACACCCAAGCCGTTTTCTCCCTGAAGGGGAAACCCCTCAACACCTACGGCCTGACCAAGAAAATAGTTTACGAGAACGAAGAATTCAACCTGCTGCAATCGGCGCTGGACATTGAGGACGACATGGACAACCTCCGCTACAACCGCATTGTGATAGCCACCGATGCCGATGTTGACGGGATGCACATCCGGCTACTGCTCATCAGCTTTTTCCTGCAATTCTTCCCCGAGCTAATCCGGCAGGAGCACCTTTTCATCCTTCAAACGCCGCTGTTCAGGGTAAGGAATAAGAAAAAAACATCATACTGCTACTCTTCCGAAGAGCGCGAGAAGGCCATTAGGGAACTTGGCCCTAACCCCGAAATTACCCGATTTAAAGGCCTTGGTGAAATATCACCCGAAGAATTTGCCAACTTCATTGGCCCCGACATGCGGCTCGACCCCGTTCGGCTTACCAAGGACGACCAAATATTTGCCCTGCTCGAATTCTACATGGGTAAAAATACCCCTTTACGTCAGGATTTCATCATCAATAACCTCAGAATAGAAGAGGATATAGTGGAGGAGGATACTATTCATTTTGAAGATGGGAATGTTACGGCTGAGGCAAGCTTTCAGCACGATACCCTGGTATAACTAACAAACGCTGCAGCACGCCATGCGACTTGACGATTTTGATGCCGACGAGCTACTCGTTGGCGGCGAAAAAAATACTTCACCCGAAGAGCAAGCCAAAATTGAAAGGCTAACCGCCGATACGGTAAAAAGAACCCAGCTAACCGGAATGTACAAAAACTGGTTTCTTGACTACGCCTCGTACGTTATTCTGGAACGGGCTGTACCTCACCTTGACGACGGGCTGAAGCCTGTTCAGCGTCGCATTCTACATGCCATGAAACGCCTTGATGATGGCCGCTACAACAAGGTGGCCAATATAATTGGCTACACCATGCAGTACCATCCCCATGGCGACGCCTCCATTGGTGATGCGCTTGTTCAACTGGGGCAAAAAAACCTGCTGGTTGACGTTCAGGGTAACTGGGGCAACATCCTTACGGGTGATGGAGCGGCTGCTCCCCGGTACATAGAGGCACGCCTGTCGAAATTTGCCAACGACGTGGTGTTTAACCCTAAAACCACCGAGTGGATGCTCAGCTACGACGGTAGAAACCAGGAGCCCGTTACTCTCCCCGTAAAGTTTCCACTGTTGCTGGCACAAGGCGTTGAGGGCATTGCCGTCGGATTGGCCTCAAAAATTCTGCCCCACAACTTCAACGAGCTGATTGATGCAGCCGTTGACTACCTCAGAGGTAAAGAATTTGAGATCTACCCCGATTTCCCAACAGGCGGCATGGCCGATTGCAGCCGTTACAACGATGGCCTCAGGGGCGGCTCGGTTAAGTTGCGTGCCCGTATTCAAAAAGTTGACCGGAAAACATTGGTCATCACCGAGTTACCCTTTGGCAAAACTACCTCATCGCTCATCGAATCTATTGTTAAGGCCAGCGAAAAGGGAAAAATCAAAATAAAGAGAATTGACGACAACACGGCGGGAAATGTTGAAATACTCATTCACCTTCCGCCGGAGGCCAATCCCGATATGACCATCGACGCCATGTATGCCTTTACCGACTGTGAAATATCCATTTCTACCAACGCATGCGTTATTTACGAGGACAAACCATGCTTCATGGGGGTTAAGGACATTCTAAAAGCTTCGGTTGAGCGGACCAAGGAGCTGCTTACCCGCGAGCTGAACATCCGGTTGGGCGAACTTGAAGAGGAGTGGCATTTCTCCTCGCTTGAGAAGGTATTCTTTGAAAAGCGGATATACCGTGAGCTGGAGAAGGATACCGAAACATGGGATATGGTGATTGACGCCATTGAGCGAGGTTTTGACCCCTACAGGAAACTTTTCCGCCGACCAATAACCCGCGACGATGTGCTGAAGCTTACGGAAAAACCTGTCAGGAAAATTTCAAAATTCGACATAAAGAAAGCCGACGAGCACATTCTTGCCGTGGAGGCTGAAATGGCAGAGGTTGGAAAGAACCTGGCCAACGTTGTGGATTACACCATTAACCACTACCAGCAAATAAAGAAGAAGTACGGTAAAGGCAGGGAACGCAAAACCGAGCTTCGCAGCTTCGACAGCATTGAGGCCACCAGCGTTGTTGCTGCCAACGAGAAACTATACGTTAACCGTTCCGAGGGCTTTGTGGGAACCGGCCTTAAAAAAGACGAGTACATCTGCGATTGCTCCGACATTGATGACATTATCGTTTTCCTGCGCAACGGAAAGTATGTTGTTCAGAAGGTGCAGGAAAAGGCATTTGTTGGCAAGGACATCATCCATGTGGCAGTTTACAGGAAAAATGACAGGCAAACTACCTACAACGTGCTGTACCGTGATGGTTTAAATGGTGATATCATGATGAAGCGCTGCACCATAAGCGGCACCACCCGCGATAAGGAGTACGACATCACCAAGGGAACAGCTGGCTCACAGATTCTCTACTTTAACGCCAACTCCAACGGCGAAACAGATATTTTAAAGGTTTTCCTCAAACCCAAACCTCGCCTTCGAAATCTGATTCTTGAGCTGGATTTTAGCCAGCTGGCTGTGAAGGGAAGGGACTCGCAGGGCAACATTTTTACCCGCCATGCCATTCATAAAATTCAGGTGAAGGAAAAATTAGCCGGCCAGGTAGAAGCCCAAAAAGTATGGTACGACCCCGAAACACTCCGGCTCTACAAGGAGGCAAAAGGTAATTTTTTAGGTGAGTTTATGCCCGGCGAAAAAATTTTGATAGCAAATAGCGATGGAACCTATTTCGTGGCCGGAACGGAGTACTCCCTGCGATTTAACGCTCCTCCCCTTGTGGTGGAAAAATTCAACCCCAACAAGATTTACTCGGCTGTTTACTTCGATGGTGAGCAAAACTACTTTTACCTTAAGCGGTTCACCTTTGAACCCACCGAGAAAATCCAACCCTTTATTCCCGACGATGGCAAGTCGTACCTTGTGGAGCTGAACAGCGATTTATACCCCAACCTACTGGTACGATTCGGTGGAAAGCATGCCAGTCACCAACCCGAAACCATTGATGTGGATGCATTTATAGCAGCTAAAAGTTACCGCGCTAAGGGGAAACGAATTTCCACCCTCAACGTTAAAAAAGTAGAGTTTACCGAACCCCTGCAAAAGGAAGCTTCAGCCTTTAGCACTATAGCCGGCAATAACAATGCACAACTCGAAGAAGAAGATGACGGAGGAGCTGCTGAAGCAGTTGGTAAGTAGCAAAGTAGCGCTACATGCTAGCTCACATGGCAAAGTTCTTACCCTGGCATCTAATTAGCCCTGCAGCCAGCTACACCAAGCTGCAACTTTTCAATTTATTTTGAAATTTTTAATAATGATGTACCTTTGCCAATCGATATGTAATAATTTTCATAACAAAAAGACACCTAGCCTCTTAACAAGGAAGGAGAACATAACTCATCAACGTTGAAATGAAGAGGGGGGCCGTGATAGCTGTAGAAATACGATTTTAAACTCGAGGAAAAGTGCATTTGATACGCATATTAAACCAAATGTTAAACTACTCAAAAACAGCATTAAAAGTATGAAAACAAATCTTGTTAAGGTTGCCCTTATGGCAGCTGCATTTGTCGTTGGTTTTTCGAGTTGTGACGACGACGATCCAACCTACACCGTAACCCTTGCCGTAAATCCATCCAACGCAGGAACCGTTACCGGTGGAGGGGATTACAAAAAGGGCGACATTATCCAGCTTACTGCCACAGCCAACGAGAATTTCTACTTTGTAAGCTGGACAGAAGGAACCAACGAGCTAAGCACCGAAGCCACCTTCGATTACACTGTTGGGGATAAGGATGTTACGCTAACCGCCAATTTCAACGAGAAAAAAATTGTTACACTAGGTGCACAATCCAACACAACTTTTCCAGGATTTCTTTCCGTTTCCGAAGGTGCCACCTATAACTTTAACGAAGCTTCCAGCCACCAGGCAGCTGTTGATATTTTTTGCTTCTATGAGGTGGGGAATGATATAGCGCTGGCCAGCCCTGGCTCAAACATCACCGGAATCTTTGGGGGAACCGAAACCGACCCTGCCAACTGGACAACCAAAAACACCACCCTTTTTAACCAGGTAACCACTCTTACTGTCGCCCAGTTTGACACCATCCCCAACGGCGATGCAAATATTCAAACTTACTATAGTGCCGATGCAGCTCGCAAAAAGGCAAAATTGCTTATAAAGGACAACATCTACGCCTTTAAAACTCAGAATGGAACCTACGGACTGCTAAAGGTTATAGATGTAAGCGTAGGAGCCGATGGTTTTATAAAATTTGAATACAAAACAAAATAACCAGTTAATTTTAAACTCATTAACCCTGAAAGGAAGCAAACTTTTCGGGGTTACTATTTTTTTAAAACTATGCGAAAGCTAACTATTTGCCTAATAGCAATTTTCCTGCTAGCAGCTTGCAGTGAAAAAGAGTCGGTGGATACCCCTCCATCAATTACTTTTCAAACCGGGAGCTACACGCAGGATGGTGAAGCAGTTCCTCTAGGCGGTAAGCTAACGTTCGGAATCACTGCAAATGGAGGAAGTGAGCCACTTACAAATATCAGAATTCAACGGGTAGCCGGAGGCAACGTTATTACTGAGGTAGATAAGGGGTTATTCGTAAAAAACGAAGACTACCCTTACGTGGTTAATGCAGTTAAATCTGATGCTTCGGAGGAGGTGTGGCGATTTATGGCCATGAATTCCAAGCGCGACAGTGTTGAAATTACCCGAACCGTGCTTTTAGGTGAAGGTGTAGCATACGGACCAATAAGGCATTTCCCCTCCGTGAAAATTGGAATGCAGAACAACACGGAGTACCCACACTTTCTCTGCCTAAGCACTGGCACCACCTACAGCAATGAAGAGGTTGCCGGCAACGAGGCTTCCATTGATTTGCTGGCATTTGTTTACCAAACCAGCGGCATCTGGTCGCCAACCCTTAACTGCCCGCAGTACACCACCGCACCAAGCTACTACCCCATTGTGGGCAGCTGGACAACACGAAACTCAACACTCTACGACTACAACGCAGTGGATAACAACCTGGTTAGCCTTGATGAATTTAATGCCGCTACCAACGACAGCCTGCTGGTGGCTTCATTTAAACCTCAAAGTTCAAGCGGAAATTGCAAGTTCTGCTTCACCGGTAAAATTGTCCCTTTCAAAACCCAGCTGGGCAAGTACGGTCTTATTAGGATTATACATGCCGATCAGGTTGCAGAAGGATACATGGAGCTGGAAATTAAAATTCAGGAGTAGTTGAGAATGGTTGCTGCTAATTAAACGGCATCACCTGTATAAAAAAGGGAAGGTAAAATTATTTCCATAGGAAAGCATAGAAATAGAAGTAAAAATCAACAAAGGTGAAATTATAACACAGGAAAAATTAGTGATGAAACACGATAGCACTACTACTGTTTGGGATAAATACAGCTGTTCAAAGGGCTGGCAATTTCAACTAACTAAGGCCGCTAAAATAGTAGCTTTAGCTTCGGCATTGATGCTGTTCTTCCCCATCATCACCCATGCCCAAAACTCCATCACGGGAACCATTAAGGATAAGGCAACCGGCGATCCCCTTGCAGGGGTTCATGTGTCGGTTGGACAACAGGTTGCCACCACTAACTCGCAAGGTTTTTATGTATTGAAAAACCTAAAACCCGGAACCCACATAGTTACTGCCTCACTGGTAGGGTATAAGTCAGAACAACAACCTGCCAAGATTGTAAACGAATCAATCACCCTCAACTTTTTTCTTGAGGAAGATTTGATATTTCTCAACGAGGTAACCGTTTCGGCTACCCGAACCGAAAGCCGAATAGCAGATATTCCTGGCCGTATTGAGATGATAACCCCCGAGAAAATATCGCTTGCCTCCTACCAGAGCGTTGACGAGTTGCTGACGCTTATTCCTGGGGTGCATACAGCACGCTCATTCGGACTTTTCTCCTACCGCTCATCCGTTTCGATGAGGGGCGTAAGCTCTAAGGAGCAGGGACGAACCCTTGTGCTGCTCGATGGAATCCCAATGAATAAGGCCGATGGTGGCTCTGTGAACTGGAACCTGATATCAACAAGAGAAATCGAGCGCATAGAGGTGGTTAAAGGGCCAGGTTCCGCCCTTTACGGTGGAAATGCCATGGGTGGAATTATTAATGTTGTTACCCAAAAACCTACCCGTCCATTGGAGGGTAGCGTTGCGGGCAGCTATGGCACCTACAACACCAAAGGGGTGAACGCTAAACTGGCAGGCAAGCTGAACAACGGATTCTACTGGGCGGCCGATGGGTTATTCCGCAACAGCGACGGCTACATTACCCAGTCAATAGCCGACAGGCTCACAAACCCATACATTGTGAAATCCACCTTTGAGGAAAAGGTGCTGCATCTGAGAACCGGGTATGATAATGGGCAGAAGCTGCAGGCCGATGTAGATTTTACGCTGTTTGACGATGTTCGCACAACTGGCGAAAAGGTTTACCAGCCGCAGGGCAACACACGTGAGTACGACACCTACCAGCTTCGGGCAAACGTAAAGGGAGTTGCCGGAGCCGTTGTGTGGAACGTTTCGGCATTCTTTCTGAATGAGGACTACAAGCGCGTAAGCGAATGGATGAAAGATGACTACACTTGGTACGATGTGCTTTCCGTTCGTCGCGATTATGGATTGCTCACCAGCGCAAACTACAGAGCAGGAAGGCATACGTTTACCGGTGGAGTTGACCTGAGAATGGGCAGCGTTGATGCCTCCGATGTTTACTACACCTCAACCGATCGGGTTGACAACAACGGCAAGATGAACTTTTACGGTTTCTACCTGCAAGATGTAGTGGCTCTTTTCGACAGCACCGTGAATGTAACTGCCGGTTTGAGGTACGACTACGCACGATTCTTCGACGGCCAATTCCAGATTCTTTCACCTTCAGCCGAAACAGCTTTCATGAGCCAGTACCAGTTTTCCCAGAACGGTTCAGAAAGCTGGGGGGCATTAAGTCCACGAATTTCTGCCCAATTCAAACCTAACGGCAACTACAGAATATACGCCAGCTACAGCAGGGGTTTCAGACCTTCAGTCCTTGACGATCTATGCCGCTCGGGACGCGTTAAGGGTGGTTTTAAGGTAGCAAACCCCAACCTTAAACCCGAATACCTCGACAACTTCGAAGTGGGGGGCGATTATAAACCATTTGATCGCTTACGCTTAGCCGCAAGCGCCTACTATTCCACTGGCAAAGATTTCCTATACTACGTTTCCACCGGCGACAGCATTGACATGGGGTTTGGACCTCGACCAATAATGATACCCTCCAACATTTCGGATGTGGAAATATACGGCATGGAGGCAGAATTTTCGGCTACTCCCTGGAGGTTCCTCACCCTGTCGGGAGGCTATGCCTACGCCTTATCCAAAATTACAGGATATAAGCCTATCGCAGCCAACGACTTTGACCTTACCGGAAAGTATCTTACCGATGTGCCAAAACACTCGTTCAACGCCGGAGCATTCCTGCGTTCGCATATTGTAAATGCAGGAGTTACCGCCAACTACACCGGCAGAATGTACATCAACGACCAAAACGCTTATGATGATATAGTTCTGAGCAACCAGCTTCCGGCAGCCTTTACCCTCGACCTGAAGATCTCCCGTGAATTTTTCGGCCATGTGAACATCTCACTTAACATTCAGAATATTCTGGATAAAAAAATTTACGAAAGTAGCATGTCGGTTGGCCCGGGACGTTTCATGATGCTGGAGGTAAAGGCAAACCTATAGTTTTATACCTATTTGGGATAACCATAATTGTATTTTATCTAACCTGATAAACTGATGAAGAGAATTATACTTGCTGCAAGTGCGTTGTTCATGGCATCACTACTGCCATCGTGCGGAAACCATCCCGATGGCATATCGGGAGCAACCAAGGATTACGACTCGAACGGAAACAGCTTCTACCACCGGACAACCGAAACCAAGCTAAAAACCTGCGACTTACGGGTAGAGGGCGAGGTTCGTAAACCCGGGGAAATCAACCTTAAACACTACTTCAAGCGAGAGGTGGTTTACAAGCAGGCAGTGCTGAACGATTCAGGACAAGTAGCGTTTACCGGCGCATACCGCTACCGGGGCTACTCCCTTTTCGATCTGCTTAACCCGTTTGTCCTGGAGAAAAAAAACGCCAAGGAATTTGTTCCGGCAACCGATGTTTACATCATTATTGAAAACAATTCGGGCGACAGGGTGGTATTCTCATGGGCTGAAATTTTCCTTGGTCACAACATGCACCAGGTGCTAATTGCCACCGAACAGGCCGACGTTGAACCCTACAAGGTTAAAGTCAGCTACCCGAAGGACAGTGTTTGGAAGGTAGTGGCAGCCAACGACTTGTTTGCTTACCGCGAGTTGAAAAATCCTTCAAGAATAATTGTGAAGTCATTCGACAGGAAGTACTATGAAATCAACAGGGAGCTGAAAGATCCATTTAGCCCAACGGTTAACTTGGTGGTTGACGACTCCCTGATGGGAGTTATAGACACCCTGAACGCAGTTGCACCTCATGCCCGCTACCATTCAGTGTTTTACGGTATGGGCATGGGCTACCACGGTACGCCAACCTTTGAGGGACCGCTGCTTCGACCCTTGGTTGAAAATTTCCTCGCCAAAGACGGGGCAAAATGGATGCGGACAGGCATAGCCTGCGTGGTGGGAAAAGATGGCTTTAGAAACATATTTAGCGTAAGCGAGCTGTTCAACCGGGTTGATCAGGTTGAACCGATTCTGGCCATACCCGAAAATCCGAAGAAAAGTGGTTACTACCGTCTTTACCACCCGTCAGCTTTTTACGCCGATTTCTCGGTAAGAAACCTGTCGGAGATTTACCTGTTCCGGGAGTGAGAGGGTTGCTGTGTTGCCCCTCCTGTTTGGAATGCCGTTTTATCGGGAAAAGCATCATTCAAACAGCTAGAAACCATTTTGAATGGCCTCCATTATCTTGTTCAGCTTATCTTCCAAAGGGAGTTCGCCATTAATCCAGGTAATGCTTAGCCCACGGCGTTCCATGCCACGAAACCAGGTCATTTGCCGCTTGGCAAATTGCCTGATAGCGATGTTCAAGCGGCTAACCATTTCGTCGTAGGTTAACTTGCCCATGATGTGCTCGGCGATGTAGCGGTACTCCAAGCCGTAGTAAGCCATATCGTCAAAACTTAGCCCCGACTCCATCAACCCCCTCACCTCATCTACCATACCGTTCCCGAGCCGTTGTAGCAGCCGCTGATGGATTCGCTCCATTTCGGTAGCCCGGTTGTACCTTACGCCGAATATGGCACTTTTAAGCTGAGGGAATGGTTCAATTTCGGTAGAAGCGTTCAGGTAGTGCTCCTCAATTTCGATAGCCCTGATAGTTCGCTTACGGGTGTCGAGATCGGTGGTGTTGTGAAGAGTTTTGTAGGATGCAAGAATTTTAGCCAGCTCGTCGTTCGACTTAGCCTCAAGCTCCCCACGGAGGGTTGCGTTCTGGGGAACTGGCAAAAGCCGGTACCCCCTTAACACAGCCTCTATGTATAGCCCGCTTCCTCCACAAAGTATAGGCAAAACCTTGCGCGCTTTCAGGCTACGGAATACCTTCAGAAAATCGGACTGGTACTCATAAACATTGTAGTGATAGCCGGCATCAACCAAGTCAACCAGATGGTAGGGTATCGTTTTGCCATTTACCACGTAGTCCTCATAGTCTTTACCGGTTCCAAGGTTCATGCCGCGGTAAACCTGTCGGGAGTCGGCGCTAATAATTTCTCCATTTACCCGCGATGCCAGATTAGCTGCAAGCAGGGTTTTACCACTAGCAGTTGGGCCTACAATCGCAATAATATCGTACGGGCAATTGTCCATTTATCTTTTGGGTGATAAAGCGTAAATTTAGCTATTTTTGCGCCCTACAAACATTCTAACAGCCAAGTCACCATCCTATCCCAATTTGTAATTTTATCCACCTTTAAATAACCAGCACCATGGCAGCGCTACGAAGGAATAACCGGCAAAGCAGGCATGAAGAGCTAAACAGGCTAATCTGGATGGGAATTGTAATTGCCGTTACATTCATATTTGTTATTGCTGTTGCAACAGACATGTTCAGGATAATTCCGCTTAAACGAACCAACATTGTAATGCTAGTGTTGGCATTGCTAATTGTGGCGGTTTATGTTTACAGCTGGATAAAGTTTTACAGAAAAAGGAAGCAGTAGCCACATACTCCCATGAGTAACGAAATTGTTGTTAAAAACAAGAAGGCAACCTTTCAGTTCGAGATTGTCGAAAAGTTCACCGCCGGAATTGTGCTTAAAGGAACGGAAATTAAATCCATCCGAATGGGCAGGGCCAGCTTTGTGGATTCGTACTGCTTTTTCATTGGTGATGAACTATGGGTTAAGGGGCTTCATATAGCGGAGTATGCCTGGGGTACCTACAACAACCACGACCCCAAACAGGATAGAAAGCTGCTGTTAACCAGAAAGGAGCTCACTAAGCTGAAACGGCGGTCACAGGAGAAAGGACTCACCATTATAGCCCTGAAACTTTTTATCAACGAACGGGGTTTGGCCAAGGTTGATATTGCTTTGGCACGGGGAAAGCAGCTGCACGACAAGCGGGACGACCTGAGGGAAAAGGACGTTCGTCGTGAGCTCGATCGTGCCCGTAAAAGGTAGCCATCATCTTTTTTCTTACCCTGTTTCTTCTAAAGGATTTTCATTCTCAAGCTAATTACCAGCGCATAAAATTCAAATTTTGAAAAAATTCCATTAGGTTTGTAAAGTGCAATAAAAAAGGATAACCAGCAAAGCAAATGGGTAAGGTAAAGTTAACCGTTTTAGGTATTTCATACAGTCAAACTCAGTCTGGTGCCTACGCCTTAGTCTTGAGCGAAGAAGACGGGAACAGGAGAATTCCGATAATAATTGGTGGCTACGAGGCGCAAGCCATTGCAATTCAACTCGAGGGGTTAACCCCACCACGCCCGTTGACCCACGACTTATTCATGAATTTTGCTAAAGCTTACCATATAGAAATTCTGGATGTCAACATCTACAAGCTGGAGGAGGGTGTGTTTTTTTCAAAACTACACTGCACCAATGGCGATAAGGAGATATTTGTTGATTCCAGAACCTCCGATGCTGTAGCGTTGGCACTAAGGTTTGATTGCCCCATCTACACCACCGAGGAAATAATTGAAAAAGCCGGGCTTACCCTCGAAATTGAGAATATTGACGAGGATGCCGCTAAGGAGGATGAGGGAGAAAAGGGAAATGCCCCCGTTGACAGCTTCATGGAGCAACTCGCCAAGCTATCTGTTTCGGAACTAAAGACTATGCTCGACGAAGCCGTTCGGAACGAGGACTACGAAAAGGCTTCAAAAATTCGCGACGAGCTAAAGAACCGCTCCTGAAAAAAATAAAGTCAAACATTACCTATGGGCATCAAGCAGAAGCCCCATCCTGACAGGATGGGGCTTCTGGCAAAATACTTCTCTATTGTGCAGCCTTACTTACGGTGGACGAATTCTTTGGGTTGTGTTTGTACTTAAAAACAAACGCAAACACAATTGCCACTACCAACGAGTAGGCCGAAAATACAAACCAGGCATCAGGCCAGCCTGTTGCATCAACAACCAGCCCTGCAATATATGAGCCTATAAATGCTCCAAAACCATTGGTCATAATCATAAAAACCCCCTGCGCGCTGGAACGGATTTTCGCATCGGTCTCATTTTCCACAAAAAGTGACCCCGAAATGTTGAAAAAGTCGAATGCAACGCCATACACAATCATGGAAAGAATCAGCATCCAAACTCCTGAACCTGGGTTCCCCAACCCCAGCAGACCAAAACGAAGTACCCATGCAAACATTGATATCAGCATAACCTTTTTAATACCAAACCGGCTAAGGAAAAACGGTATCAGCAGAATGCAAAGGGTTTCTGAAATCTGCGATAGCGAGATGAGTATGTTGGCATGTTTAACACCAAATGTTCCCTGGTACTCGCTAATTTTGCCAAAGTAGTTGGTGAGGTAGTCGTTGGCGTAGGCGTTGGTTATCTGCAACGACATGCCTAGCAGCATGGCAAAAATAAAGAATACGGCCATCTTGCGCTCCTTAAACAAGGTAAAGGCACGCAGCCCTAAAGAGTCAACCAGCGATTTCTTCTCTACATTTTTATTCACCTCACAGTTGGGGAGCGTAAATGAGTAAATTCCTAAAATTAACCCCAGCCCCGCCGAAAGGTAAAACTGGTAGGAGGTTGTGGCAAAGCCCAGCAGGTCAACCAAAATCATAGCGCAAATAAAACCCACCGTTCCCCATACCCGAATGGGAGGAAATGCCTTTACCGTATCGTACCCATTGAGCGATAGGGCATTATAGGCAACCGAGTTTGATAGGGCTATAGTAGGCATGTAGAACATAACGCTTAGCAGTACCAGTGGATACAAGGTGCCGTACTGCGTTTGGGGAGCAGCAGCAATCAGAAAGGCGGCTGCAAGAATATGGCAAATGCCCAGCACCTTTTGGGCAGGAATCCACCTATCGGCAATGATGCCCATTATTGCAGGCATGAAAAGCGAAGCAATACCCATCGTTGCAAAAAAACTCCCAATCTGGAAACCCGAAAAATGTAAGCCTCCTCCCAAATATGCACCGAGGGAAATTAACCACGAACCCCAAATGGCATACTGCAGAAAGCTCATCAGCGTTAAACGCAACTTTAACTTCATAACTTTTTATATTTAGCGTTATCGATTTTTTTAAAGTCCTAAAAATAGCATTGTTTTATTTATAAGGTTTTCGATAAGGGTAGAAATGTTTTCTGTTAAAAGGGCATATCACAGCATAAACTAAACATATCCAATAAATATTTTATGAAATTTACCGCATTTTTCCACCCTTTTGCATAACAATGATGGCCATATTTAATTTTAACCCACAAGCACATGCTAAAGCACCACTAGCTCAAGCCCAATTTCTAAAAATATCGTCGGAATGAATATGGCAACACCTCAGCAGATACTCACCAAAGCAAACAGGCTAAAGCTTAAATACCCGGTTTGCTTTTCCATTGCTACCATGTAGGCTGGTAGCTGCAGCCAATCCGCATTGAACCTGCAATATGTTTTTTTTCTTCTACATCCTAAATGTGGAAGATTTTCCACTAAATTTCGGGCAAAGCGCTGTAGTGTTGTCAATAAAATATAATTTTATCCCAAATTTATTGCTGGCTTTGATTGCTAGCCTACAATAAGAAAGTTCAACATTAACATGCGGCAAATCAGGCTACTTTTACTTCCCATTGCATGGCTTTACTGGTGCGGAGTAAGAATTCGCAACATCCTGTTCGATGCAGGTATTCTCAAGGGTTTCAGTCCCGACATTCCAACCATTTGCGTGGGTAACCTGGCTGTAGGGGGAACCGGCAAAACACCCATGACGGCCTACCTTTCATCCCTACTGCATGGAAATTTTAATGTTGCAGTGCTAAGCCGGGGGTATAAAAGAAAGACCAAGGGTTTCAATATAGTAAGTACCGAATCAACCGTTCACGAAGTAGGCGACGAGCCTCTTTTGCTAAAACTCCGTCAACCGTCGGCTATCGTAGCCGTTGACGAGGACCGTATGAATGGCATGGTGGAGTTGTTTTACGCCTATCCCGAGCTGGATGCAATTATCCTTGACGATGCCTTTCAGCACCGTTGGATAAAACCAGGATTAAACCTGCTTTTGACCGAATATGAGAACCTTTACACCCACGATTTTCCCCTTCCGGCAGGCAGGCTACGCGACAGCCTATCGGAGCGAAAACGTGCAAATCTCATTATTGTTACCAAATGCCCCGAAAACCTCACCGCCGATAGGTGCAGGGAGATTTCCGCAGAACTTAAGCCAAACCCAACTCAAATCATTTACTTCACCAGCATGGAGTACGGTATGCCCCAACCAGTATTTAGCGAAAGCGCAGGGAAACTTAAGCTAACCGACATGCAACCGGTTTTTGCCATGACGGGAATTGCCAACCCCAAACCTTTCGTTGATTACCTGCAAAAGCATACAGCATTGCTTGCCGCCAAAGCATTTGCCGATCACCATTACTATTCCGAAGATGAGATCGAGGCTATTTTTACGGAGCTTGCCAGGTCAACCAGCCAGGCTGTAGTGGTTACAACTGAAAAAGACGCAGTTCGCCTGCTGAAGTTGAAGTTGCCGGAGGAAATTAAAAAACGGATATACTATATTCCGGTGAGCGTGAAGTTTCTATTCAACAGTTCAGAAGAATTTAATAACCAAATACTTAGTTATGTTAGAGAAAATAAATCAGACAGTAGCTTTCATTAAGGGGAAGGTTACCATTGAACCCGAAGTTGGAATTATTCTTGGAACCGGGCTTGGCGGCCTGGTAAAGGAGATAGAAAAGCAACAGGCATTGGATTACAAGGATATTCCAAACTTTCCGATATCAACGGTTGAAGGGCACACCGGACGCCTGATTTTCGGTGAGCTAGGTGGTAAGAAAGTGGTGGCCATGCAGGGACGCTTCCACTTCTACGAAGGTTATGATATGAAGCAGGTTACCTTCCCTGTGAGGGTGATGAAGTTTCTGGGCATCCAGTACCTTTTTGTATCGAATGCCAGCGGTGGTATGAATCCCGCCTTTGAAATTGGTGACCTGATGATCATCAACGACCACATCAACCTGATGCCTAATCCCCTTCTTGGGCCTAATATAAGTGAGCTAGGTCCAAGATTCCCGGATATGCATAGGGCTTACGATGAGAAGCTGATTGCCCTGGCAAAAAAGGTTGCAGCATCAAACGGCACTGCAATAAAGGAAGGATGCTACGTTGGAACCACCGGGCCAACCTTTGAAACCCCAAAGGAATACCAGTACTTTAGAATTATTGGCGGTGATGCAGTTGGCATGTCAACCGTTCCGGAGGTAATTGTAGCTCGGCACATGAATATACCAGTTTTTGCCATCTCGATTATAACCGACCTGGGCGTTCCGGGCAAAATTATCGAGGTCAGCCATGAGGATGTTCAAAAAATTGGCAACCTCTCGGAGCAGAAGATGACCCGAATAATGAAAGATATGCTTACACAGCTTTAACAAGAGCTATGTTTTATGCGAAAGAATCATGGGGCGGTTAGAGGGGTTACCCCTTCTGCCCCATGCTAATTTTTAGCTACAACAATTTCTCCTCCTTTACAATTGCCGAAATCAACTGGGCAAGTTCAGCAGGGTTAAGGTTGTCTCCATCAACCACCAGCTGAGCCTTGTTGTAAAACTTTTTCCGTTCGTCGAGCACCCTGAGGATATAGTTAGCCAGCTCATCACCAGTTTTTCCCCAAAGTAATGGGCGGTCAATCTTCGATTCAATTAAACGGGAAACCAGTGTAGCCACCTCCATTCGCAGGTAAACGGTTATACCGTTCTTGTTCATAAAGTCAATATTGTTGTAAAAGCATGAAGTGCCGCCACCAGCTGAGATGACATAGTCGTCTTTGTAATCACAAACCTCCTTAAGGGCTTCATTTTCAACCTTCCGGAAGTAGTCTTCTCCTTTAAACTCAAACAGCTGCTTGATGGTTTGGTTATGCCTGCTTTCGATAAAATCATCTAAATCTATAAATTTATACTGCAGTGCGCTGGCCAGCTCCCGACCAATAGTCGTTTTACCGCTTGCCATAAATCCAATTAAAAATATTTTCATGTTAGTGGTTTTTTAAATCAACCTAATCCTTCAAAAATTGCTGCCTAAATCTCTATAAAAAAATACAAAACAGTTCAAGTTGAAAATATAAGGGTTACAAGCCGTCTATTTTACAAGAAATGTGAAAAAAAGGTTACAAATTGCATGGTGCTACCCTCCCGCTTGGCATTGTTTACGGTTATAACGTTTATTCGAACCTCTAATTCAAGCCTTATGGAAACTTGCAGCTAAGACTACCCCCTCGCTGAGCTTGTTGTAACCTCAAAAAATTTGATTAGATTGGCAATACAATACAAATTTTTGCGCACCAACACCTCAACCTAAAAACATTTCGTATTTTTAAGCGGATATTTAGCTGGTGTGCCTTTAAAAATATAAAACCTTTCCGGTTATGAAGGTCAAGATGCGAATTGGAGTAAAAATGTTACTCTTTGTCATGTCAACCTCGGTGCTGGTGATGCTGGTTATTGGGCTTTTCATTGGTTTTCGAATAAATAAAATTGCCCGGGACGATGCGGTAAGAATAGTTCAATCCGAGGCTCAGAAGACCGCCAGCCAGGTAAAATCGGAGCTGGAGCTGGACATGGGCTTTTCCAGGGCGCTGGCACATGCCCTGTACATCTATCCCAAATTCGATACGCTTACTCTCGACTCCATATTCATTAACATACTCAAAAATCAGGTAGCCAACAACCCACGCTACCTCACTGTTTGGTACTCTATTGAGTACTCCGCCTACCGACCGGGTTACACAAAGAATTACGGCAGGCGTTCGGTTACCGCCTATCTTAGGGATGGTAATATTGGCGTTGATATCGAGCATAAGAACGTTACCGGTGATGTTACAACAAGCAACTACTACTCCTCTAAAACATGCAACTGTGAAATGCTGCTCGACCCCTATACCTTTGTTTATGGGGGCAGGGAGGTGCTGGCCACCAGCCTTAGCGTGCCGGTAAGGGTAGGCGATCGGTTTGCCGGTTTAGGAGGTGTAGATATCTCGTTGGAGAAGTTTCAGGAAACCATCGAAAAAATTAAACCCTACAGCAACACCAGGGTAAGTCTGATTGCCAGTGACGGGACCATTATTGCCGATACGAACCCCGAAAACGCCAGGCTAAAGTTCAGCGAACTTTTCCCTTCCGAAGAGGCAACCTACCAGCTTTCCCAAAAAATAAAAAATGGGTTGGACTTTCAGTACCTCACAATTCAGGACAACAGAGAATTTTTAAATATTATAACCCCTGTAAAAGTTGGAGATTCGCCTACCTACTGGTCGGTTTGTCTTTCCATTCCCCTCGATGTAGTGGTTGCCGAGGCTAGAAAAGCTGTTATTTATACAATTCTGGTATTCCTTTTTGGAATCATTCTGCAAACCCTGGCCATTTGGTATATTTCAAACTACATAACCCGCCCGATAAAGAAAACTACCGGGGTGCTGAACAACCTTGCAGAAGGCGATATTGATATCAACAGCAAAATATACATTCATACGGGTGACGAGCTTGAGGAAATGGCACGTTCCACCAGCAAGCTGATTGATGGGCTCAACCATACAGTTCAGTTTGCCCGAGAAATTGGTCAGGGCAAGCTTGATAGCGAATTTACCCTGCTTAGCAGTAAGGACAGGCTTGGGGAAGCTCTTATTGATATGCAAAAAAGCCTGCTTAAAGCCAGGGAAGCAGAAGTGCAGAGGAAGGATGAGGAAAATAAGCAAAACTGGGCAACCAGGGGTGTTGCCATGTTTGGTGAGGTGCTTCGGCAGCATAACGATAACCTGAACGAGCTGTCCTACCTCATCGTCAAAAACCTGGTGAGCTATACCGGTTCCATTCAGGGCGGCATATACCTGATAAATGACAACGACTCCGATAACCCGTTCCTCGAAATGACCGCCTGCTATGCCTACGACCGTAGAAAATTTATGGAAAAAAACATTCTGCCCAACGAGGGATTGGTGGGCAGGTGCTACGTTGAGGGAAAAACAATTTTGATGACCGATGTTCCCAAGAACTACATTAAAATAACCTCAGGGCTGGGCGGCGAGAACCCCCGATGCCTCCTAATTGTCCCCTTAAAGGTAAACGACACGGTGTTGGGGGTTATAGAGTTGGCCTCATTCAACCCTTATCAGAAGTACCAGGTTGATTTTATCGAAAAAATAGCCGAAAGCATAGCTGCCACGCTGTCGAGTGTTAGGGTGAACATCCGTACCGCCGAGCTGCTGGAACGTACACAACAGCAGGCAGAGGAAATGAAAGCGCAAGAGGAGGAAATGAGGCAAAACATGGAGGAGCTACACGCCACCCAGGAGGAGATGGAGCGTAAACGACTTGAGCAGGAATCCATTAATACCCAGCTTGCTGAGGATAGAACAATCCTCAACAGCCTGATGCAGAATTTACCCGACTGCATGTTCCAAAAGGATGTTAACGGCCGCTACGTTAGGCTAAGCAACTCCATGCTCAACCTTTTAGGAATCGACCAGCCCGACGAGGTTATAGGGTTAACTGATTTTGACCTGTTTCCTACTTCGCTGGCGAAGCTACTTTCCAAGCTGGACAGCGAAGTGCTGAGCTCTCGTCAACCTATTACCAGTAAACCCATTGAGCTGGTGCTTAAGAATGGAGTAGAACAGGATGCCCTACTCACGCTTATGCCCCTGGTTGAAGAGAATGGAGATGCTATTGGAGTTATGGGCGTCATGAAACTTGCTTAAGCGGAATAAAGCGGCTCGAGGAATTGAGCATCAACTCCAGCACCTGTAAAGCTAGGTGAACACCTCATACACAAAAAGAGGCATCAAGGAAATTGCTTACCTGCCTGGCAGAGTAGATTAAATAGACAACCTCACTCGCCCTTAGCGACGAGGTTTTCTGCTTCAACCAAACTTCGAATAAAAAAACTAAGGATGTTACTAGCTACTAGTGCTTGGAGTTACCGTCGTATGCCCATTTAATGTAAGCAGCACCCCATGTAAAACCAGCGCCAAACGTGGCAATTATGATGTTATCGCCCTTTTTCAGCTGCGATTCCCACTCCCAGAGGCAGAGGGGAATGGTTGCACTGGTAGTATTCCCGTAGCGCTGAATGTTGATCATCACCTGATCCTTACTGATGCCCATTCTATGAGCTGTAGCCTCTATTATACGCATGTTGGCCTGGTGTGGAACCAGCCATGCCAGGTTCTCCGGCTTAATGTTGTTTCGTTCCATAATCTCAACCGACACATCTGCCATGTTGGAAACTGCAGCTTTAAAAACCGGTTGACCCTCCTGATAAATGTAGTGCTGACGTTTTGCAACGGTTTCAAATGAAGCAGGATAGCATGAACCTCCAGCCACCTGGTGCAGGTGCTTACGGCCAGACCCGTCAACCTGCATCTTGGCATCTAGTAGCCCTAACCCGTCGTAGTTGGGTTCAAGCAGCACAGCTCCGGCCCCGTCGCCAAAAATCGGACATGTAGCCCGGTCGGTATAGTCGGTAATGGACGACATCTTATCGGCTCCAACCACAACCACCTTTTTGTGCGTTCCGGATTCTATGAATTTAGAAGCAGTAACCAACGAATATAAAAAGCTGGAGCATCCGGCGTTAATATCGTACCCAAAGGAATTCTTGATGCCACACTTGTCGCTAATGATGTTGGCAGTTGCAGGAAACTGCATGTCGGGTGTAACCACGCCGCAAATCAGCATATCAACCTCCTCAGGCCGGGTGTTGGTTTTCTGAAGGAGTTCGTTTACTGCCATAACACCCATTTCGGAGGTGCCAAGGCCTTCACCCTTCAGAATCCTTCGCTCCTTAATGCCAATTCTTGTCATAATCCACTCGTCGGTAGTATCAACCATTCGGCTTAACTCATCGTTGGTCAGGATGTAGTCGGGGACATACCCTCCCACACCCGTGATTGCAGCTGTGATTTTCACCATTTGTTAAAAGCTTGTTTAATTTTTTCGCAAAGGTTTGAGGAGATAACCTCACGGGTCTGAAGTATCATGTTCATTATGGCCTTTGGGCTTGATGCTCCGTGGGCAATAACAACGGGTTTGTTAATTCCCAGAACAGGTGTGCCACCGTAATTCTCTGAGTTGAAGCGCTCGGTAAATGAGCTGTTGGGGCTGAGTTTTTTTAAAAGATGGTAAAAAGCCTCGGCTTCTTTTAGCACTATATTTCCAACAAACCCATCGCAAACAACCACATCGGCCTTATCGGCATCGAAGAGGTTATGCCCCTCAATGTTGCCAACAAAGTTGAAATCCGCCGAATCCTTCATTTGCTCGAAAGCACTTTTAGTAACCAGGTTACCCTTTTCATCCTCCTCTCCTACGTTAAGGAGTGCAATGCGTGGATTTTCGACACCCAGCACCTGCTTGGAGTAAATTGACCCAAGGATACCGTACTGGTAAAGGACATCAGGCCGGCAGTCAGGGTTCAGTCCCACATCAAGCAACAGGTTTACGCTGTTGTCCGAAACGGGGATAAACCCGGCAATAGCGGGACGAATAACACCGGGAATTTGTTTAACCACAAGCATGGCGCCGACCATCATGGCGCCGGTGCTGCCGGCACTTGCAAAACCATCGATTGCTCCCGCAGCAAGAGCCGAAAACCCTCTCACGATACTGGAATCGGTCTTTTTAGAAAAAGATTTTGATGGATTATCGCCCATGGCAATAACCTCGGAGCACGGCTCTATATCAAAGCAGTTGACGCTACCACCCTCCAGCGAATTAATCAGCTCCTCAATTTTTGCCTTGTCGCCAAACAAAACAATCCTTTCATCAGCCTTAAGCTGTTTGCAGGCTAGAATAGAACCCCTTACAACAGCTTCGGGGGCAAAATCACCGCCCATCGCATCAACGCCAATTCTCATCGTTGTGGTTTTGGTTGAATACGAGATGACTACTAGGCGCTGACAGATTTTTCAATTGCCAGCTTGCCACGGTAGTATCCACACTCCGGGCATACCCTGTGGTACTCCACAGCTGCACCACAGTTTGAACAAGTAGAAAGAGTTGGCAATTCTGCCTTGTAGTGGGTTCTACGCTTATTCCTCCTCTGTTTGGAAATTTTTGATTTAGGATGTGCCATTTTGTGAAATATTTAAGTTACTGTTGTTGATACTTAGTTACTTGTTAAGCTTTTGAGCTTGTCCCAACGAGGATCAACCTCCTGATTTTCGTGCCCATGAGAACCAAGCAATGATACCATATCGCTATCGCAGTCGGAAGCGCTTGTTCCGTTCATCCCGTGGTATCGTTCTATTGGCATACTCAGGTATATACTCTCGTAAAGATATTGTGCCAGGTTAACCTCAAAGTCATTTTCGGAAAGGTAGATAATCTCATCGGAATCTGATTCCTGGCTGGCGTCAATCTTTACAATTAGCTTGCCGTCAAATTCAACAGGAAAATTAAACTGTTCAAGGCACCTATCGCAGGCAATCTCCACCATACCCTCAATGTGGGTGCTAAACTCAAGTAATCTCGATTGCTTGTTGAGGCTTACCCTGGCAACCAGCTCGCCGTTATGGATTTCCCCCTCCTCAAATGCGCTGAAAAAACTCCTTCCCAGCTGGAAACTAAACAGATGCTTTCCCAGCTTAAGTCCCTTAAAATTAATTGAATATGCATCAAGCACGTTTGCCACCTTACCCAATAAAATTAGGTTGCAAATTTATAAAATTAAATATCAAACGTATAAATAATGGCTGAAAATTAGGTTGGTGGCTTCACCTAAAGGGAAAGTTCGGGTTATCAGAAATTATGCAACCCTGGCGATACGCTTGCGCTGGGTTTCGTCAAGAATAATTTTGCGTAGCCGCATGGCTTTCGGGGTTACCTCAACGTACTCATCTTCCTGAATGTATTCTAATGCTTCCTCAAGGCTAAACCGAATGGGGGGAGCCAGGAAGATTTTTTCGTCCGAACCGGCAGCTCGCATGTTGGTGAGCTTCTTCGACTTGGTAACATTCACAACCAAATCGCCAGAGCGGTTGTGCTCTCCAACTACCTGTCCGGCATAAACCTCCTCATGGTCATCAATGAAAAACCTACCCCTATCCTGTAGCTTGTTAAGGGCATAGGCGTATGAAATTCCGCTCTCCATTGCCACCAGGGAGCCGTTAGTACGGGTCTCGAAATCACCCCGGTAGGGTTCAAACCCTTTCACCCGGTGGGCAATAACAGCCTCACCGGCAGTGGCGGTAAGCAGGATGCTTCGTAGTCCAATGATGCCACGTGAAGGAATTTCAAACTCAAGGTGAATCCTGTCGCCTCGTCGCTCCATAAGCAACAGGGCGCCCTTCCTGCGGGTAACCTGTTCTATTGCCTTGCCCGACACATCCTCCGGTAGGTCGATAGTCAGGTACTCAATGGGTTCGCACTTCTCACCACCAACCATTTTGATGATAACCTTCGGCTGACCAACCTGAAGCTCGTATCCTTCCCGGCGCATGGTCTCAATAAGCACCGATAGGTGTAGCACTCCCCGTCCAAACACCATGAATGAATCGGCCGAGTCGGTTTTCTCAACCCTTAGGGCGAGATTTTTTTCCAGCTCCCTGTCGAGCCGCTCTTTCAAATGGCGGGAGGTTACAAACTTGCCATCCCTGCCAAAGAAAGGAGAGTTGTTGATGGTGAAGAGCATGCTCATGGTTGGCTCGTCAATGGCAATGGTTGGAAGTGGCTCAGGATTCTCATAATCGGCAATGGTATCGCCAATATCAAAGCCCTCAATGCCTACAAGAGCACAGATGTCGCCGCATTCCACCCGTTCGACACTATTTTTTTCAAGTCCCTCAAAAACCAACAGGTCCTTGATTTTAGTTCGAACTACCTCACCGTTCCTCTTAACCAGCGATATAGGCTGCCCTGCCTGCAGGCTGCCCCGGTGTAGCTTCCCTATGGCAATTCGGCCCACATAGCTAGAGTAGTCAAGCGATGTAACCAGAAGCTGGGTTGTTCCTTCGGTCACTTTTGGCGCAGGCACGTAGTCAATAATGCAGTCGAGCAGCGGGGTAATATCTTTCGAGGGTTTTTGCCAGTCGTTGCTCATCCATCCCTGCTTGGCGCTCCCGTAAATAGTTGGAAAGTTGAGCTGCTCCTCGGTGGCATCAAGGTTGTACATCAGCTCAAAAACCTGTTCCTGTACCTCTGCCGGACGGCAGTTGGGTTTGTCAACCTTGTTTATCACCACTATTGGCTTAAGCCCTATGGCCAGCGCTTTCTGAAGCACAAAACGGGTTTGGGGCATGGTTCCCTCAAAAGCATCAACCAGCAGCAAAACCCCATCGGCCATGTTGAGCACCCGCTCCACCTCACCCCCAAAATCGGAGTGCCCAGGCGTATCAATGATGTTTATCTTGTAACCCTTGTAGTTTACCGAAAGATTTTTTGCCAGAATGGTGATGCCCCGCTCCCGCTCCAGATCGTTGCTGTCCAGTATAAGCTCGCCTGGCCTTTCGTAATCCTTAAAAAGTTTCCCCTGAAAAATCATTTTGTCCACCAGCGTGGTCTTCCCATGATCCACATGCGCAATTATCGCAATGTTTCGTATCTTCTGCATCTAAAAAATTTTAACCGGCAAAATTAATTCTATTTATTTAATTTTTCCCCCACGCTGAATATAAAAAGTAAGGCATGTAGTTGTTTTGAAAGTTTTACCCACTAATTTTGGTTATTTGTCAAATAGTTCATTTTTTCTGAATGGTTAAGCGTATCAATAAATAAAAGGAAAAAATAAGATTTTATTTTGAAACATAATTTGACAATTAATCTAGCGTAACGTAACTTGTATTTTTTAAATCTTTAAGTATCAACCTGCACTAAAAAGAGATGTGGCTGGAAGATTTCTACTTTCTTGTTTCTTGATATATATAGACAATTTGTTAGTATCAGGCCTTACATATTTTACCAAATAACGCACTAAACAGAAGCTATGAGTATAACTTTTAGTAACCTTTTGGTGTAGGCAGGTTCTGCTCATGGCTAATTCCTAACCCTAATTAAACCCAGACAAATAAATTTAAGCAGATGAAAACAAAACTTTTATGCATTATCCTTTTGTTAGCCGTAATTCCTGTCCTTGGACAGGTAACACCTCAAGCGCCGCAGAAATTTTCCTACCAGGCTGTTCTGCGAAATGCCGATGGTACGGTTATTGGCAATCAAAGCGTTGAGGTGCAGGTGAAGCTTCATGCGCAAGCTGCCGACGGGGCAGTGGTGTACACTCAAACTCAAACCGTTGAGACCAACCAGTTTGGCCTGGTAGCTTTTGCTGTTGGCGGTAGCAGCGGATTTGAAACCATTCCTTGGACCGATCCAATATTCATGGAGATCCTTGTAAAGAGATCGGGCGAATCCAGCTTTTCCTCCATGGGAACTACCCAGATTATCTCGGTTCCCTATGCCCTTGTTGCCAACAACGGTATTCAGGGGCCTTACATTCAGGGTCAAACCGTTTTCAGCAATGGCGGGGGTTGGGTCGGCACTAACCGAGTGATGGTGGCCGACAGCTCGGTGGTTGTTACTACACCCCTTGGCCACGACTCATCAAAGCCAATTTTTGCCGTTACCAACGCCAATGGAGAAATGGTGATGGCGGTTTACGAATCGGGCGTGAGGTTTTATGTTGAAGAGGAAACTACCAAGGGAGTAAAGGGTGGATTTGCCGTGGGCGGTCTCACCAACCAGGTGAAAGAAACAAAAAGCGGTGAGCCCATTTACTACATGAACATTCAGCCAACACAGGTTCAATTTCTAATTGAGGAACCAACGGAGAAGGGGGTTAAAGGTGGATTTGCCGTTGGCGGGCTCACCAACCAGGGAAAGACGTTAACTCCTACTGAAAACTACTTTGAGGTTAACAGGGACTCCGCCCAATTCCTTACTCCATCGCTGGTATCTCAGGGTAACATAACCACTCAGGGTAACATTACTGTTAGCGGAAACATTACCACCAACGTTGGGCAAGCTGATTCCACACTGACCGATGTTGACGGCAACACCTATCAGACAGTTCGCATTGGATTCCAGCAGTGGATGGCCGAAAATCTTAAAACAACGCACTATTCTGATGGAACGCCGATTGACACCGCCGTCCATGTCTATAACGACTGGGCTTACCCCGACTCCATCAACATATACGGCAGGCTCTACAGCGGACTGGCTATTAGCAGCGGTAATAACGTTTGCCCCGATGGTTGGCATGTTCCAACTCCTGACGACTGGAATGAGCTGTTTACATTCATTGCCGGTCCTGCAGGGATTTCGGATATGCAATCCAGGGTTCTTGTTCTCAAAAAATTGTTAGAGCCAGGCACCATGATGGAAGGAAACGGCTACTGGAATTACCCCATATACCCCACCAACGAAACGGGGTTCACTGCCAGGCCTGCAGGACAAAGAGACTACCTGACCTACTATTCCGAACTGCACGACTATGCCTACTTCTGGTCATACGTTGTGGGTGTTGGGTTGCAACAGGTTTCCATGACAACAATGGATGGAGGTAATCTAGAAATTATGCCACCATCAGATTCTAATTACTCATTCTCAGTTAGATGCTTGCAAAATCCTTAAAAAGAGAATTTTTAGCAACAGGCTAGCTCTTCTAACTTAGAACAACTTGCGCTCTATAAAGTATAGCTAACTTGCTGCTCAGCTGGCAAAGATCAAGGGTCGGAGCAAGGTTTACTCCGACCCTTATTTTTCGCCCTGCTAAATTTTCGCCAGAATCCCACTTGCCACATCCATGCTACATATTCAGTAATCCCCAAACGCCGGCCAGGTTTAACAAGCAAAAACTCTTGCCTACCCGTTTCATCCGACATTATGTACAGACTCAACAAAATTGTTCAACCCATGTTACACATAGAGTTGAAAATTTAGCGCATTTTTGTCGTTGATTTTTAAACTATAACTAAGGGGCAGGCCTGCTAAACACTTTAGGTTTCAGCTGTAAGCTGGTGGTGAACAGGCTGCCATGCGGATACAAAATAAGCACCCACAGGATGAACAAAAAAAAGGTTATTATAGCTGGTGGGGGGTTTGCCGGAATTCAGCTTGCCCGAAAGCTCGACCAGCGGCTATTCGACGTGTTGTTGGTAGATAAAATCAACCACCACCAGTTTCAGCCGCTTTTCTACCAGGTTGCCACCTCGCAACTTGAACCATCAAGTATTTCCTTCCCATTAAGGAACATCTTTAGCAGGAAAAAAAATGTTCAGATTAGACTAGCTGAAATCCTCTCCATTGATCGAAATGAGAGCAAAATCATTACCAGTATAGGCGAATTTAGCTACGATTACCTGGTGCTGGCCATGGGCTGCACCAACAACTTTTTCGGAAATGAAAACATTAAAAAAAATGCTTTCACTCTAAAAACAACCTACGATGCCATTACCATCAGAAACCACATCATTCTAACATTCGAAAAAATTGTATCGGCTAAGGAGGACGAGCTCGAAGCGCTTAACAACCTTGCAATAGTTGGTGCCGGCCCAACAGGAGTTGAACTTGCCGGCGCATTTGCCGAAATAAAAAAGAATATCCTGCCAAAGGATTACGCAGGTGTTGACTTTTCAAAATTCAACATAATTCTAATCGAGGGTACCCGAAACACGCTTGGCAGCATGAGCGATGCCTCAAAGGTGGAGTCAAGAAGGTACCTACAGCAAATGGGCGTTACAATACTGACAGAAACTTTCGTAGCCGACTACGACGGATATCTATTAAAGCTGAGCAACGGAGAAACCATAAAAACAAAAACGGTTATCTGGGTTGCAGGAGTTACCGGAAACAACATCGAAGGGCTCCCGGAAGCTGCAAGGGCTCCCGGAAACAGGATAAGCGTTGACAGGTTTAACCGGGTTAACGGATGCGATAATGTATTCGCAGTAGGCGACATAGCCTACATGGTAACCCCCAAGTACCCCAAAGGGCACCCACAGGTTGCCAACGTGGCCATTAACCAGGCAAAACTTCTGGCAAAAAATCTAAAATCCATTCAAACAGGCAAAAAGCTAAAGGCGTATGAGTATAAAAATTTGGGGACCATGGCCACAATCGGCCGGAATAAGGCTGTGGTTGACCTACCCCACATTCATCTTAAGGGTTATTTTGCATGGTTCATCTGGATGTCGCTTCACCTCATGCTCATTCTTAGCGTGAGAAACAAGCTGATAATTTTTATCAACTGGGCATGGTCGTACCTGACCAAAGACACCTCGCTCCGATTAATCCTCAAGGAGGATAAGCCCCGAACCAATACATAGCTAAGTAGAATTCATATTCTCACTAAACCTTCAGGAACACTATTGCATTTCCGCCAACCGTTCAAAAACACTACTGTAGAAACTCAAATCCACAAGATACCCGTGGCCGATGCTCTAAATTAATCTATAGAACATCTTAAGCGCATGCGAAGGGGAAAAGGAATTTTCTGGATGAAAAATCATTCCCTCTAACCTAGAGCGGTCAACTAAAAATCCTGCCGCCATATTTAATCATGCTGAATATCTGCAACATACAGCACGGATAACATCAAAAGATATTTCAATTCCTTTAAAATTTGTTGCCGTTACCTGCCAATTGATTTACTTTGTGCAAATTTTTTCATCCATATATTATTAAGGTATGATTCAAAACCTGGTAATAGTTGAGTCCCCCGCAAAGGCCAAAACCATTGAGAAGTTTTTGGGCAAGGAGTACGTGGTAAAATCGAGCTTTGGGCATATTCGCGACCTATCCAAAAAGAATTTAGGTGTAGATATCGCCAAAAACTACGCTCCGGAGTACATTGTAAGCGACGACAAGAAAAAAGTTGTTGATGAGCTTAAAAAAGCCACTTCCGAAGCACAGATGGTTTGGCTAGCTTCCGATGAGGACCGTGAGGGAGAGGCAATTGCCTGGCACCTGGCTGAGGTTTTAAACCTCAACCCTAAGAAAACCAAGCGGATTGTGTTTCATGAAATCACAAAAAGCGCCATACTAAATGCCATTGAAACACCCCGCAGCATAGACCTGGACCTTGTGAATTCGCAACAAGCCCGAAGGGTGCTGGACCGGCTGGTAGGCTTTGAACTTTCGCCAATTCTCTGGAAAAAGGTTAAGCCCGCCCTTTCAGCCGGAAGGGTGCAATCGGTTGCCGTAAGGCTAATTGTGGAACGTGAACGCGAGATAATTGCCTTCACACCAACACCATACTACAGAGTAACAGCCATATTCATGGCCGACTCGGAATTTAACGCCGAACTATCGGTTAGGCTATCAACTTTCGAGGAAGCATTATCCCTGCTGGAGCATTGCAAAAATGCCACCTTCACAGTGCAGGATGTTACCAAAAAACCCTCAAAAAAGGCACCCGCTCCACCATTCACCACCTCCACCTTGCAACAGGAGGCTAGTCGTAAATATGGTTTTTCTGTTGCGCAAACAATGTCGATAGCCCAGAAACTTTACGAAGCAGGCCACATAACCTACATGCGTACCGACTCTGTAAACCTTTCTTCAACAGCTATTGCTGCCGCAAGAGATGTAATAGTAGCAGAATACGGTGAGAAATACCATCAACCCAGACAGTACAAAACCAAAACCAAAGGTGCCCAGGAAGCGCATGAAGCCATAAGGCCAACCTACCTCGACAGGGTTAAGATAAGCGGAACCAGCACCGAGCAAAAACTCTACGATTTAATCAGGAAACGAACCATAGCCTCCCAGATGAGCGATGCCCAAATTGAGAAAACTACTATAAACATTGATATATCGGGATCGCATTACAAATTTGTTGCTTCCGGCGAAGTAATCGTGTTCGACGGATTTCTCAAGGTTTACCTTGAATCGTCCGATGACGAAGCCGAGGAAAACGGACGTGAAATTCTTCCCCCGGTAAAGGCCGGCCAAACCCTAGCGGTAATGGAAATTGTTGCCAACGAACGTTTTACCCAACGTCCCCCAAGGTACACCGAGGCCAGCTTGGTTAAGAAGCTCGAAGAGCTGGGTATTGGCAGACCATCAACCTACGCACCAACTATTTCCACAATCATTTCCCGCGGCTATGTGGCCAAGGAAGACAGACCGGGAGTTGAGCGAAACTATAAGTCCATAATCCTTAAAAATGGTAAAATAACCCGGCAGGAAAAGGTTGAAAACTCCGGTGCCGAAAAAGCCAAACTTTTTCCAAGTGATATCGGTATGGTGGTTACAGATTTCCTACTTGAGTACTTCAGGGATATCCTCAGCTACGATTTTACCGCCCACATCGAGGAGAAGTTTGATGAGGTTGCCCTTGGCAAACTCGAGTGGACAAGAATGATCGACGAATTCTATAAACCCTTTCACTCCCTTGTTGAAAAAACTATCAAGGAGTCGGATTACACTAAGGGTGAACGTGTGCTTGGCATTGATCCGGTTAGCGGTAAACCTGTGAGCGTCCGTATAGGCCGATATGGCCCGGTGGTTCAGCTGGGAGAGGCTGACGCTTCAAAAAAAACAAAACCACAGTTCGCCAGCTTACTAAAAGGACAGCTGATAGAAACTATTACCCTTGAGGAAGCATTGTCGCTCTTCAAGCTGCCTCGTTCCCTTGGAAACTACGAAAACTCTGAGGTTGTTGTTGGCGTTGGAAGATTTGGACCCTATGTTCGACATCAATCCAAATTTTACTCGCTCAAAAAGGACGATAACCCCCTCACCATTGATCTCAATAGAGCGGTTGAGCTGATTGAAGAAGGACGTAAAAAAGAACGCGAAAGGGTTATCAAAAAGTTCGAATCCCCTCAAGTAGTTGAAATCCTAAATGGTAGATGGGGCCCATACATTTCATTCAACAAGCAGAACTACAAAATACCCAAGGACAAAGATCCGAAATTGCTTACCTTCGATGACTGCATGAAGCTCATTGACGAACAGGCTGAAAAAGGAAGTAAAAGGAATTCTACTGCCAAAAAAACTTTGCCCAAGCGACAGGGGAAAAAAGGAAACACAAAATAGTTTGCCATTTGGCGCCACCATATAACTTTTAAAACCATGGACGAGCTGCTGTCATTTTTAACACCCACAGCCATTAAGGGGGTTAACTTTAGCTCCCAAAACAGCCGTATGCTCCAGCAACAAGTAGTCCCGCTTAACAAAACTAACTACAAGCACCTAAAAAAAAATGATATAGTTGTAATCGGCGTAAATGAAAGCCGTAACTCCCCAAATCCATCTATCAAAAACTCCCCTGAAACCATTAGAAAGTACCTTTATGGGCTTTCGACCATAAAGCTAGCCGGTAAAATATATGATGCAGGCGATCTGGTGGAAACCAGCACCCCCTTAAAAACCTATGAGGCCTTAAATCGAGTTGTAGAAATTCTATTCCAGACCGGAGCAGCAACAGTGGTATTGGGCGGAACCCAGGAGTTAACTTACTGCCTTTACGAAGGCGTAAAGTCTAACAAATCGCTGGTAACAATTTCCATTATCGATTGCCTTATTGATGCCGACGAAGACTTGTCTGATTTTCATTCACGTAACTATGTCAACAGGCTGCTGGGCGAAAAGCTGCGCTCGCTTTTCGAATTAAGCATTGTTGGCTACCAGGGCTACTATGTTGGCGGAGATATGGTTAACCTGTTTCAGAAAAACAATCACGAACTTTTACGGCTTGGCTATGTCAGGAGTAGCTATCGCGAGGTTGAGCCAACCTTTCGAAATGCCGACATTGTAAGCTTCGACATGGAAGCCATAAGGGCCTGCGACTCTCCTGCCAACGCCATTCCCTCTCCTAATGGGCTCTACGCTGAGGAAGCTTGTCAACTTGCCCATTATGCAGGTGTTGGAGAACGAGCTAGCCTTTTCGGAATTTTCAACTACAATCCTGATACGGACAACACAGAACAGTCGGCCTTACTTGCAGCCCAGCTAGCATGGCACTTCATTGAGGGTTATTCAAAAAGGAAAAACGTTCCCAAAACCCTAAATACACCTGACTACCTGAAGTTTATCGTAGGAACTGGCACATCAGGAGTTGACATGGTTTTCTACTGCGACGAAGCGCTCGATCGCTGGTGGATGGAGATTCCTATTTCCCCTGAAATGGGCATTCCCACCAATAGAATTATTATCCCATGCTCCCATAGCGATTACACCCTGGCAAGCCGACAGGAGCTGCCCGACCGGTGGCTCCGAATATTTCAGAAAATACAGCAGCTCTAGTGCAGCTCATCTTTTGCTTTAGGGTTAAGCTGTAGCTGCTATTGTTAAACTTGACCCTACTTTTCTATATTTTTGAATTATACGGTAACCCTTTTGGTCAAAAATCTGTATAACATTCTGCCTTCGGTTAAAATTTTATCATATTTGTTGATAAATTTGTATGCCTCTAATTTTTTTGCTTACTTTACTATCTAATTGAAAAGAACGTTGAATATTTTTTATGCTTTTTATATATAGCTATGCATAGCTCATCCCGAAAATTTCTGTTATTCCAGCTGTTTCTCCCTTTTGCGGGCATTCTAATGGCTCAGCAGGATCCACAATTTAGCCAAATTCTGTATAATCCAATGAGCATCAACCCCGGATATGCTGGCAGCCAGGAAATGATAGGAATAGGGGCATTTAACAAGCTTCAATGGACTGGTTTTGGCGATGGGGCTCCTGTTAGCACTACTGTTAGCATTAATGCCCCCATCGCACCATTTGGTTTTAAAAGCGGTTTGGGGTTGAGCATACTAAACGACCAGTACGGATTTAACAGCGACCTGGGCATCAGCTTAGCCTATGCCGCACGGTTCAAACCAAAACTCATAAACGGTAGCCTTGGAATTGGAGTAAGCGGAGGTTTCGTAAACAACACCATTGATCCAAAGTGGAACTATCCGGTTGCAGGAAACGACCAGGCAATTCCCCAACAGAAAGAAAGTTCTGTGAACCTTGACCTTGGGCTAGGCCTTTTCTACACCACCGACTACATGTTCTTCGGCGTTTCGGCAACCCATATTAACCGGGCTAAAATCAACAAAAGCCCCATACCTGCACGCTATACCCCTCAGTACTACATTTCCGGAGGTTACATCGTTATGTTCCCATCTAAAACCTGGCAATTTGAACCCTCAGTACTGATAGTAACCGACATTAAATCGTCAAGATTATCCCTAAATTCAATTGTTCGGTACAATAAAAAGTTTTGGGGCGGCGTTTCATACCGTATAAATGAGGCAGTTACCGGAATGATTGGATTTGAACTCTTCAACGGATTCCGAATAGGTTATGCCTACGACTTCAGCCTTAGCCGGATAAGTAAGTATAATGACGGATCGCACGAGTTCATGCTGGGTTACAGTTTTCAGCTTAAGAAGGAGAAACCGCCCCAGCAGTATAAAAGTATAAGATTTTTATAATTTTTTTTTTCATGAGTTTAAAAAATTTGCGTTATTTGCTAAATAAATATGGCAGTATGAAAAAACTCCTTCCTATAGGCATTGCAGTAATTCTGCTTTCCAGCTGTTCTCCAGGAGGAAATGGCGAGTTAACGGGAGTACCCGGTCGTAGAGGCTTCTCTGAACCAACCCCCTATGGCATGGTATTTATCCCAATGGGATCGTTTACAATTGGTAGTAACGACCAGGATGTTGCGTGGGCCATCAATTCACCCACTAAAACCGTGTCGGTTGATGCATTTTGGATGGACCAAACCGAAATAACCAACAACCAGTACCGCCAGTTTGTGTACTATGTTCGCGACTCCATAGCCAGGCGTATGCTGGCAGAGGTTAACGATGAATTTGTCATTACCGAGGATGAATTTGGCAACCCCATAGATCCTCCTGTTCTAAACTGGGAAGTACCAATTGACCCCAACGACGAGGAGCAGATGGAAGTGCTTAATAACATGTACTACTCTAAAGAGGATGCCTTTTACGGAAGAAAGGAAATCGATACCCGCAAACTCTTTTACGAGTACTACTGGATTGACATGAAGCAGGCCGGTCAGAAAAACAACCGGTATAACTTTGAAACTCTAAGCTACGATAAAGGAGAGGTGGTCAACAGCCTGGGAGAGAAGGTTAAGGTGGATAACCGCCAAAGCTTCATCATGCGCGACAAGGTTAATGTTTACCCCGACACGCTATGCTGGATTTCCGATTTTTCTTACGCTTTCAACGAACCTTATGCAAACAGCTACTTTTGGCATCCGGCATTCGACAACTATCCTGTTGTAGGAGTAACCTGGAAGCAGGCTACAGCTTTCTGCATATGGCGAACCCAACTTCTTAACAAGTACCTTGCCCCTGAAGGAATTACCATTCAGGATTACAGGCTCCCCAGCGAAGCAGAATGGGAGTATGCCGCACGCGGTGATCTTGATCATAGCATGTATCCTTGGGGTGGCCCCTACACCCGTAACATAGAGGGCTGCTTTATTGCAAACTTTAAACCCCTCAGAGGAAACTACATTGATGACGGCGGATTAATTCCCATCGCAGCTGGTAGCTATGAACCTAATGACTACGGACTATACGACATGGCCGGCAACGTTGCCGAATGGACAGCAAACGCTTTCGACGAAAGCACCTATTCCTTCATGCACGATATGAATCCCGACTATAAGTACAATGCTAAACCTAACGATTTGCCTGCCATGAAGCGTAAGGTAATTAGGGGCGGCTCCTGGAAGGATATCAGCTTCTTTCTTCAGGTTGGCTCCAGAGCATTTGAGTACCAGGATTCTGCAAAATCGTATATTGGATTTCGTTGCGTTAGGTCATACCTTGGTGCTAAGTAACCTGAACATGTAGGTTTTTAAAATCATAAATTCCTTTAGCATGAAAATCAACATTGAAGAACTCGTTACCTCCCGGAAGTGGAAAACCTTCATGAAATACCTCTACGGTTGGGGTGCATCGGTGGTTATCCTTGGAGCTCTCTTTAAAATACTGCACCTCCCGGGCGCAGGTACTATGCTTATGGCAGGGATGTGCACCGAATCAATTATATTCTTTTTCTCCGCATTTGAACCACTGCCCGATGAGTTTGACTGGACACTTGTGTTTCCTGAGCTAACTGGTATGACAGAGGAGGACGAAATAGACGGCTACAAGAGTTCCAGACGCCAGGGCATTGGTGCCGAGGAGATACATGAAATCGTTACCGGTATTCTTGCCTCCATGCCTGCAGGAAGTGTTCCGGCAGCTCAGGCTATTGCCCCCGAGAAAGTTGAAACTACACCCCCGCACCAGGCAGCTGCCACCGCAGCCCCGCAGATCTCGGGGCAACATGCTGGAGCAGGAGCTGGCGGTGCACTCATCTTTACCGAGAAGTTTAACCAAATGCTCGAGAATGCTGAGATTAGCCCAGCCCTATTCGATAAGGTAAGCCAAGGACTAAATAAGCTAAGCCAGGCATCAAGTAGCATTGCAGATATTACCACATCTGCCGTTCATGTTAAGGAGTTTACCGATAACATGGCCAAAGCTTCTGAATCAGTTAAAACATTCCACGAGAACTACTCACAGAACAGCCAGGTTCTCAACGAATCCATGAATCACCTTTCGGACAGCATTCAGAAAACCGCCGGCGAGATGTCCGAATCGGGCAAGAACTTTATGGATGGAGTTGCCGGTTCGGTTCAGAATTTGGAGAATGAGCTTACTGCTGCAGGTCAAAAAGTAGGGGGAAGGATTGTGGAGTCATGCGAGACCGTTGCCGGCAAACTCAACATGGCTGCAGAGGGGCTGGCCAACGCCTACCAGCAAACAGCCGAAGGGGTTGCGATAACTTACCAGCAGCTGGCCGAGGCAATGAAGAATAACGGTTCAACCATAACCAAGGGTAGCACTACCTACAACCAGCAGCTGGAGCAGCTAAATAAGAATATGGCGGCCCTTAACACGGTTCATGAGATGCACCTTCAGGAAACATCCCAACGGCTAAAGGAAGCCGAAAAGCTGTACCAGGGGGTGGATGGAATGATAAAGAAGTTGAATGTTACCGTTGATGAATCCGAAAAGTTCAAATCAGCACTGGAAACACTTAACAGCAATATCACGTCTCTAAATAATGTTTATGGCAACATGCTGGCGGCTATCAACTCGATTTCCACCAGTAAGTAAATCAACTGCATCTTAAGACTCACCTAACGGTCTATGGCACACGGAAAAGAAACTCCCAGGCAAAAAATGATCGGCATGATGTACCTTGTGCTGACCGCTATGCTTGCGCTGAATGTCTCAACTGATGTTCTGGAGGCTTTTGTACTGGTTGACAACGGGTTATCGCGCACCACTGAAAACTACAGGCTCAAGAACGATAAGCTCTACTCCGAGTTTGATAAGGCCATGCTGGTTAACCCCGTAAAAGTCGGCCCTTGGAAAAGCAAGGCGGATGAGATAAAAGAAATGGCCAGGGAGATATACGACTACGTTCAGGATCTCAAAATTGAGGTGGTTAAAACATCCGAAGGAGATGATACACCTGCAATTAACGGTAGAGAGGTCATAAGCGAGTTGATAGAGGATAAAGCCAACCTGGATATAGGAGGGCAGATCCTAATCGGCATGGAGGGCAACGGCAAGGCTTTTGAGCTGAAGCGTAAAATAATTAAGTTTCGTGAAAAAGCCATTTCCCTACTCGACCCCGTTCGTGGTGAAGAAATGATAAAATCCATCAATAGCATTCTAAACACTGACGATCCCCCCGTAAGGGAAGATGGAACTCACAACTCATGGGAAAGTTCTCGTTTTGAGCATATACCTCTGATTTCCGTAATTCCCCAGCTTACCAAGGTTCAGGTTGATATACTAAACACCGAGGCCGAAGTGGTAAACTACCTGCTGCAGCAAATTGGTGCATCGGATTTTAAGTTTAACGTGCTTTCGGCAACGGTGATTCCAAACTCCAACGTGGTATTTCAGGGTAGCGATTTTAAGGCAGAGGTTTTCCTCGCCGCATCCGATACTACCCAAAAACCAAAAATATACCTTTGCCGTTACGACTCCACTCAAAACCCTGTAACTAAGGAGTGGGACTACAACCCAATTGGGCCGCAGGAGGAAATCCCAGTATCCCAAAACGGTAGGGGATTGTATTCCCGAAGGGCTGGAGCACTCGGACAAACAAGCTGGTCGGGGCTTATTGAAATGAAGGCTCCCGATGGTTCAATTGTCAGGAAACCTTTCAAGCATACCTACTCCGTTCTTCAGCCCAACGTAGTTATTGCCCCAACCAAAATGAACGTTCTTTACCTGGGTGTTGACAACCCTGTGGATATCTCAATACCTGGAGTACCACCCGATAAGGTTACCGCTTCAATAAGCAAGGGGTCCATTAGGCCTGAAGGTAAGGGAAGCTACATCGTACAACCCGGAGCAGGCGCCTCAACATGCGAAATTACCGTTTACGCCAATCTTGAAGGGGGAAGACAGAGTATGGGAACCAAAACATTCCGCATTAAAAAGGTTCCACCACCTCTCCCCAGAATAATTGGCATTACCGGAAAATATGCCGAGAAAAACCAGCTGGCTGCATCGTTGGGCATAGCTGCCGAAATGCCCCAGGATTTCGACTTCGACCTTAAGTATAAGATTGTTAGCTTCAGGCTTTCGGCAACAGTTGGTGGGTTCCTTCAGGAGAAAGAGTCAAGCAGTTCAAGGTTTACCGATGAGCAGAAAAAAATTGTAAGCAACCTGCGGAGCGGAAGCCAGCTAGCCATTACCGACATAAAAGCGGTTGGACCGAGCGGTGATGTTATTGACCTGAACGATATGGTGTTAAAAATAAGGTAGTTTCAGCTATTCCATTTTGCAATGGATAATGCGCATTAAACATTTTTCATTTACCAGCATGGTTGAAAATAAATACTAATAAAATTACAGGGATGAAAAGGATAGTTGTGTTATTTGGTGGATTTTTTCTCATACTGGGAACGCTCCATGCCCCAGCCCAGGACCGCAAGGAAAGCCTGGTAAACGATGGTTTTTATACCCGGGAAACTATCCAGCAGCGAAAACCCATACCCTACCAGTATGTTCGTGAATCAGATGTTCTTTGGTCAAAGCGTATTTGGCGGATGGTTGACCTGCGCCAAAAAATGAACTACCCCCTTTACTTCCCCACCACTCCAATGCAGGACAGGGAAAGCCTCGTTCAACGCTTGGTAAGGGCAATTAAGTACAACGAAATTACCGCCTACGATCCTGTTGACGATGAGTTCACCACCCGGATGTCCTACGAGCAGGTTATCAAAAACCTTGGCGCCGAGGATAGGGTTGAAAAACAGATTGACGAAAACGGTAACGAGGTGGAGGTTACCATAAAGGGTGAAATCAAGTGGAGCGGCATTAAGGAGCTGCTGATAAAAGAAGACTGGTTTTTTGACAAGCAAACATCAACCCTGCAGGTTCGTATAGTTGGAATATGCCCAATTATGCATGATATGCGAATTTTACAAACAGGCGAGGAGGATCAGGAAGAAACCGGCGAAATAACCAAAAAGCAAACTTTCTGGGTTTACTTCCCCGAAGCTCGCACCATACTGGCTAATACTGATTTTTTCAATTCTTTTAATGATGCCCAGCGGATTTCGTTTGATGACCTCTTTTTTAAACGCCAGTTCGATTCCTACATCATAAGGGAATCCAACGTGTTTGACAACCGGTTGATTTCCGATTACACCTTTGGCGGTGTGCAGACCATGCAGGAATCGGAAAAAATTAAAACCGACCTATTCAACATGGAGCATGATTTATGGGAGTACTAGCATACTTCTGTTCTTGTTATAAAAGGAAAAGGCTGTCGTGCGGATAGCCTTTTGCTTTTACTATACTTTTCTGAAATTGGCTAGGTATATATTTCTCCATCCTTCAGCATCGCCACATCGTTCAAAATGTTCTTAATTTGCTGTTCTTCCTGCTTGCGGCATATAAGCAAAACATCGCTGGTATCGACCACAATATAGTCGTCAAGCCCCTGAACAACTGCCAGCTTTCCATCGGGAGCAGAAATCAGCGAGTTACTGGTATCGTAAAGTAAAACATTTCTGGCAATCACCGCATTGCCATTTTGGTTGATGGGAAGATGGGTGTAGAGCGAACCCCATGTACCCAAATCGGACCAACCAAATTCCGAGCAAATCACGAAAACATTTTCGGCTTTCTCCATAACCCCATAGTCAATGGAGATATTCTTGCACTCGGCATAAGTTTTCTCAATGGCTGCGGTCTCATCAGCCGAATCGAGCAACGAAGCGACCTCGCTGAACAAGGAATTCACCTCTGGAAGATGCTCTTCAAGCGCTTGGGTAATGGCATTCAGATTCCAAATAAAAAGTCCCGAATTCCAAAAAAACTCCCCGCTGCTTAAAAATACTTTGGCCATTTCCAGGTTTGGCTTCTCGGTGAAAGTTTTAACCCGGTATAGCCCATTTATCCCCTTAACCGGTTTACCCACCTGAATGTAGCCATAGCCAGTTTCAGGCCTGTTAGGCTTTACGCCCAGGGTAAGCAAGGCGTTATTTTTGGATGCAAAATCCAACGCCAGGTTAACCGTGTTAGTAAAAACCTGCTCGTTTAGAATGAGGTGGTCACTGGGCGAAACAATAACCGTAGCTTCAGGGTTACGCTTGCGAATTTTATAGGTAGCATAAGCTATACATGGTGCCGTGTTCCTCCTCATAGGCTCAAGTAAAAGCTGGCTCTCCTTCACCTCGGGAAGCTGCTCCAAGATTAAATTCTTGTAGGAATTACTTGCCACAATAAAAATATTTTCAACAGGGCAAATTTTTACCATCCTTTCAAACGTCTGCTGGAGCAGCGATTTACCCACGCCGAGTATATCAATAAACTGTTTTGGACATGCAGTTCTGCTTAATGGCCAAAAACGGCTTCCAATTCCTCCGGCCATAACTATACAGTAGTAATTCTTATTACTCATTGCTTTTTATTAAAAATACAAACCTACGGAATTTTAACATGAGATGGAAACTTTCGGCTTAAGGTAATGAAAGGAAAACCCTACACTAACCAGAAAGGAAGGGCATTTCGAGCAAACTTAACAACCAACACCGGAATAAACTTAACCAGTGCTTACCATGGTTAAGCAAATGGAGCGATAACCCTAACCAGGATACTGGAGGAAATGGACGGCTGTGAATGTGGCATGATTAATTTTACTACCATCTTAATATTGACTAATTTTGCTGTTGGTAGAAATACGATTTCTGCCAATCCGATTAATTTTTGTAAGTAAAAAGGTCAAAGATGGTAAGAATATTCGGGTTAATTGGGGAGTATTTTCTTTTGCTGAAAAAGGTTTTTTCAAAGCCGGAGAAGGGAAGGATTTACCTTAAACAGACCATAAAGGAGATGGATAAGCTGGGCATTCAATCCATCGGGATTGTTACCATAATATCGGTTTTTATGGGAGCGGTAATAACCCTACAAACCGCATATAACATGGAAAACCCTTTTATTCCCCGCTACATGATTGGGTTGGGCACGCGCGACAGCATGTTTCTGGAGTTCTCTTCAACAATCATTGGCCTAATACTTGCCGGCAAGGTGGGTTCCAGCATAGCATCTGAACTAGGCACCATGAGGGTAACCGAGCAAATTGATGCCCTCGAAATCATGGGTGTTAACTCCGCCAGCTACCTGATTCTTCCTAAAATTATTGCCACCCTTATTTTTAACCCTTTTCTTTGCATGCTAAGCATGGTGGTCGGGATAGCCGGAGGATGGATGGTTGGAGAATTTTCAGGAGTAATATCTACACAAGCCTACATTTACGGTATAAGGTATGCGTTTATCCCCTTTTACATCACCTACTCGCTAATAAAAACCGTGGTATTTGCCTTCCTAATCACCACTATTTCTGCATTTTATGGTTACCGCGTTCAGGGCGGGTCGCTCGAGGTGGGCCAGGCAAGTACCAATGCGGTTGTCGTCAGCAGCGTCTTTATTCTCCTGTTTAACCTAATTCTAACCCAACTGCTACTGTCGTGATTACGGTTAAAAATCTGTCAAAATCGTTTGATGGCCGAATGGTGATTGACAATATAACGGCCACGTTTGAAAAGGGAAAAACCAACATGGTAATCGGCCAAAGCGGTTCGGGAAAAACCGTCCTGCTGAAGTGCATAGTAGGCCTGCTGGATGTGGATGAGGGAGAAATTTACTACAACGACATTCAGTTTAACGCCCTTTCGTTCAAAAAGAAAAAAGAAATACGACAAAAAATAGGCATGCTTTTTCAGGGGGCAGCGCTATTCGACTCGCAAACCGTTGAGGAAAATGTGATGTTTCCTCTTAACATGTTCACCAACATGGCCATTGCGGAGAAAAAGGAGCGGGTGGCCTTCTGCCTCAAACGGGTAGATATTGTTGGGGCCAACAAGCTTTACCCGGCTGAGATTAGCGGCGGCATGAAAAAGAGGGTAGCCATTGCCCGCGCCATCGTTTTAAACCCCGAGTTTCTGTTCTGCGATGAGCCAAACTCAGGACTTGACCCCAAAACTGCAGTGGTAATTGACCATCTCATTAAGGAAATCACCGAAGAGTATGGTATTACTACCATCATAAATACGCACGACATGAACTCCGTGATGGGCTGCGGGGATAAGGTGATGTTCATCTACAACGGTAAAAAATGGTGGGAAGGAACCAGGTTCGACGTGTTGGATAGCGACAATCAGGAACTCAATGACTTTGTTTTTGCCTCCGCACTTACCCGCAAAATAAAAGGAATGTAGCAATATACTACCCGTGCATTTTTGCCCAGCTTAGCTTTTCTTCGTCTAAAATCTCAATATAAGTTCCCTCAATAAGAATAATCCTATCCCGTCTAAACTCCGAGAGTATTCTAACCACGTTTTCGACCCGCATATCAATGAGCTCGGCTATCTCCCGACGCGAAACCGGCAGGTTAAACCGTGTGGAATGGTAAATTTCGTTGGCAAAAAAGCAAAGTATGTAGGCTACACGCCCTCTAAGTTGAAGAAGATCGATATCGAGCCTGCTGCCTATCAGCAAATCGGAAACCCTCGAAATCTTGGCAAGTAAATTCCGTGCAAACTCCCCGTTGCTCCCAACTAAATTCATTACCATGTCGTACTCCACGCTGCAGTAACTCGAATCCTCAATTGCAACAATGGAGTAGTTGTACGTTTTAGAAGAAAAAAGGCTGAGCAGCCCAACAAAATCGTTTGGAGTAGCAATTCCCACTATTTGCTCCCTCCCTTCAGCGTTGGTGCGGCAGAGCTTGGCCAGCCCATCCCTTAAAAAAATAAAACCCTCTATACTGTCGTTCTGGCGGGCAATTGTTTCACCTTTTTTGGCATGCATTAGCACTTTGCTCCTCGACAGCTCCTCCAGCTGGTAATCGGGAAGCGAAGCAAACACCTCGGAACGAAATCCGCACGTCAGGCATTCGGTACCCGGACACACTTCAGCCTTCATATTCAAATATGTTGATAGTTATCAATATTGATTTTTAACAAGATTTAAAACTATACATTTTATTTAAAAAGACTTGAAATTTGAGCTGAAATTTATAAGGAAACCTTTGCATTTACAGCTGCTATAAAAATGAGCCGGTTGAAACAGTCATAAATGGTTTGTTATACCAATCAGAAGCATTGTTTGACTGCTGGAAGATAAGCCATAGCGTTAGAATTGGTTAACAAGTACAAATAGCTGGCCATTTAGGTGATAAGCCCTCATGTAGTACAGCGTGCACAAACAGGAATGAACAACCGGGTATTACTTGCAAGGTTGGCAAAGCAAAAAAATGGTTGTTCAATTAGCTCTACCCCCGATACCCAAAAGGTATGGTTTAATGTATAGGAGATTTGAAAACTAAAAAAATATACGTATGAAAAGAATCGTAATACTTGGTGCAGGAACAGGTGGCACTATAATGGCCAACAAGCTTCGTAAAGCGTTGGATAGGGAACAATGGGAAATTACCATAGTGGATAAGGATCCGGTACATTACTATCAGCCAGGATTGCTCTTCATCCCATTTGGGATATACGGCAAGCAGGACGTAGTAAAACCAAAGGCCAGCTTCATCCCTGCAGGAGTAAACTTTATTATCAACGAAATTGAACGGGTTGACCCGGCTAAAAATAGGGTTTACCTCGCTAACGGTCAAACGCTAGATTACGATTTCATGATAGTTTCAACCGGCACCTCCATCAGACCGGAAGAAACTCCCGGGTTGCTGGGTAACGAGTGGGGTAAGAGCATTTTTGATTTCTACACCTTCAACGGGGCAGTTGCCCTTCAAAACTTTCTGAAGTCGTGGGAAGGAGGCAACCTGGTTCTTAACATAGCCGAAATGCCCTATAAATGCCCAGTAGCACCGCTCGAATTTGTTTTCCTGGCCGATGAGTTTTTCGTAAAAAAAGGGATAAGAGACAAGGTCAACATTTTTTACTCTACACCCCTTTCGGGTGCATTTACCAAGCCAAAGGCAACAAAAATGCTGGGCGACCTCCTTCAGGAAAAAAATATCAACCTGATTCCCGACTTTTACCTAGAAAGGGTGGATGCAGAAAACAAAAAAATTATCTCCTATGATGGTCGGGAGCTGCCCTTCGACCTGCTAACGATTATTCCTGTGAATAAGGGCGCTGATTTCATTGAGCGAAGCAGTATGGGCGATGACCTCAACTATATTTCAACCGACAAGTACACCCTACGCTCCGAGAAATGGAGTAATATATTTGTTCTGGGCGATGCCAGCAACCTTCCAACATCAAAGGCCGGTTCGGTAGCCCATTTCTCCTCGGACGTAGTTTTCGACAACCTCATTTCGTCAATCGAAGGGAGACCGCTGATGGCCAAATTCGACGGCCATTCAAACTGTTACATCGAGACCGGGTTTGGCAAGGGGTCGCTGATTGATTTTAACTACGACACCGAGCCCCTGCCAGGAACCTATCCGGTGCCGGGTATTGGACCCTTCGGCCTCTTGAAAAATACCCGCATCAACCACTACGGAAAAGTAATGTTCCGCTGGATGTACTGGCACTTACTCTTAAAAGGGAAGGAATTACCGGTTGATTCGCAAATGTCCCTGATAGGAAAGGAACTTTAAGGTTGCATATCATGGATGAGAGAATTATTGAGCAGCAGATTGATGCCCTTAACCAGAAGCTCGACACCGTGATCGAGCTGCTGGTTAGTCAACATCAAAAAAACGAGGTGGTTGAAGACCTGATTGACGACCTCTCCATTGTGGGCAAAAACGCCTTTCAAGCTACCGTAGATGAGCTTGCCGTTCAGAATATTAGTATTGAAGCAGACGATCTGAAGTACCTATTTTTCAAGGTTCTGGGCAACATCAAAACATTCGGAGAGCTGATGGACATGTTGGAAAGTGTAGTGGACCTGGTTAAAGACCTAGGCCCAATTGTTCACGATGCCAGCATTGCAGTAACCGAAAAATTGGGGCAACTCGACCGGGAGGGCTACTTCTCCTATCTTAACCAGCTAGGATTGCTAGCAATTGAGTTTAAGAAAAATTTTACTGAAAAAGATATTACACGCCTACGGGAGGAAATGCCAGCCGTTGGAGCCATAGTTAGAAACCTTTCACAACCCCAGGTTGTCAACGCCTTGGCCACTATAACCGAAACTCTTTCAGAAATGAAACTCGACGATAAGCTTGACAACAAATCGCTCTTCAGGCTACTCAGGGAGTTAAATAAACCCGATGTTAGGAAGACCTTATCATTCACCCTTCGGCTTTTGGCTGAACTGGGTAAAAAACAGGATGTTTAACTAATACCATAAGCGCTATGTCAGAAAAAGTTTATGCAGGAAAATCGGTAACCGTTACCGAAGATGGATACCTAACCGATCCAAACCAGTGGACAAAGGATATTGCTGTTGAAATTGCCAGGGAGGAGGGCATTACCCTAAGCCCTAAGCACTTCGAGGTTATTGAATTTATTCGTGATAAAACCTTAAAGGGCGAGGTGATGACCATCCGCACAATAGGAAAATCGGGGATAATTGACACCAAGGGGTTTTACGAACTCTTCCCCGGTGCCCCCCTGAAAAAGGCAAGTCGCATTGCCGGAGTTTCGAAACCAACAAGTTGCGTTTAACCTAATAACAATTAATTATGGCAGGAACTATAGATCACCCTATTAAAAAGGTGCTAATAATTTGCGCAAAAGCCAACATTGAGGATGTTTACGCTGCGTTGGTAATGGCCAATGGTGCTGTTATGGAGGGCATCGAAACCAAAATGTTCTTCACCTTCTTTGGTCTTGATGCAATTACTAAAAAGAGCATGAAAAAGCTCCACACTTCTGCGGTGGGAAATCCTGGTCTAAAAATGCCCGGCGGACTACCATTTCCAACACTTCTGGGCATACTACCAGGCGTTGAAGCTGGTGTATCGGCCATGATGAAAAGCCAAATGGAAAAACTTGATATTCCTACTGTGGAGGAATTTCTGGAGCTGATTACCGCTGGTGGAGGCGAGATATATGCCTGCAAGCTTGCCGTCGATATGTTTGGTCTTAAAAAGGAAGACTTCAGCGAGCATGTGAAGGATATCATTACCGTCGGACAACTTTACGAGCTTGCAGCCGGTGAGGGATCACAAATAATCTTTACATAGCATGACCTGGTAAACACCGGGCAACATAAAAACCTGTCATCTACGAATAGCTGACAGGTTTTTCAATTTTACCCGTTATCCCCCGCCCATCAAGAGTTCAATAAAAATTACCAGGTTTTTCATACCTATAGGTTTGAGTTTATGGGGTATTTTCTTACCTTTAAACAAAAAAACTACAAGTGAGCATGGAAGAACTTGTTCGTTTGAGGCATGAGCTGCATAGGAATCCTGAACTTTCCGGACATGAAAGCGCCACGGCCAAACGGCTGCGTTTTTTCCTGAGTAGGTATAACCCCGATGAGCTGTACTCGAACATTGCAGGAGAGGGAATGGCCGTAATCTACCAGGGAAAAGAGCCAGGGCCAACTGTCCTGTTCCGCTGCGATATGGATGCCCTTCCAATTGCCGAGACCAATGACGTCAAGTATAAATCGAATGTTCAGGGAGTTTCACACGTGTGTGGGCACGATGGGCACATGACCATTATTTCTGGACTTGCCGTTAGGTTTAGCCAAAGCAAACCTAAAAAAGGGCGGGTCATTCTTTTCTACCAGCCCTCTGAGGAAAATGGGGAGGGCGCCCGAAAGTCGCTGGAAGGGTTAAAAGAGCTGGGTCTAAATCCCGACTATGCTATTGCCCTTCATAACCTACCGGGTTACAAAATGGGAAGCATCATCCTTGGGCGGTACACCTTCTCAGCGGCATCAAAGGGGCTGGTCATCAACCTTAAAGGGAAGCCCTCGCATGCGGCCTACCCGGAGCATGGGTTGAACCCTGCCGCGGCTACTGCGGAAATCATCCAGTCGCTTCTATCCATTCAAAGCACCACCCACTTTAAAAACTTCATCCTGGTAACGGTTATCCACATTCGGGTTGGCGACATAGCTTTTGGAACATCCCCTGGAAATGCAACCATAATGGCGACCCTGCGAGCCTTTGACGACGACGACATGACCCTGCTGTCGAAAATTGCAGCCGAAACCGCAACTTCCATTGCCCATAAGCATAAGCTGGGTATTGACGTTTCGTTTACCGATGAGTACCCCGCCTCGGTGTGTGATAAAACGCTAACCCACACCCTTGAGGCAATTGCGCATGAAGCTAGTCTCGAGGTGAATTTCCTCGAGCAACCCAACAGGTGGAGCGAGGATTTTGCACATTTCTCCACCTGCTTCCCTTCGGTGATTTTTGGCCTTGGTGCCGGAGAAAACCATCCTGATATACACACCCCCGAGTACGATTTCCCCGATGAGCTAATAGACAATGCGGTTGACTTCTTGGGAAAAATCGCAAACAAGCTAATGGAAGGTTAAGCTTAAACCGATGCCGGTGCAAAACTTGCAAGCCACCATGTTTAAACCTTTTGGAAAAAGTAGTGCATGCAATAATTTCATTGCCATTTTCAGGTTGATTTTGCGGTTAAACAACCATTATAGCTTCCCTGATAACCTGCTACCATAACTCCATAAATGAAATAAGCACGTTGAAAGAAAATATAGGTTTTTAACAAATCTTCTTTGCCATTAAAATTATATCTTTGCGCCGTTCAATAATTTGAATATATGGACGATTATCACCCTGACCGTTAAACCCGAATGGAGGAACATGTACTGAGACTCCATTCATTTAAACATGGAGGTTAGTACATGAAATCATTCTGGAAAAGAGATCTTGGGCTTGTTCCCAGCGAAGAATGGGAGCCCTACTGCTGGGTGGATGTCGAAATTCCAACCGAAGAGGAGCGAAAATACCTTTTCGACGAGCTGGGAGTTCCGGAAGCTTTCTTTAACGATATCGAGGACGTGGACGAGCGTCCACGTATAGAATTTGAGGATGAGTGGTTTTTCATCCTGCTCCGAATGCCCTATAAAAATGTAGATGTAAGCCTTCCTTTTACCACTATTCCCGTTGGTATAATTTTTAAGGATGACATTTTTGTAAGCATCTCCTTTTACCGAACAGAGGTTATCCCCGATTTCATTCAGTTCACCATCCGTAAGGGCATTGTCATAAAAGACCACTTCGACCTGGTGCTCAGGCTCATGCTCTCATCAAGCGTATGGTTTCTGAAGTACCTTAAACAAATAAACCTCGACATCAGGCTCGCCGAAGACCAACTCGAAAAATCTATTAAGAACGAGGACTTGCAAACGCTGCTGAGCATTGAGAAGTGCCTGGTTTACTTCACCACCTCCTTAAAGGGGAATGATATTTTGCTACACCGCATTAAAAATTTAAGGAACTATAAGGATACATATAACCCCGATCTTATAGAAGATGTAGAGATTGAACTACGGCAAGCTCAGGAAACAACAAGTGTGCATTCGGATATTCTTAGCGGTATGATGGATGCCTACGCTTCGGTTATATCAAACAACCTGAACAACGTGATGAGGCAGCTAACCTCCATTTCAATTATTCTCATGATTCCTACATTGATTGCCAGCATCTACGGAATGAATGTGCCAAACGGGCTGGAAAATAATCCTTGGGGCTTTGGGTTGGTGGTTCTTGCATCATTCCTTTTCTCCATTCTGGGAATTGTCCTCTTTCGTAGGAAAAAATGGTTTTAGCAGCTGCCAGGGTCAAAATCAGCATATAAACCAAACTTGCTGCAAGTTGTAGCAACAGTCGTTTTGGGTAAATACCCTGTAGAGTCGTAAAAAAAATCAAACCTCACCGGCTAGAGGCTGTGCATCAGCAGGGGGTAAAGTTGCATTGATACTAAACCTAAAATAAAAATCAGGAATAAGATTTCCGGCCAGTACTTACCCTTTGCGTCGGAAAAATACTCGGAAAGCAACAGGCTAATGGGAGCTGCTGCAATGTATAATATTTCGTATGAGCAGGACGGCACAACAAAGAAGGAAAGCAAGGCAACAACAGTAAATAAAAGCATAATATTCTGATGCTTCCTGATGGCAATTTTCTGACTTCCCATACCGGTTAACATGTGTAGAATTGCAACCAACAACGGAACGCCAACAGCTACACACAGAATAATCGGGGCAATTTTGTCCGCAGAACTTTCGGCTTCAAGGCAAAGGCTGTTTGCCAGCTGTATGAAAGGTTCGGATGCACCTAAATCAAACCAGTAGAAGTAGAAAACAATAGCTCCCCACGGAACCAAAATGCCCACAAGGGTAACCAACCATTCACGCAGGTTAAACTTCCTCAGGGTGGCAATGCTCCAGAAAATCAGGAAAACAAATACTACCGTAGGGGCATACAGTAGAGTTCCTATACCTAGCAGTAGCCCGGAGCGAAAAAGGTGGTCGAGCGCTTCAGAATTCTGATAGGTTGAGATAACATGGCTAAGTGAAACGAGTATAAAAATATTAGCAATGATAGCAGGGTTTAAACGTTGAAGCGGTGTTAAGGACGAGGCAACCAGGACGAAAAAAAGGAAAGGAAGGTAGGTGCGCTGCCGAACAACCGTATGCCTTACGTTAAACTGGAGCAGGTAAATAGCAACGGTAAGGGTAAGAGCAAAGGCAACCAGTTTAGACAGAAAGCTATACGGCGATAAAATTTTGACAATAAGCACATAAAGCGGCATTCCAAAGCTATCGAAAGTAAAAGTGGAAGGCGGGTACTTCTGCATAAGCGTTCCGGCCCAAAAAAGCGTTATTACTCCCAGCATGACAAGCAGAGTAGAAATCCTAAACCTTCTGAAGAACTTGAGCAGCATCTGGTTTGCGTGTTAGCTATGATTTTGGGTAAACATCCATACCTATATCGCTTCGGAAGTACTTGCTTTCGAAGGTAATTGCATTGGCAGCACAGTATGATGAGGCCAGAGCATCTTCCATGCTTTCTCCTGTACCGGTACAGGCCAGCACCCTACCTCCTGCGGTTAACGTCATGGAACCGGAGCTAGTGGTACCAGCATGAAAAATAATTGCGTTGGCAGAAGCCTCTAAACCACTAATAGCTTTCCCCTTTTCGTAGCTACCCGGGTATCCTCCCGAGGCAAGGATTACCGTAGCGGCAAATTGGGGAGCTACAACCAGCTCGGCCTCGTTCATTTTCCCGGCAGCACAAAGCATGAGCAGCTCAAGCATGTCGCTTTTGATACGAGGCAAAACAACCTGGGTTTCCGGATCGCCCAAGCGGGCGTTGTACTCCACCACGAACGGATTCCCCACCACATTCATCAACCCGAAAAAAATAAAGCCACAGTAGGGTATTCCCTCGCTAGCTAACCCGCTAATGGTTGGCTTTACTATAGTTTCCTCCACCTTCTTCATGAATTCCGGAGTGGCAAAAGGAACTGGCGAAACAGCACCCATTCCGCCGGTGTTCGGGCCGGTATCACCAGCTCCAACCCTTTTGTAATCTTTAGCTTCGGGGAAAATAACATAGGACTTGCCGTCGGTAAGAACAAAAACCGATAGCTCCACCCCCCTAAGATACTCCTCGATAACCACCACGTTCCCAGCATCACCAAATTTTCCGCTGAAAAATTCGCCAAGGCTCGCACACGCATCTTCATATGAGGCTTGGATAACCACTCCCTTACCGGCAGCCAACCCATCGGCTTTCAAAACATAAGGAGAGGAAAGAGTTCCCAGAAATTTTTTGGCTTCGCTGTATTCATCCCTGGTGAATGCTCTGTACCTTGCAGTTGGAATTCCATGGCGCTGCATGAACGCCTTGGCAAAGTTCTTGCTGCCCTCAAGCATGGCACCTTCCCTGCCGGGTCCAACCACCAAAACATTTCTAAGCCCTAAATCACCCGTTAGAAAATTATACAACCCCTTTACCAATGGCTCCTCAGGACCAATAACTACCAGGTTAATGTTTTTTTCGAGAACTACTGTCCTTATCCCTTCAAAATCGAGCACACTAAGGGGTATATTTTCACCCAACCGGGCAGTTCCGGGATTTCCTGGTAGAGCAAATAGTTTTCCTAACTTTGGGCTTTGTGAAAGTTTCCATGCCAGCGCATGCTCCCTCCCTCCAGAGCCAATGATTAACACGTTTACTCCCGACATTTTATAGATGTTTGCTACAAAGGTAGCAATCATTTGGGTTGACACAACAACGTAAACCACATCTGCATTTCATTGCCAAAGCCAATGTCCAGAATGTTTTAACTTTTTTACAACCGTTAAAGTGCTCAACAGGAATCAGCTCTTGCAAACTACCCATAATTGATGCTAACTTTACCGCTACAATTCTAAAATAATTCCGAATGGTTATCTCCATAGTTGTTGCAACTTCAGAAAACAGGGTAATTGGTAAAAACAACCAGCTGCTTTGGCATATTTCTGAAGATTTAAAACGTTTTAAGAAGCTAACAACCGGACATACGGTGATAATGGGCCGTAAAACATTTGAAAGTATAGGCCAGCCACTACCAAACCGGCATAATATCGTAATTTCACGTAGCGAGGGCTTGAAGTTTAAGGGTTGCACAACTGCAAAATCGTTGGCCGACGCCCTGGAGATAGCCTCAACAGATGAAGAGGTTTTTATTATTGGCGGCGGGGAGGTTTACCGGCAGGCATTGCCCCTTGCCGAAAGAATATACCTAACGTTGGTACATGCTAACTATGAGGGTGATACGTTTTTCCCCGCATTAAACCCGAACGAGTGGAAAGTTGTAAGGGAAGAAAAAGTAAGCCCGACCGAAGGGCCGGGTATCTCCTTTTTAGATTATGTTCGGCAGCACTCCTAAGCAGCCTTAAGCCGCTTCAGGTTCGATTTTTCGAGTTTTTGCTGTGCGTAATCCAGGTTAACAGTAATCTCCTTTTCACTCCCTGTTGGCAAATCGAACATGGCATCCATCATAATGGCCTCACAAATAGACCTAAGTCCCCTTGCCCCCAGCTTAAACTCTACGGCCTTGTTGACAATGTAGTCCAGCACCTCCTCTTCGAACTGCAACTTTATGCCATCGTACTCAAAAAGCTTGATGTACTGCTTGATGATGGCATTTTTGGGTTCGGTGAGAATTTTCCTAAGGGCAACCTTGTCCAACGGGCTAAGGAAGGTGAGCACCGGCAGGCGCCCAATGATTTCGGGTATAAGACCATAGGCTCGTAGATCCTGCGGAGCAATGTACTGTAGCAGGTTGTTTTTATCAATGACCTCACGGGTTTTCCCTGCACCGTATCCAACCACCGTGGTATTGAGCCTTTGGGCAATTTTTTTCTCAATTCCCTCGAAGGCTCCCCCGCATATGAAAAGAATGTTTTTAGTATCAACGGCTATCATCTTCTGCTCGGGATGCTTTCTGCCACCTTGTGGCGGAACGTTGACAACAGAGCCCTCAAGAAGCTTGAGCAGTGCCTGCTGAACTCCCTCTCCTGATACATCACGGGTAATTGACGGATTATCGCCCTTACGGGCAATTTTATCAATTTCATCAATAAACACAATGCCCTTTTCGGCTGCCTCAACGTTGTAGTCGGCAACCTGAAGCAAACGAGTAAGAATGCTTTCCACATCCTCTCCCACGTAGCCTGCCTCGGTTAGCACTGTAGCATCAACTATTGTGAAAGGAACATGCAGCATACGGGCAATAGTACGGGCCAAAAGTGTTTTGCCTGTTCCTGTTTCGCCTACCAGCAGAATATTCGATTTTTCAATTTCAACATCATCGCCCATATCCTTCTGCAGGAGACGCTTGTAGTGGTTGTAAACCGCCACCGACAGGTATTTCTTGGCCTCATCCTGCCCAATAACGTACTGGTCGAGGAATTTCTTTATCTCGGTGGGTCTCATCAGCTTGCTCTTCTGCAGCTTGAACTCGCCCTTTTTCTTAAGTTCTTCACTTACAATGATGCTGGCCTGCTCAACGCAAAGGTCGCATATAAACCCATCCATCCCGGCAATCAGCAAGCTTACTTCCTTTCGGCTCCTTCCACAAAAAGAGCATATATCGGTGTTTTTAACCATTATTCCTGAAATTTATTTCTGCGACAAAAATAGCAAATTTTTTGCAGCAGGTTGCTGTTAAGCTGGGTTAATTTGGTTTTACTGTGTATATTACATGATTGCTACCACTACCATGTTTACCTATGGTTTCTGATTTAGCATCCCATGAATAACGAAATGGGGCTCGTAAAAAAAGCAGATGTTTACCGCCCATCCTCTATGTATTGCCTCCACTCCAGCATGCTCCCCCTAAAAACGTTAAAATCGACCTTGCCCTTTACCCCCTTAAGCCTCCCGTTATGCTCATACTGCCAAAATGTCCATTCCCTGTTGAGCTTTGGCTTATGGTTAAACGAACAAATCCAAATATCGTTATCTGGAAAAACATCCTGAATGTAAAGCTTATAGCAATCCTCGTTGGTGTAAATAATAATTTTTTGATACCGGTTCTTTTCAACTTTACTAACAAATTCGCGTAGATCGGCGATGATTTGGCTTCGCGACCTGCGGATGTTGTTGCCCCACTCCTCCACATCCACAACCAGCGGCAGGTTATACTTTTGCCTACCTATGGTAGAAAGAAAGTTATTTGCCTGGGTGAGTCCATCCCGGTTGAAGTTAAAAAAATGATAAGCACCTACAGGAATGCCGGCCGCCCGGGCTCCATTAACATTATCCTGAAAATTTTTATCCTTCAGGGTGGCACCCTCGGAGGCCTTCACAAAAGCAAAGTAAACACGTTGATCCTTTAGCTTTTCCCAGCTGATGCTTCCGGTATGCGCCGAAACATCAATGCCCCGAATAACATACCTATGGTCAGGTTTGGAAATAAATCGAATAATGCCCAGCATCAGGGCAGCAGAGAGGAAAACTGCTACGGGCACAGACCAACTTTTATGCTTCTTCGATTTTCTTACCATAAGAAATTCCACAAAGGTAAAGCCGTTCAAAATTTCGCGCAACAATAGTAGGAAAATCTTTACATTTTATCCCGTTAACGATAGAAGAAAAACCAATGTTGGGAATGGGACGAACAGCGCTATTTTGAAGCCAGAAACACAAATCGCCTGTACAGCTATAGATACTTATTTCGTGGAGCTTGGGGTGTGTCATTTTCAACCCATTTCCCATTACAACCCGGCAGCTCTCAACTTTGTCAACTTTTTCGTGTAACTTTGAATGTTTTTTGATTTTCGTAAAAATCCTAATCCAGCCTATGCGGTTAACCAGAATAACTGCCATACTTTTTTTCTCCTGTATAGCCCTTGCTGCCAATGGTCAGGAAATCGGCATGACAGGAACAAAGGCAAATGCGGAGCGTGTCATGGCCGATTCGCTTCTGAAAAACCAGCAGTATGCGCAGGCGCTACCCATTTACTCAAGGTTGCTGGAGCAGCACTCCCGCGATCCCCAAATTCAACTAAACCTGGGAATTTGTTACCTCTACGGAACCCGCCGTATGGATTTGGCGGTAAAATTCCTTTCGCAAGCCTCAACGGGTGATGTAAGCAGCATAGTTTACTTCTACCTGGCCGAAGCACTCAGGCAAAGCTACCGGTTTAGCGAGGCAATTGATTACTACAGAAGGTTTACCATCAGCGGTGGGGCATCCGACATTAAGTTGGAGGAGGTTGAACAGCTGGTTACCCTTTGCGAGAATGGCAGCTTCCTGACCCGTTACATCTACAACCCTGAAGTTTACGACACAAAAGCTGTTGCAGCTGGCGAGGCCTGCACGTTCTACTCCATAGCCCCTAAATCGGGCAGCTTTGTTAACGCTCCAACAAACTTACTCACCCCTACAGACATAAAGGAAAATCACCAACCGCTAATGTTCTACCCCACAAACCCAACTCCTGGCACTTACGTTTACTACTCCAGCTACGGCAGCACAACTACCTACGGTAAGGATATTTTCCGCATTCAGCTTCAGGATAATGGATCCTGGAGCAAACCCGAAAATTTGGGTGACGTGGTTAACTCAAACTTTGATGAGGACTACCCCTACATCATACCCGATGGCGTTACACTATACTTCGCCTCCAAGGGGCATTACGGCATGGGTGGATACGATATTTTCAGAACGGTATTCGACCCCACTACAAAACGCTGGAGCCCTCCCGAAAATTTAGCTTTCCCGATTAATTCACCCTTTGACGATTTTCTGTTTGTGGCCGATGATTCGGATAGCCTGGCCTGTTTTGCCACCAACCGCAAGGTAATGCCCGATACGGTTGAAGTCATACTCATGCGGAATGAGCAAAACCCTATACGCCGCTCGCCCCGCTCCTATAGCGAACTCGATTCAATAGCTGCTCTTAAAGTTTCGACCTTAGCATTGAATGCCCCAACAAAAAATCCAACCACCGACCAGGCCGAAAAACCTATAGCTGCTTCACAAAAACCAGCCAGCTTCAACTCGGTCGAAAACGATCCGGAATACTCCCGAACCATAGCAAAGGGTTTTGCGGCCCAGCAGCTGGCTGACTCTCTAAAAATTAGGCTGGAGGGGCTACGCGGAAAATTTGATTTCGTTACAACAGCCGAACAACGCATTCGGTTGGAGAAACAGGTGGTTCAGGTAGAGGATGACATGCTGGCTGCCCAAAAGGAGGCCGACCTCATGTTTGTACGTGCCAGCCAAATTGAACAGGAATACCTTACTGGAAAAAGGAAACCTAAGGGCGACGAAAGCCTATCGTTTGTTTCGGACAACCCCGACTACATCTACCAGGCTCAATTTGCCCCTACTGTCTTTCAAACCGATGAGCTGAACCGTTTGGCACAAGCAGAACAACTATACCCGCAGGTATTGCGAAACCGAAATCTAGCCTTAACCAACAGGGATATATACGACCAATGCAAAAAAAACTCAACCGACTCCTCGACAAAGGTTTGTGATACCAAGTATGCGGATATGCTATCGTCAATGCAAAGCTACAACGAGCAGATGGGGAAATACTATGAAAAAAAATATCCCATTTACAACGACTGCGTACATGTGGCCCTGGTGAAAAGCGGATCAAACGACCAAAGCATTCGCAAGTGCATCAGCACTGCCTACTCACACTTTCGAGCAGCCGGCACAATTCTGAACAACATGGGTAACGACGGAAGGGTTGAAAGCGCCTTCGAGGCAAACTTGCTTAGAGAACTTGGGCTCCTCCAGCTGGACCTGGCTTTTGCCAAAATATGGCACCTCCAGCTCTTTGAGCAGAAGTTGACTAGCAGCATTATTAAGTTTGAACGATCGGCATTTGGCTCTACCTCAGCTATTGAACTTTTATCGGCAGAGCAGAGCAAGCCACAACAGGTAGCTGCCTCGTCATACACCCCGCCAAGGATTGAAAGGGTAAGCAGCCCTGTGAACATCGAAAACCTGGCTGTTGAAAGCGAGATCTCCTCCGATTTCTGTATAGCCAAAACCAGCCCATACAACGAAGAAAATCCTATTCCGGCAGTATCCGCTCTACCTAATGGGATTTGCTATAAAATTCAACTGGGAGTTTACGGCACTCCACGCCAACCCCAGTTTTTTAAGGGTATATACCCAATCTCGGCCGAACCCGTTGGCAAGCTAACCCGATACTATGCCGGTGTATTCGCAAGGCTTGCCGATGCCGAAAGTGCTCTTTCGAAGGTGAAATCGGTGGGCTTTAGGGATGCCTTCATTGTTGCTTGGTACAACGGACAACAGGTTAGCCTCCAGCGCGCCCAGCAGCTTGAAGGTAGTCTCCAACAGCAAAAGTCGTCAGATTCCGACCGAAAGGGTGTTTTTGCGATCCAGCTGGGGGTTTACGAGGGCAGTATGCCCAACGATGAGCTAAAAACCATCCGAACGCTAATCCCCAACAAGGATATTACCCGCAGGGTTGATGAAAGAGGGCTGATGGTTTACTCCATCGGGAACTTCTCCACCCTTAGCGAAGCCGAGCGTAACAAGGATAACCTGATTGCCGGCGGAATTCTTAATGCAAAAGTCATCGAGTTGAATCAATAAAAATTTGCTATATTAGCAACCTGGACTATTCTTAAAAAACAAACACTTTTATAACCAGAACCTCTAGTTCTTACTGAGATATGGAGTTAAAAAAGTGGTGTTTTTATGACATTCAGAAAAGACAAGCTGTAGCCGGGCATGAAGGTAAAAGAAAAAACATTTGGTTTGGAACACACCCAGAACAAGAGTTCCGAGGTTTACACCCTATTCCTGCATAACGACGATGTGAATACATTTGAATTCGTTATTCAGGCGTTGGTAGAGGTATGCCGGCAGGATGAAAACCAGGCCGAGCAATGCGCTTTAATCACCCATTTTAAGGGTAAATGCGATATTAAACGTGGCAGCTTGCCAGAACTTGAGCCTATGATGGAGGAGCTACACCGGCGGGGACTAAGCGCTTCCATCAATCTAAACTAAAAAATTGCAATCCTCAATGATTTGGATATTCCTACTAATTCTCCTGGGTCTCTTCCTTCTGGTTGCAGAAGTGCTGCTAGTTCCCGGAATTACTGTAGCCGGAATTGCCGGATTCCTGCTGATTGGCTATGGAGTATTTGCCGCCTACACAGAGCATGGAACCATAGCTGGTCATATAACCCTTGTATTTTCTATCGTTGCCTCCGTTATTACCATAGTTTTGTCGTTACGTTCAAAAACATGGAAAAAAATCACCCTTAACACCAGCATAGATTCTAAAGCCAACATGGATTACGAGCAGCACATCCAGCCCGGCGACACGGGAGTTACTATAGGAAGGCTTGCCCCAATGGGAAAAGCCACCATAAATGGACATGACGTTGAGGTTACCGCCCTCGATGAGCTAGTTGACCCACAAACAACAGTTGTAGTAGTTAAAGTTGAAGGCAGCAAAATAATTGTTAAACCTAAAAAATAGATTACATGAGCCAAGTTGGAGCAATACTTACCATTATAGCCGTCTGCATTGTCGGCTTATGGATTATTTTCTACTTTGTACCGGTAGGTCTGTGGTTTCAGGCGCTTGTTTCCGGTGTCAGAATCTCACTCCTGCAGCTAATTTTCATGCGCTGGCGGAAGGTTCCTCCCCGGGTAATTGTGCAGGCCATGATTGAGGGAACTAAAGCCGGGCTTACCCTGAACCGTAATGAAATGGAAGCCCACTACCTTGCCGGAGGAAGGGTTCCGAAGGTGGTTCATGCACTTGTTTCGGCCCAAAAAGCAAACATCCCGCTCGACTTCAAAATGGCAACCGCTATTGACCTGGCTGGCCGTGATGTTTTTGAAGCCGTTCAGATGTCCGTAAACCCCAAGGTGATAAATACCCCACCGGTTACCGCTGTAGCCAAGGACGGCATTCAGCTTATTACCAAGGCAAGAGTTACCGTTAGGGCTAACATTAAGCAGCTGGTTGGTGGTGCCGGTGAAGAAACTGTTCTGGCCCGTGTTGGCGAGGGAATAGTTACCGCCATTGGTTCGTCGCAAAACCACAAGGAAGTTCTGGAGAACCCCGATAAGATTTCCAAAACGGTTTTGAACAAAGGGCTGGATGCCGGAACTGCCTTTGAAATCCTTTCTATTGATATCGCCGACATTGATATTGGACGCAATATTGGCGCTGTACTCCAGATGGACCAGGCCAACGCCGATAAAAATATTGCCCAGGCCAAAGCAGAAGAGCGTAGGGCTATGGCCGTTGCCCTGGAACAGGAAATGAAGGCTAAAGCACAGGAGGCCCGCGCTAAGGTTATTGAAGCCGAGGCTCAAATTCCATTAGCCATGGCCGATGCTTTTAAAAGCGGAAACCTGGGTATCATGGATTACTACCGGATAAAAAATATTGAAGCCGATACCAACATGCGCGACAGCATCGCAAAACCCGGAGTTGAACCCAAAAAGAAGTAGATAGCATAACATCCTAAAATAGCTTGTGCAAAAAAGAGGGGTGTTGCCCCTCTTTTTCTTTTCAACCCCACCCGTAAAAAACCTACCCTGACCTCGACTTGGTTCCGAATGCTGATTAAAAATCAATTAAGGTGGCATTGAATCTGGCTGTTAAAAATGCTATTCCTTACCCAAATTCCAAAAATAACCATCCTGATGTCTAAAAAAATATTTACCAAAATATGCTAAATACCATACAGGCTATTAAGCAAAAGCTATACTTTTGCTCAACATTTTAATCAATATCACCAATTTGGTAAAAATTTGATAGAAAAAGGCATTCATCCGGGGTAGCAATTCAAGCATTGCTTTACCCGTTGACTTTTCTTTCGGATTTTTTAACGAGAATGGCTACATAACTTCATAACATATTGTTAAATAGCAAGGTAACTATACTAAAAAAATGAAGAATATTCTGGTTGTAGGCGCCGGCGGGCAAATTGGCTCCGAGCTGGTTCCCTATCTTAGAAAAATTTACGGAAACGAGCATGTTGTGGCAGCTGATATCAACTCAAGCGCCTGCACTCACCTGGCCGAGGAAGGTCCTTTTGAGGAGCTGGATGCCCTAAAGGCCGACAGGTATCTCGAAATTGTAAAGAAATACCGGATAGATACCATTTTCAACCTGGTTGCACTGCTCTCCGCCACCGGCGAAAAAAAACCCCAGCTGGCCTGGCATGTTAACATGGGCGCCTTGATGAACTCCCTCGAGATTGCCAGGGAGAACAGCTGCGCCGTTTTTACCCCCAGCTCTATCGGCGC
>Ga0302252_1000228_pt1 | contig 61208 bp, 65 predicted proteins | sample AAG_RA_Leu_MG_FD_193511 | JGI IMG/M metagenome (GOLD analysis project Ga0302252, IMG submission 193511) | Enriched activated sludge microbial communities from anaerobic digester in WTTP, New Holstein, Wisconsin, United States - AAG_RA_Leu | ecosystem: Engineered > Bioreactor > Anaerobic >... | reverse complement strand
GTGGCTCGAGAGGACAGAATGAATGTCATATAAGTGTGTCCGTTCTCGGAAACATATCCACTGCGTTTTTGGCACTATCGGTAGACGGGAACATATCCACCAATCGTACCGTTTACGAAAAGGGCACTCTTACTAGGAGCGCCCTCAATAATAAACATTAATGTAATCAATAGTCTTTTTTCTTTACTGGAATCCAGATTTCGCTTCGATACTTTGGATTTCCAGTGTCTGGACTCTCATTCCATAAAATTTCAGGACCTTCAACCGCCTCGTATCCTGAAGATGGAAACCACTCTGAGTATATCCTACCCCACACATTTTGAAGTGTTTCCGGAAATGGTCCAATCGATTCAAATACAGCCCAGGTACTAGCATCAATTTTTAATACATCAAAATCTGCAGTTTCATTACTTGATGTTGCTACCCCGATGTAATGATCTAATTCTCCTTTCTCTTCCATTCTACCTTCTGAAAAATTAGTGGAAGCACTAATAATACCTGTAGGTTCTACATTTGAAATTGCTTTTAATTGATTAATAACATCCATGGTTAAAAGTTCAGTCATTTTTGCAATCTCTGGATTGACACCTTCAAAAATAATTGGAACTCTCTTCTTAAATCCTACTAACTTAAAAGGTCCTTTCTCAACAATACGATAGTTCATTTCGCATCCTCCTTTAATTGATAATTGAAAGGTCATTCGAGGATAAGCTTTTAATTGTGTATTCTCACTCCTTGCCTCAGAAGGGAGAATGCCATGCAGAGAATGAAAAGCACGGGAAAATGAATCAGCCGAATTATAGCCATATTTGACGGCTACATCAATTATTCTCAAATCCCTATCTTTCAAATCAAGTGCAGCCAACGTCAGTCTTCTTCTCCGAATATATTCTGATAAACTTATGCCTGCTAAAAAAGAAAACATCCGCTTGAAATGATACTCTGAACAATATGCGATTTTAGATACTTCAATATAATCAATTTCCTCTGTTAAGTGCTCTTCAATATACTCCAATGCATTATTCATACTTCTTAAAGAATCCATCAAACAACCTCCTTTCATCATCAATATTATCAGAGGATGCATTTATCCATCCGACAATCTGTGCACAGTATTGTCGATTCCCTTACATGTAATTAGTATCGTTAAACTAAATTTATCTTTGGGATGTTTACAACAGGAATCCTTTACTTTTCTTCAGTGTATCTTTCTTGCTGCAAAAATTCCTTTGCTTCGCTAAGGCATAAATCCCAATGACTCTTTCTTCAAAGTCAGCTTCATCTAGCCTTGCATTGCTATCTTCTCTTATTCGTTCCAACAGTTCACTTCCAAATCCAGAAAGGGAATCTTTAATAGAACGTGCCGTATCTTTTCCTCCTCTAAATTCTAATTAAATCGGAATTTGTCAGTTACTTGTATTCACTCGGTACAGGAATATTAAATCTCTCGCACAATAGTTTTACATCATGCATATCATTTTCATCATGCTCATAGCCCAGATGAAATAACACTTGATTTTCAGCATCGATACATCTTACCGTTTTATCGCCTATTTTCCCAATGCCGCTAAAGACTTCTGGAGGATATGCTTCTCCCTCAAAAACAATGTATCCTTGTTCGTTGAATTTAAATATATGAAGATCAATTATCCTACCTTTACTATCCTTATAAACCGTATGAGATGTGGTGGTATATGCTTCGATAACTTCAGCAAAGCCATATTCTTTTAATATTTCAATAAACTTTTTACCATTACTTTCTTCCACAAATAAATCAATATCGTTGTGTACTCTTGTTTCTTCTTCTAATAGAGCATCTACTCCCCAACCACCATCTATCCAAATGTTAATATCATTTTCTTCAGCATATGTTATTATCTCAATGGCATCAGTTTTACTTACCATGTAATCCCTCCGTTCAAATTAAATCTATAAGTGATAAATCTCAAAGCTATTTCTCCTAATAATATAATGTCTATTGTTCCAATCAAAGCTAAAGATGAAGCTTGCCTTCTTTAGCTCGCAATAATTAGAGCTAAATCGAGATTCCAGCACCCCCTAGATTTAAGTTCCCTTTTGTGCCGTGGTAGAAAGGCCCCAAGTCTAGGAATTTTTCATGAATTGCTCTAACCCTGCTTTGGATGTTAACATTTCAAGATTATTAAATATTTCCTCTTCGCTCCAGTTCCACCATTGTAGCTTTAGCAAGAATTCAATCTTTTCGTCACTAAAGCGTTTTTTGATAAACTTAGCTGGATTCCCACCATATATTGTATATGGCTCAACACTTTTCACTACTGTTGAATTAGCGGCAATAATCGCACCATCACCAATTTTAATACCCGGCATAATGGTAACATTTTGACCTATCCATACATCATTGCCAATCACTGTATCTCCCTTAAAAGGAAGTTGTTCAATTGTAGGAGTCACCTTTTCCCATCCATGGCCAAAGATATTAAAGGGATAGGTTGTAATTCCATCCATTCTATGATTTGCACCATTCATAATAAACTTAACACCCTCTGCAATTGCACAGAACTTTCCTATTATAAGTTTATCCCCTAGAAATTCGTAATGGTGCTCTATATTATCATAAAATTTCTCCGGTGTTTTTTTATTATCGCTATAATAGGTATATTCCCCAATCTCCACATTGGGTCTTTTAGGTAGATTGCTTATAAAACAAACCGTCTTTATATTTTCATTTGGATAAAGTTTTTTCTTATCTGGTCCTATCATAAAATATTAGCTCCTTTAATCTTTAATTACTTCATTACCTTAATTCGTTTCTTATTTGCTCTTTCCATTTATTAATATTAACGATTGCATTTTGCTCCCGACCTAAATATATATCTTCAATTGTCATAGGCCAAAGTCTTAGTTCACGCTTTCTTGCGTTGCTTGGTAAAGGGTTTGTTATTTTGCTTAATGACTTTACTATTTCTCGATTTTTCTTAAGAATATATGGTGTATCCCAATCATTATCAAAAGCGTTAATAAAAAGATTTACTAAATTTGTATATCCTTCTTCAGTAAAATTCGAAGGATGCTGGATCATATAGCACGAAACAAGCCAAAAATGTAACTCATATAGCTTTGGATCATTATGCTCCCATACAAGAGGGAACCCGAATAGCTCATGGCATGAAAAACCATCGGTCTCTTTAGCTCCACATTCTATACATCTCCCAGATTTCATGACTGTGTTATTATCAACCACCTATAACCAACCTCCCTTATTTAAATTATTTTAATATTCATTAATGTAATGTTTGCCAAAGAAAAAAAGTCTTTTTACTTTAACAACGAAGCCGCCAGCCAGAGAAGACTATTCTGACCAGCGACTACCTTAAGTTTAATGTTTCAGATTTATTTTCTTATCACTAATTTCATAAATCACATCAGCCACATTATCAAGCAACCGTTTGTCATGGGTGATAAACACTATAGTTCCAGCATACTCCTTCATTAAAATTTCCAAAGCCTCTAAGCTTGGTATGTCAAGGAAGTTGCTTGGTTCATCCATTAGTAGGATGTTATATCTGCCCATAAGCATTTTAGCTAGCAACAATTTTATAATTTCTCCGCCGCTTAAAACAGATAAACTTTTCCCAATATCGTTTTGTTTAAACCCCATCGATGCTAGCACTGAACGAATTTCTGAAACATTGTAATCACTATCTTCCTGCATAAACTCCAATACTTTCTTATTACTGTCGTACTTGTAACCATTTTGTGCAAAGTAGCCTATTTTTGCCTTAGGTGAAATAGAAATTCCATCTTCATGGTTTAAGATCATTTTGATTAAAGTTGTTTTTCCTGTTCCATTACCACCAGTTAATGCCACTTTTGCGCCAAGCGGAATTTGAAAAGATACATTTTCAAACAATACTTTATCTCCAAATATTTTATTAATTTCCTTACCGACAATAGGATATGGATTGTGGAGCTCCAATGCTTTACTTTGCCTGAAACGAATCCTACGAATATCTTCTGGAGCTTCTACACTTCCTAAGGCCGCAATCCTATGTTCTAGGGATTTAGCGGCATTATGCATCTTTTTTTCCTTACTTCCTATTGATTTTTGATGAGCTAAACGCCCTCCGCCTTCAGTACTTTTTTTCTTTGAAGCACCTTTTGCCTTCTGTCCTATTTTACGAGCCTGTTTTCGCTTTTCCTCTGCAGCCCTTTCCAATCGGGCACGTTCCGCAACAAATTGTTCGTATTCTGCAGCTTGGCTCTTGCGTTCTTCTTCTTTCTGGCGAAGATAATCAGAATAGTTTCCCCAATACTCAGTGATTTTGCCATCTTTCAGTTCCCATATTTTATCTACTACCTCATCAAGAAAATAACGGTCATGGCTAATAACTAACAGTGCACCTGTAAAATATTTTAACTGTCCAATTAGAAAATCAATTCCTTCACGGTCTAAATGACTCGTAGGTTCATCCGCTAAAATACCATGAACCTGTGCTGATAAAGCCTGTGCTATTTTAAGCCTTGTTTCTTCACCACCGCTCATGGTCTGTATATCTAATTGTTCAACACCAAGCTTTCCTACAAGTGCAAAATCTTTTTCTTTCTGCAAAGTTACTTCGTCCAACTGAGGGATATAGGCAAGTTCACCCAGACGATTTAATTTACATCCTGGGGGAGTTAATTCTCCTAAAAGTACCTTGAGTAGAGTGCTTTTCCCTGCACCATTTGCTCCCACTAAACCAATACGGTCATAATCATATACTTCTAATTCATCTATATCTAAAACATCGCGTCCTTTGAATTCCACACGAATGTCTTTTGCTTTTAATATCAATTCCATAACATTATCCTCCTGTCTATAATCGCATGTTTTCATTTGCTTGTACGCAGGGAAAACCCTGCGATTTAAGCAGGAAGAATTACATGAAAATAAGATACATAAATATCCCTCCAATATTGTTTATTTTAAATCTAATTTTCTAACCTCAGTTATCATGGGGCAAACTATAGCAATGCCAATAATTAAAATACCTGATAGTAAAAACCAATGATTTACACCGATCCTATCAGCAAAGAACCCAGAAAGAATTAACCCAATTGGCATTGCAAGTGACATGATACTTCCGGTCAAAGAAAATACACGTCCTAAATATTCAGGCTTAATTTTCTCCTGAAAAAGAGCTGTTTGCACACCGCTATAAAACGGCACCGAAAGCCCCATTATTGCACAGCAAACTACAAATATAACAAATCCACTTGGAGGAAGTATTCCTGAAACGGCTAAACTGGCCCCCATTATAAAAAACGAACCTGTTATTAGTAGTACACGCTTTTTGAAACTTCCTAATCTCCCCAATAGTAAGCCTCCTACTAGCATTCCAGATGCAAAAGCGATTTCGGTAATAGAAATATGCACAGGTGTTCCATTAAAGTATTCCATGCTTATTAAAGGAAATAGTGCATTAATTGGCATATAAACAAAAGTATATATTGTTCCTAAGAGTAATAAGGCAAATAATCCTTTGTTTTGTCTCAGTACGACAATTCCTTCTTTCATTTCTCTTATGAAATTTGGTTTCAAGCTTTGCACTTGATCGCCCAGCTTAGGAATCCGTACAATTGCCACCGTAATAGACGCAATCACAGCACCTAATACATCGATGGCAATAATAGCATTTAATTCCCAAACAGAATATAACAATGCTGCAACCGCCGGACTAACAATATAGCTTATAGACTGCAAAGACTGACTATAGCCTGCGCATTTCGTAAGCTGCTCTTCTGGTACTAAAAGTGGCGTAACTGCATTGAGTGCTGGGGTATGAAAAGCTGTTCCAACGCTGCGGATAAACAATACTACCATAACCATCCAGACAGGTAACTCCATATACAAAGCAACAATAGCCAGCACTGCCCCAGCTGCTGCGATAATTAAATCAGCACCAATCATTATCTTCTTCCTATCATGACGATCCACTAATACACCTATGGCAGGTCCAAAGACCGCATAGGGTAAAAAACCTACTAGTGAAGCCATAGACAAGACCATCGCAGATCCTGTTTTTTCTGTAAGGTAAAAAATAATCGCCATTTGCAGGATAGCACTAGTGATTAAAGAAACTGCCTGCCCTGCCCATATTGTAATAAACTTAAGTTTCCAATTGTTGTATTTTTCCATTTATATTTTCTCCTGCATAATTATTTTGCTTGAATTTCTATTTTGAATAGCATTCTAGGCAATAAAAAATGCAGGCCTAAATCCACAATGTGGCTTTTGGTCTGCATACATACAATTTGGAAACATTCATATTAAAGACACAGTTAAATAAAGGTATAGTTAAATAACCTATATTCTGACCGCAACTAATGAATGCTCAATATCGTATAAATAAGCACAACAAAAAAGCCTATCATCGGGGATAGATTCTGCCTTTTTTATTGCCAGCTTATCTTAAACGCATTGAGGCTGTCATAGTTTCGGTTCCTCCTGAATTCTTATTTGTATCAGCGTATATTTTATCACAATAAGGTTCTATATTCAACACAAAAAATATAAAGGAAGGAAATACCGCCAAAGGCGATAGTTTCCTTAATTGCGGTTGACTCAATAATCTATATCATTTCTTCAATCTTCACACCTGACTTAAACTCCACCTCAATCCTGTCATCGCGGATCGTAACTTTTTCAATAAGCCGCCTTACCAACTGCTCATCATACTCCTCTAACTCGTGAGACTGTTCATTTAAGAAAGCAGTCATTTCAGCGATTCGTTGCCTTTTTCCTTCACGCTCGGCATTTTCTACAAGTGAATTTTGCTTCATCTCCCGAAGGCGGTATATCTCATCAGCAACATTATCGTAGTCATTTTTTGACTTTGCCTGTTTAAGAAGCTCTATCTGCAATTCTACCAACTTGCTATCAAGCTCATCCGTATCATTATCACTTTCTTCATTAAATATAGTGTCGATATTTTTCTGTAATGTTGAAAGGAAAGGTTCTTTGTTAGCCAAAAGTTCGTTAATAGCCCTGACCACTGCTGTCTGTAATGTTTCCTCGTTTATGGTAGGGGCAGTGCATTCAGACCCTTTTTCCTCCAATCGGCTAACGCATCTCCAGACAATAGACTTATAGCCTCGGTTATTCCAATGTACCCGTCGGTAAATATCGCCGCAATGACCGCAATAAACAATACTCGATAAAGCATACTTGCTGCTATAAACTCTCTTTTTACCGCCTTTCCCGCCACGAAGATTCGCTCTCCGAACCATCTCTTCTTGAACCTGCATAAAAAGCTCACGTGGAATGATAGGCTCATGGCTGTTTTCCACATAATACTGGGGAACAATGCCGTTATTCTTGACTCGTTTTTTAGAAAGGAAATCAACCGTATATGTTTTTTGTAGAAGGGCATCACCGATGTACTTTTCATTCTGCAATATCTTTTTCAGTGTTTCTGGTCTCCATTTGGCTTTGCCTGCCGCTGTAAGAATACCGTCTGTTTCCAGCCCTCTTGCTATCTGTAAAAGGCTTGCTCCCTCAAGGTACTCTCTGTAAATCCGTTTAACAACCTCAGCACCCTTTGGTTCAATCACTAGCTGCTTATTTTCATCCTTGGTGTATCCAAGGAAACGCTTGTGGTTGACCTGTACTTCACCTTGTTGATAGCGATACTGAATACCTAGCTTAACGTTCTGGCTTAAGGATTGGCTTTCTTGTTGGGCAAGGGATGCCATAATGGTCAGCAAGATTTCCCCCTTGGAATCCATGGTGTTGATATTCTCTTTCTCGAAGAACACAGCAACGTTTTTATCCTTTAATTGACGGATGTATTTAAGGCAGTCCAACGTGTTTCTAGCGAATCGGCTGATGGATTTTGTGATAATCATATCAATATTGCCCGCCATACACTCTTCAATCATGCGGTTGAATTCATCACGCTTTTTGGTATTTGTACCTGTGATACCGTCATCCGCAAAAATTCCTGCCAATTCCCATTCCTTGTTCTTCTTAATATAATTTGTATAATGTTCAATCTGAATGTCATAGCTTGAAGCTTGCTCCTCACTATCCGTTGAAACACGACAGTAAGCAGCCACTCGTATTTTTGATTTGCTTTCACTATTTTTATTATTTCCAACCCGTTTAATTGCCGGAATCACTGTTACATTCCTACTTACCGCCACTTGTTAGACCTCACTTTCTATCAAACTGTAGGCATATTCTGCCTGCTTATATGGATCTTCATATTTTTGCACCAGAGGTTTTGCTTTGAACTTTACAGGGTAATCCCTTTCCGGTTCATCTTTAGGCTCCCATATCCTTCCGAGCTTTTCTGCTCGTTTTCGTTTTTCTACTCTGGCTTTTTCAAAGGTCTCTTCATCAATAATTGGAGGGTAGAATTCATCGCCCAAGTAATGCTTGTTCTGCAACATCTTACTTGCTGTGGCATGGTAGCAGTCTAGCCCAGCTTTTTTAGCAGCGCCCTTCAAAGAAAGTCCTGCTAAGTACCCTGAAAATAATTCTCTTACTTTTTCTGCTGCTATATCATCCACAACAGCCTTTCCATCTTCAATTCTATATCCATAGGGTGTGTGACCCATCTAATTCACCAACCTCTCCTTCAATGTGATTCCACATTTTAATTCAAATCCGACTTCCTCTCGTGAAAAAACAATAATCTTTTCTACGTAATTTTCAAACAGCTCATCCTCATAGGCTGTGAGCATTTTGGACTTAGTGGCAAACTTAAGTAAACGGTCAACTTCGTCTACTTTTGCAAAATTGCCATTGACGGAACGAGTAAGTTGATCCTTTTCAGCAAGAAGCCTTTCTCTTTCTGCTTCCAGTGAATTCTTTTCTTTATTAAACAGGGCAGGTTCCAGATACCCTTTGGCCATTAAATCCGTCAGCATCTGGCTCTGCTCCATGTTGTTTTCAATCTTAGTTTCCAATTCTTCAATTCTGCGAAAACTTGCCGCATTGTTCTGGTTACGTAACCCATTCAAAAGTGGTCTTAATATGAATTTCTGACCGAAAATGAGTTTATTCATCATCGTGACAAATGCAGTCTTTGTATCATCATCTCGTATGAACTGCATAGAACATTCCGTTATATTGCTTATATGCTTACTGCAGCACCAAGCAATGTATTTTCTTGGACCGGATGAATGAATCCGTCTTTTAAAGGTACTGCCACATTCCGAGCAGATAATTTTGCTAGAGAAAGCATATCGGTTTAGATATTTGCTGTTGCGCTTTTCGATGCCTTTTTCTTTTGCTCTCTGATTAAGAATGGCATCTACAGCTTCAAAATCCTCATAGCTGATAATTGCCTCATGGTGGTTTTCTACTAGATACATATTTTTCTCACCATAATTGGTGTGCCTGTTAAAATGGCTGTCAGTATAAGTCTTTTGCAAAATAACGTCGCCAGTATATTTTTCATTGGTCAGAATCCCTCGAATGGTAGTAGCCGTCCAACGGCCACCTCTTTTTGATGGGATACCCTTTTGATTAAGATTATTTGCAACTTTCTGTGTACCTTTGCCCGATAATACTTCTGCAAAAATATACTTTACAATTTCAGCCTGCTTAGGGATTACTTTCATTTGACCATCAATGTTTTGATACCCATATGGTGGGTAGGAAATTATAAAGGTTCCGTTTTGAAATCGTCTTTGAATGGCCCACTTCGTATTCTCTGAAATGGAAATTGACTCACTTTCTGCAAGCCCACTTAAAATGGAGAGCATCAATTCACTTTCCATTGAACCTGTATTGATGTTTTCCTTCTCAAAATAGATATGAACCCCAAGGTCTATCAGTTTTCGAACCATCTCCAAGCAGTCTGTAGTATTTCTCGCAAATCGGCTGATGGACTTTGTAATGATTAAGTCAATTCTCCCAGTTTCACAGTCTGATAACATTCTAAGTAGGTCAGAGCGGTTTTCCTTTTTCGTGCCGCTGATACCCTCGTCATAATATAAGCCTGCGTATTCCCATTCTGGATTTGCCTTTATGTAGCTCTCATAATGGGCCTTTTGTGCTTGCAAGCTGACTAGTTGTTCATTGCTATCTGTAGAAACCCGGCAGTAGGCAACTACTCGTGTTTTTGGCTTAATAAAGGGGTTGGCAGTATTTCCTTCTATTTTCGTTATCTTTTTCATCCTCTCACCTCCTTCTTGGTAGGTCACATATTACCTCTGAAACCCTTATATATCAACGATTTCAGGGCATTATCTCTGCTAAAAAAGGGGAGAAAGTTTGGCGATTTAGTGCGTCTATCTTGTGGAACTCTATTTCAGTTATTAAGCCTTTTCCAAGCATCTTTCTAAGTAATTTTTCTGCCTGGATATAATCAAACTCACGCTGTAGCTGTTCCTGTGATACTCTCTTAAGTGCGGTGGTGCTTTTGTCTACAACCTCATCCGAAATCTTAGTAACTTTTTTATCCTCGTGCTGATTCACTAAGAATCACCTCCTACCTAATAGCCGTGGGAACAGGTCGAAGTTGAGGATTTGTAAAAATTAATTTGAATCAGAGCATAAAAAAAGAGCCTGCAAGGGAAGAACCCCTACAGGCTAGATAATCTAACAGTTTAATATTTTATTTAGGAATCTCGATGATTTTTAACTCGCCCCATTTGTTAATCATACTTAATAAATGCATCCGTAAAGCCTGCCTTTTTAGCTTTAGCAAGCTGTGCCTCAGCATTTGCACTGTCAGAATAAGCACCGATCTGCACACGGTAATATTTCTTTTTCACAGAGTCTACTGGTTTATTTTCAGCACTTAATAGTTTCTTCACATCCGCTCGAAAGGTGTCCATGCTCTTCCCATGTTTAGGGAACCAGTGCATCACATCGCCATGGTTACTGGCAATGCCTCGTTTATAACCTTCGCTGTGACAGATGATATCTTTTTCACTAAACCCATAGAGTTTGCAAAGATATACACAAAGCTCCAAGGCTTCCTTGTAAACAGCAGAAAAATACGAGGCATCGGTCAAACCGTCCTCGCAAATTTCAAATCCAATATGAGAATTGTTTGCAGTTCCTCCAGCATGCCAACCTCGGTGATTCCAAGGCAATGTTTGATAGGTTGCAATGGAACCATCTGCTAATTTACCAATAAAGGCATGGACACATACTTGACGGCCTCCAGGTTTGTCTTGATTCCAATGGTTGTTATATTGGTTCTTTCCTAGCAAGCCATCGTCAGGGCCAACATATCGTTTGAGCCACGGGTTGTTAGCTCCAGTTGAGTGAACCATGATGCCCTTCGGCAATATTGTTTTTCCTGCTTTGAAACAGGCATTATTTGTAAGTATTAACTTATGCAGATTCATTACGGTCACCTCACTAATCAAGAATTTGTGTCAGATGCAAGAGCCACAGGGTATAGATGATAGGTAAACTTCAAATCACAAAAAGCATTCGCCGATGTTCCATCACTTCCCATACTGATATACAATCCATAACCAGAAGGCACCCGGCTTTGACGCATTTGAATATGAATATGCAACCCAGCGTTTGAACTATCAGCACCTATAGGTGTGCTACGTGAGATTCTGGTAAAGTTCACTTCATCATTTGATATATATAAGTCTAGTTCTTTTTCACTTGTATCCGATTGGCGGCAAAGGGTAACTAAATGACAATCATAAGCTGTTGGATAAAGCAATCCACCCTGCCCGCCTATAACCACGCTACCAATTGGCAATAATGTGTACAAAGGTCCTCGAACGCTGTTAATACCGCCCCCGCCTGTAGCATTACCGCTCAAAACATATCTCAAATAGCTTGCCCTAGTAAATGCGTTGATAGTAGATGTTGCGGTAGAGGTAAGGGGCAATGGTGTCGTAGCATTTTCCGCTCTTTCCAATATGAATAGACTCTCACCAGAAGGAATAGTAGCATCACCAATGGAGAAAACTCGACTCGTCCAATAGGCTGTGCTTGCTGGGTTTGGTGATGTTCCTGACCCATATGCAATGTTCGCTACATCTTGAATACCCCTTATGGCTTCGGCAAGTTTCTTGACAGTATTGCGGAGAGTGCTTTGGATTAACACCTGCACATTGTTTGTTGTCGGACTGCCCAAGGATGTAACAAATGTATAGGTTACCGTGCCAAGTACTACGTTATTGCCGCTATTTATGCTCGTAAATGTGATGGATGCTCTCCGGCTTACCATATCCGGTGCAGTAGCAGTTTCTATCGGATGCAAATGATTAAGGATAATACCAGTCCGAGTGTATAGAGTATCTCTCATATCCTCGATTAGACCATGCGTGGTATTTAGCAAATTATAGTTATCATTTAACAGACTGTGTGTTGTATTTAAAATTGCATAGTTATCATTGACTAAACCATAGGTATCATTTAATCTGCCATGTGTGGTGTTTAGCAAATCATAGTTATTATTTAAAAGGCTGTAGATAAGGTTTAATAGATTATATGTTTCATTAATATCTAGTTCAGCTAATGCAGAAAGAACCTGATTAAGCCATTCCTGTGCAGGAGGTTCGGGCGGCTCGGCAATTCCGTCAACAAGAGCATCCTCAACAATGGTTAGTATCTGAATGCTTTTTCCGACCACCTCTCCATAAGTGACCCTTATTTCTAGACGACCGACACCGACAATAGATGTATCCGTTGCGCTAGGCGACCATGTAAAAACTCCGTCAGCATAGCTCGTGATCACTGGATAAGCATTACCATCCGGTCTTTTGTAAATTGCATTTAACGAGGCACTGGGGTATTTTTCTTCCAATAAGCTAGATACATCAAATTCAATATTTCGATAGTGATGCTCACCTCGACGACCGATGGACACCGTTACTGCTTTCGTTATGTCAATCATACTTCATCACCTGGCTTACGGGGTTCTTCATCACGTCCATGTAACTGCTGTAGAACTGATTTTAGTTTCTCTGGGATGGGTAGTCCAATATGTCCGGCATTCTCCAAAATGGATACTCCTTCATTACTCAGGTAGAAAAAGATTACTGCTGTGCGTAAGGCTCCACTATTGTCTCCAATGCTACCTAAAATTTGTGTATCGATAATATGAGCAATACCTACCATTGCAAAGATAAACACCTTTTTGAAAATTCCCTTAGCACCAATTTCACTGCACAGCTTTTTATTCACAATGGCACAAAGCACTCCCGTCACATAATCTATGACAACAAAGGCAACCAACGCATAAAGAAATCCATCATAACCTCCGAGAAACCATCCAAGAAATCCACCTACAGCGGCAATAGCCAGCTGTATCCAATTCCAAATCTCTTTCATTAATAGACACCTCCATTTCGTGTGTTTCCATATAGAAAAGCGCCCCTGCAAATGACAAGAGCGCTGAATGTTACCTTTACATTATTTGAATTAGATCATGTATTTGTTGCATCACATCCGCTTTTGGTCGTCCTGTACCGATAGGTAGCCATGTGACAGGTGGTATATCGAATGCCTGGGAAGAATCAAAGCTATTAACCATTAAAATAATCGAATCAATAGCCTTGCGTATTTCAACGATATGAAATGGCCAATTCTTAATAGTGGTCTTTCCTGCAATGATCTCCTCTTTCCAAGTCATAGGGGATAGATTGTAATAGCTACGCACCCTATTTACAGCAGTTCGAATCGTCTGAATATGCGCTGCCTTTACATGCGTCACATTTGGAGTAATGATTTCAAAAGGTAATGCCAATATCGTAAAAGTACGAACAACTTCTATACTTGCTGATTCGATATCACTGTCAAGACAACGGAAGGTAACCGTATGATTACCTGCAGAAAGCGGTTCAGCTTGGTAAATTGTCTTGACCCCATTACCAAGATAGCCGCTTACAGAAAACCGCTCAGGATTGTCTACGCTGTTTTGCCATGAACCAGAGTCAATCCTTACCTCCACTATTTGTGTTTGTCCATCCGGTTCAATTCCTGTTGTGATCATAAAACGTGGTGTAGCATTATAAGTAAAATTGCCAGACATTGGACAGTCCACTATCGGTGCTACAGGCGGGCTGTTTTTCTTTACCGCGTTACTAACAACATAGGCAGACACTGCATCAAGTGCATCTGTGACGCTGATTCGATAACGAGTATATCTACCGGCAACCTGTGAGGCATTTACCTGAAGAGTGCCTGAAGTCGCATTGGAAATAACTGTCGTCAGTGCTTCATAAGCAGACCAATTTAGTCCATCTATCGAAGTGGCCTGTTGAATAACATATTGCTTGATGGAGCTGGTTCCAGGTACCGTTCCACTCCACGAAAGGTTTATTGTATTTACTTCATAGATAGGAGGGTTTGCGGTAAAAGAAGTCGGCGGTATTGGTAGTATGTTTTTACGAACAGTATTACTGGTAATAGTCCAGCCTGAGTAAAAATCCTCTCCAGCCGTACCACGAGTTCTTATTCGGAAACGACGATAATGGCCCCGTGTAGCAGGTGGACTTACATTTAAAATACTGCTTGTTGCAGAAGTATTGACGATAGCCAATGCCAACCAAGCACCCCAGTTGCTGTTATCGGGTGAATCACTATATTGTATTTCATAGGATGTGATGGCATTACCTGCACCACCAGATGCCCCACTCCACGAGAGAGTAACATTTCCTTCGGATAATGTTGCACTTACCGTGCAAAGGGTCGGTGCTGTACAAGCTGTGACGTTACAATAAATGCTATTGCTGATTTTCTCTATTGAATAAACATCCAATGAATCAATTGTCCAGATACCAAATTGTGTATATGTTCCCGGAGTCCTCGATACTATTGGATTATAACTGCCACCACTTGCCGCCAATGTCAACGTAGTCAACACATTCCACGCACTCCAAGTACTATTATCCGTTGAAGTACGGCTGGCAATTTGGTATCCCTTAATTGGACTCGTACCACTTGATGCTCCACTCCAAGTCAGTGTAATCGTTTCATCACTATATGCTGCAGGGGAGGCAACAGCAGTCGTTGCTGGCTTTGGTACCGTATTCCTGCGGACGCTGTTTGTGGATACTTTCCAGCTAGAGTAATAACTAGCTCCTGCTGTACCACGGGTTCGTACACGAAATCTTCGGTAATTACCTCGCGTTGAGGGCGGTGCTACTGATACACTGCCACTTGATGCTGTGGTGGTCACAGTTGTCAGAGCAGTCCATGCTCCCCATGTGATGTTATCGGCAGAATCACTATATTGAATCTCATAACTAGAAATCGTATTATTGATGCCCCCAGAAGCACCACTCCAAGAAAGAGTCACATCCCCTTCCGCAAGTGTTGGAGAAACCGTACAAGTTGTTGGTGCTCCACAAGCTGTAGTGAGCAATGGAGAGCTTAATACCGTATAGCTTGAATTGGTAATCACACCTGAGGTTAATGACAATCGTCCATCAGATACTACTTTAAATGTGACTGGCTGGTTTGCATTACCTGTAGTGGAAGCACAGGTCACCGAAACATATCTGATCCTTGGTGTGGTCCCTTCCCAGTTATCGCCGTCCGCTGCTTTAATACGCACCTGTGAAGAAGATCCATTTACAGTCATCGTGCAAAGCAATGCATAACCACTACGGATAAAGGAACCTGATGAACCCAACGCAGCGGATATGGTGAAGTTGTATGTCATTTGACTATTATTAGGTCGACTTTTAGTATAAGTAATCGTGTAATAAACGGCTGGGCTGGAACCCGCCTGCAGAGTAACGCCGTTAATATCCGCCACTTATATTCACCTCCTATTCATAAACCGCAGAAACTAGCGAGTTTACCAACCCGCAAAGACTAGTATTCAATCGGGTATCAACAATGTTATTTGCTGAAATCGACGTAGCAGCAGAAGGTACTAAAATATCAGCAATACCAAGTTCATAGACATCGCTTGTTCTTGTTAGCTCTGGAGCTATGGGCGATGCTGTTGGAGTACCAGTAACAATGGCAAGCTGAATACTTCTTGTAATTTGGCTTAGGCGAACCACAACTCGGTCTATGCGTGGATTGCTCCCATCTGCTGTAGCGAGAGGTTTGTTTAAATCATCTGTGTTTTCATATCTATAACCATTAATCCATGCACTGCCTGGTGCTATGGTTACTGCTAATCCAATCCCAGGAGATACCAATAGGTTTGTTGGTGTCGCATAAAATACACCATTTGAAACAAGGCTTCCAAAATATGCAGCGAAGTCCGTTGCATCATAGACTCTATCCCCATCGGATGAATTGAAAAATCCACTTTTCTCCATTAATCACTCCTCCTTCTATATCGTTTTTGTATACTCTATTACTACATAGCCTGTATACGCGGTTCTATCATTGCCTGGTTCGACTACAATGTCGGTCTTATTTGCGAAGAGACCAATTTGCGATTCAAAGTTGTTATACCGAGCAAGGGGCAGTGGCAAGAAAACACTTCCGTTCGTGACAAAGCCGGATAAACTGACAACAGTACTGAGGTTTGCTATACCATGAGGTACATGTTTTGGTGTTGTATCTGTAAGGGAACCGAGATTTATCTGTTTACGATAAATCGTCTTGCCATCTATCCATAGTCGCCCTGTGTTTTGTTCTGTAGTTGAATAATCGCTAAAGGAAGAAGCCAGTTTAGTAGCAGTAATTGTACGGTCTGCAATTTTTAAACCTGTAACTGCTCCGTTTGCAATTCTTGCAGTAGTTACAGGTTCGTTATTGATATTAAGCCAGTTTGCTTGACCAGAAGGATTATCAAATACGAAAACGGAAATCACATAGAATGTCATGGTATTGCGAGAAATGAAGAAACCCATTGCCCGCTGATAGCCATTTCCCGTATCGTCACCGTTATGTTTTATCAAAAAGACATGCCCATCGTCACTTGGCTGGTCACTAAACTTATTTCCGCTCCATGAAGTGAAATAAAAGGCATCTCCAGGGTTCATATGGTACAACGCATATTGGCCAATCGATATAGTACCTCCACCCACATTAATCTCCAGTGCAGGTAATTTTCCATATAGATTGTTAATAGTAGATGCAACGTTGTCTCCTTGAATCTCTGAATCTACCTCCGTCAAGTCGCCTAAGGTTTCCTCAACTGTTACTAGCGTATCCTCCACGGCTCCTAAAGCCTGTGCAATTTCAGATATGCCAGTTGGAGCGGATATTGCTGTTTTTACCTCACTTAACTCAGAGCGGACTTTTTGGGCGATTGTCAACTCCGCTTTTCCGAACACTACGCTGATGCTCTGTCCATCTGCGTCATAGGTTTCTTCGACTTCGGTGATGCGCGTCGTCATGGATACACCCCAGGCTTTGGAAATGACTTTGACAGTCTGCCCAAGATCGAAGTCTACTTTATATGTTAAATTGCCGTGTGGATTGATAGATGTATCAAATGAATAGCGTATGGCTTGCTCACTCAGCTTACTTTGACCTCGAAAGATTAGTGTATCAATGTATTCTGAACCAAAGTCTTCTGCCCGCAAGTCCTTAGCATCCACGAAAATTTCGTGCCTTGTCTCACCAGAGCCACTTGTAATTGCAACAAAAGTTCTGTCTTCACCTTCTCCTTCGCCAGCAACAAGAGCTGTGTTGGCATAATCTCCAGCACTTATTGTATAAATCTGTTCCGTTAGGTTTTCATATTCCTTAGAAAATACTGCTTGTGATTCCGTTCCTCTATACAACGATACGGTAAAAAGACCCGTCGCAGGAGTGAACACGGTCTTAATGCCAATATCTGAAGCAACACATAGTCCTGTCACAGCCTCCATCAAATTTCGATACGATACCTGTGTGCTGATGGGAGCATTTAAGTTTGGAGCAGAAAAAGATATATTTGATATCTTCCTTGCTGTATCAGAAGGATTGATAAGATTATTATTTATCAGCTGCTCTACACATACAGAAATGTCACCAGAGAGTTTCTCCGTTTGCCATACAATGCGGCGGGAAAGGAAGGAAGTTGCAAAGCGACCACTTGCAGTAATAATTTCATGCTCGGTTTGAGAAAGTTCCAGATGCTCAATGATCCCGGCTTCCTCATCATCATTTTTCCAGATGATATTCCCTTCCTTTAAGAGTTCTGTATTCTCCGGAGTTGCAATCGCTTTTAATTCAAATGAGCCACACTGGGAATAGCGCCTCGTCCAGCGCAAGTACTCGAAAGATTCCACAATTCCCACAAGCTCCCGATTTGTATTAAAGATATATAGTTCCATACTCACACCCCCAGAAACTGTGGACGAAAGTAAATACTAACCTCTAACAGTTCCATATTGACTGAAGCATCGTAGCGCAGTGTGTTAAGACCAGCGGAAAGTTGAAAGAACGCCGAAGTGGTATCTAATAACGAAAAAGCATTTGTAATCGAAGAACCCTCCACTTTTACTACACGCTTTCCGGCGAAATGAGTATATACACGCAGCTCGTCTCCGGCATCCATTGTCGTAAGAAGCCGAATGTATTCACCAGTGTCTATCTTTAAGAGTTCAGGGTTCGACACAGTACCTAAAGCTCGGAACACAATCTCACATCCGCAAGATACATCCCCGATATTTTCCACCGTAATGATTTGGCTAGGCTGACGCATTCCAAACTCCATCCCGCTCATTGGGATTTCTAATTCAAACTCAAATAGCGGTATCCATGATGCCAGTTCCTCTCGCACCTCATTTAATGTCTCGAAGAAAGGGGATGGGCAGAGTAGACTGACAAAGAAGTTTGGTATTCGTTGCCGATTAGAAACACTAAAACCTGCCTCCTCCACCACGCAGGATATCTGTCGGTCACGGTATTGAAGGGTCCCTAGTAGCTTTGGGCTGAATATTTGAAGGAAGTGTTGTCTCCTTTTATAAGCTTCATCGGGAGTATCAGCAACAACCGTACCTTCAATCGTTATGTTTCGCATATCTAGTGTGGAGGAAATATAAAAAGCGCCATCCTGATCCGGCGCCTTGAAAGTGTTGACGGTTTGACGAATATTTCCAGTACCGTCTACCTTCGTAAGAAAGTACGGTCGGCTTTGCTTAAGCGTAATACTCTCTCCATCTCTATTGGTGTATGTTAGCTCCATTTCCGTACCTCCCTTACAATTCCAGTGCCAGTTTACGGGATAGGTTCTTAAACTCCCGTGCTAATTCTTTTTCTGATAGAGCTTTAGGTGTCACAACTGAAATATTTTGAGTGATACTTGAACCCGTGGCATTACCTTGTCCAGATACACCTCTGTAATTAAAATCAAAACTGGTTGGTACTGCATTTTGCATATCCTTTGAAACTGCTGTCATTGCATCCTCAAAACCCACACCGATACCTTCACCCATGTTGTGACCAATTCCAGCAAACAGAGCAGAGGGGGATTTGATACCAAAGAAGTCTTTAATCTTCGATACCACATTACCGAAAAATCCAGAGATTTTATTCCATAGCCATGCCCCTGCGTCTGAAATCCCCTTCCACAATCCTTTAATTAAATTTCCGCCTACTTGAGACATTTGACCGATATAACCAGTAAAGGCTCTGACTAGTCCAGATATAATCTGCGGTACTGCTTTAACAATCTCCACGATTATCCTTGGCAGATTTGCAATCAGTGCCACAAACAGTTGTACACCCGCTAAGATAATCTTATCGATGTTACCAATAATGGCATTGACCAGCGAGCTAACAATCTTGGGAATAGCACCTACAACAGTAGTAATAATCTGCGGCAATGCTTGGATTAGAGATACCAAAAGCCGGATACCTGCATCAATAATCAAAGGAATCGACCCAATAACAGCACTGATGATACTGTCGATAATTTGCGGTATTGCTTCCACAACTGCTGTAATAATGGTAGGCAAAGCTGTAACCAGTGAGGTCAATAATTGAATACCCGCTTCAATAATCTGCGGAATAGATTTAATGATAAAATCCACTATTGCTTTGATGATGACAGGCAATGCAGAAGTAAGCTGTGGTATGGCATCTACCAATCCCTGTGCTAATCCTAAAATCAACTGCAAAGCGGCATCCAAAATGAGCGGTAGGTTATCCATCAATCCTTGGACAATCTGCATAACTGCAGAAACTGCCGCAGGGATGAGTTGTGGTAACGCTATGCCGATTCCCTCCACAAGTGCTGTTACTAATTCAATTGCTGCATTTATTAGCAGTGGAAGGTTATCAATTAATGCACCGACAATCGTCATTAGAGCACTTACTGCAGCTGGGATAAGTTCCGGTAAAAGATTTAACATTGTTTCCAGTACTTGCGTGAATATATTTGTAACTAATTCAAGAAGCATTGGTAGCAATTCTGCAACCGCCGCTAATATTGCGCCTGTCGCTGTTGGCAAGGCGGCTACGATATTTTCTAAAACCGGTACAATATTAGTGACAACCGCCTCGAAAGCATCAACAAGATTCTCAGTCAGATTCGTCATATCAGCATTGGCATTACCGAGTCCAGCTGTAAATGAACCAAGTGCGGCCTGTAGTAACCCAATAGAACCGGAGATTGTCTCGGTTGATTCTTTTGCAAAGTTACCTGCATACTGCTCTGTGTTCTCAAAGAACATTTGCATTGCTACTTCGGCTTTTTCCGCTTGTGTTGCAGTATTCCAAGTGAAATCCAGACCCTTTGCGAGAGCATAGGCTTCGATGTTTGTAGCGTTCATCGCAACACCTAAGTTATCCATCATATCAAAGTTACCCTTTGCCGCCCCAGTGACTGCCTCCAATGCCGAGGACATATCAATACCCATAACAGATGCCATGTCTGCCGCACGTTGCATAGCCTTTTCAGTTAGCTCAAGACTTCTCTGTTGCTGTATACCAGAACCTTGGAACAACGCACCCATTTTGTTGGCGGTCGCAAGATACTCACTTTGGGAAACCCCAAGATTTTTATAAGCTTCCTCACCCGTTTTCTGAATCGATGCAGCGTATGCACCAAAAACTGCCTCCGATCCACCTAGGTTTTGTTCTAATTCTCCGAACTGAGTAACTACCTCTTTACCTAACTTAATAGCCGCGGCTCCAGCGGCAACGGCAACCGCACCCATCGCCACACTAATTCCCTTAAGTACACCCCCAAGCTTTTCAAACCTGCCACCAGCATCCTCTGCACTTTTACCAGAATCCTCTAACTCTTCACCGAGATTATCCGCTTCAATTGTGGACTCTTCTAGTTCACGCTCCATTAGATTCAGTTCTGCCTGAGCCCTATTTAATTGGATCTGCCAGTTTTGGGTGCGGCGGTCATTTTCACCGAAAGAGGAGGAGGCATTGTCAAGGGCAGCCTTAAGGGTTGAAATCTTTTCTTTCTGTGCGTCAATTTCTTTATTTAAAACGGCATTTCGTGCCGTGATCGATTGAATGGATTTATCATTCTTATCAAATTGACTGGTTACAAGGGCCATTTCACTACCTAGTACCTTAAATGATTGATTGATTTCCGAGAGCGCCTTCTTAAATTCTCGCTCACCCTCGACACCTATTTTTAATCCAAAATTGTCCGCCATCCCTCCACCTCCCAGCTTTAGAGTACATGAAAAAGGAGCAATCTTTTGATTGCTCCAAAATAAAATGTTAGTTATTTTTTCATTAATTTCCTTAGGAGTAAATTCCACAAATACCAATCTACTGTTAATACAAGAACAACTGTATGAATCTATATTCCTGTTTACAGCTACTACTCTTACCCAATTTTTCTAGCTGTTACCTCAATTTGATATTTAGCTTCATCTGTTTTTTTATAGATGCCGCTTGTAGAAAAATACTCTGAACCTGATATAGCAGGTATTCTTGCTCGTTCTGATAATCCTCCATCAACAGGGGTGTATCCATATTTTGACATAATAAATTTAATCATTCGTCCAACATTCTGTCTGGCAGTTGTATTTTTGTTATCATCAGTAACAACAACAGGGAAATTAGAATTTTCATTAAACTTATTTTCTAAATCCTTTGCTATTAATGTTAATACTGGTAATTCCATTTCTGATGCAATTATCATTTTGAACACGATTGCTGGATCTACCAAATAATCCATAACCTCTTCAACCCCATTTTTTCCATTATGGACATCAAGCATCTTTGTCTTTTTCATAAATTCTTCTTTAATACCCATCATCATTCTCCTTTTAATATCAATTTAATGTTACATATGCGTTACATTAAAATATTTCTATGCAATTAATGTATCATATACGTTACATTAAAACAATATCTAATTAGAAAATAATGTACTTTATATGCCAAGTGGGATAATATCGTCAATGGTTCGAGTTTTCTTTGTTTTTTCAATCCCATGCCATTGCTTGTGGCAAGTCCATAAATCAAAAAACAGTCCAATTGGCATAAGCCAGAATTCCTCTGCTTCCATGCCCATCTGAACCGTTCCATAATAAAGAAGCCGGGTAAAGACCTCAGCGTCTGTTACCCGACTTCCACGTTTTTTGGAGTCCCCTCCTCACTTTCTACATTTCGCTTTGTACCTTTGAACATCGCCTCGGTAATTGCAGTTTTATATGCCGCTAAGTCAAGTGGTGAGGTAAGAAGCTCCACTTCTTCCTCTGTCAGCAATTCTTCTGGTGCGTTCTTATTCTTAAGGTTTCGAATCAAAATGGACTGGTTTGCAAGCAGCGTGATTAGCCAAACAATCTCATCAAGTGCCATCTCGAAGTTTTCTGATTTCATCAGTTTTTCTCCAAGGTTTTCAAGACCACCATAACGACCGGCAATGGCCTTTGTAGCTCGTGTAGTTAAAACCAGTTCATACTCTTTGTCACCTATGTTAATTGTGGCACTTCTCTCATTATCCATGATTTCTCCTCCTATGGTACAGGTGTATAAACAGGTTCATAGACCTCAGTGAACCAACCTGTTATGGTGGTCGATGAAACACCAGGATCACCTTCTGTAACTTCAGCTTTCCATGGATGTTTGCCCAATCCATCCAGCTTATTCCTGCGCATAACGGTTCCTTCAATGGTGGGTGTGGAAAAGGTAATGGAGTCAGCTTTAGTCTGTAAGTTTGTTGCTGGTAGTCCGAACTTAACGCGATACAGCCAAAAATAGCGATATGTTCCATTAGCCCTTTGCGCACGAAACCCCACTGCAACAGGTGTACCCACGTTTTCACTGGCTGAGATTAGTACCCCGTTGTCATCAGTAGAAGCGCCAGTTAAATCCGCTGCGACCGTTGGACCAATGTCGTCTACACCGAGAGTGAGAGTACCACTGTTAAAGTCTTTCACAACCTCAGCCGCACCGTCGTCAGCATACAGAATGGCTTCCACTAGTTCAACCGAAAGTTCAGCAGTGATGGCTTTTGCAAGTACAGAAGGTTGGGCATAAGTTTCCTCACCGTTAGCGTCCTCTGTTATTTTTGAATAGTACAGTCTATCCAGACCAATCGTTGCCATTTGTTATTCCTCCATTCTATAGTTTTTCGCCACATCGATGGCGTAATGGTGATATCCAGTATCATCCTCGTGACCGATATATCTTCGTTCAGTCACAGTAAAATCCGCATTTATTAAAGCAGTTGTGAGCTGCCATTTCCGCTCTAGGTAGTTATTTTTTGAGAACAGTGATATCCTCGCTTCCTGCACATCAAAGCCTGGACGATTATCCGCATGAACTTCAAAAATATCCGAAAGAGGGAGAATCACGACATACTCATCTGGTGCCAAACCTGAAAAAACCCCGGTTTCCACGGGGAGCGGTATGGCGGTCACAAGTGTATTAAGTTCCTCTAAGATATTCATATTTTGTCGATCTCCTCCTCCAGCTTGGCAACCATTGCGTTGATGCAGGGTTTCCTAGATGCATTCCTCGCAGGCTTTAGGAAGGGTTTTGCAGGCTGACCATGCTTCCCATATTCGATGATGCTGGCAAGTTTAGCATTGCTCTCACCATCAGAACGTGGCTCTGCAAAGCCAACTTTTACATTGAAGTTACCGTTTCTATCCTGCTTTGCACCAGAAAGGCCCAGTGAAGATAGCAATTCTCCAGTACTTTTGGATGGATATTTCGTGTCCTTGCCAACCACCTTACTTAGATTTCCCTTGACTTTATCTAGCACCACTTCACCGCCAACTTCCAAAACCTTAGGAAGAATCACATCGGTTTGGTCAGCTAATCGGGATACCTTTAAAAGGAATTCTTCTGGCATCTTTATATTCGCTTTTGCCATATTCATCACCTCACAGTTGGTTCTAGCTTTTCGGCTAAAACCTCGACATACATACCTCGATTTCTTACATCCTCAACACTTAAAATTTGATATCTGCCATCATCGCAGACGATAACCATTTCATTGGTCACCTTAAGTCCGAAGATTTTCCTAAACCTGAATAGGGAAGTTGCAGATGAAAATGATGCCATATTCGTCCATCGCTCACTGCCATGCCGATCTTCCTTGTAAGCAAGTACACTTGCGAGTATGTTGTCACCTTTTGTGGCGAAGCCTTCCGCATCCTTTATGGGTATCGTGCTAATGATATCGATGAAGGTGTTCATCTTCCCAAAGCTCACGCTAAACACCCCACTCTCGATCAAGTCGTAAAAGCAAGTTCACTGTGTTCCATACTTGTTGCCCCGCCTGTACACTATCAGCAAAGAAACCTGCCGTCGAGCCATCTCTACTTTCATAGAAATGACTCGACAACATGATCACTGCTTGTTCTGTTGTTGGAGGCATAGCATGTGTTTCATAATGGTTTTCAGGAACGTGCTGATAGCTCTGTGCATAGGAGACTGCAGCAGTGATAAATCCAATAAGGAGGGCATCATCCTGATCATGTGCTAAAATTAAGTTCGCTTTAACTTTAGGCAAGAGATTATCTGCCACTGCCATACCACCAACCTCCTTTACATTCCACCTTAGTCAGCCTCCATAAGCCCAGCTGCTTTTAGTTTGGCAAGCAGGGCATTGAAGTCCGTAACTAGACCAGCAACATCGGTGGCGGTGCTGTCTACCTGGTTTTCAGCAACAGGAAGCCCCGTAACCGAGGCCCCTTCTTTAATTTCTAAAATACCGCCGATGACAGTTTTTTCTCCGCCTTGTTCGGTATAATTCTTCGTGTTATAACTCATAAGGCACCTCCGTTAGGCTTTCTGTTGGAGTACCTTAACGGCCTCCGGTAAGATAAGCTTTCCATCAACTCGTTGAGTCGCAATAAATCCTACTTGACCTGTAACAGCATAGAGTTCATTTAATCGTTTGAATACTCGTCCTTGACGGTCTGCCACCCAGTAATAACTAAAATCACCGAATACCACAGTCTTTGCACCTGCTTCAATAGTAGGTACATATGATGAAGTGTACAGTGGGCGGTTAAGAATCGTATCAGGTGTTCCCGCTTGGATGGAAGGTTGCCATAGGTACTGGCCATTACCGTCTTTTAATTTACGGATAGCTTTTATAGTGGCATCATTCATTACGAATACTGCCTTATTACGATAAGGTGCTTTCAAGCTGTAGAATAAATCTAAAACCTCATCCAAAGTAATGGCAGTGGCACTTGCCGCAGTAACCCCAACTTGACCGCCGCCTGTGGCATTTAAAATCCCTGTTGGCTTTCCTGTACCGTCACCTATGAAGAAGGCTTCCTCCTCCTTGTTACCAATGCGACGGGCGAATTCTCTTGTGATGTAGCTTTCGAGATTAAACACGGAATCGTTTAGTAGCTCCTCAGAGACTTTAATCATTGTCGCTAGTTTATAGGCCCCGATGGATACTTGACCGAAGCTGTCATCACTTTCTGGGATAGCTCCTTCTTCATCTATCCAGCTTGCTGTACCTTTGCTTGCAACAACAGGAATCTTACGGTCACCAGAAGATGTAGTGATTACATTAGCCAATCTACGGAAAATATTTTCTTCCTCAAGAGCTTCTACTAGAGTACGTTCAAACTCATCTGGTACAAGGAATCCGCCTTCAGAATCAGTGCCAATCTTTAGAGCGTTTCTTACTTCATAGCTAACATTGTCACGCATCGCATTCCAGAAAGCTTTTTTGTATTCAGCACTTGCACGACCGGTCTTTTCCTCTCCAGTTCTAGTAGGTTCGTTGGTAATTGGGTTACTGGTTGCTTTCGACAGTTCCAAGTCGATAGATGCTTGGCGTTCTAAACGTTCAATTTCCTTACCAAGAGCCACCACATCGGCTTCCATTTTTTCATAGGTTGTCGTGTCCTCAGCGGATAACAGTCCATCACCGCCACGTTTTGAATCAAGGAATGCCTTTGCTGCATCCCATGCTTTAGCGCGTTTCTCACGCAATTCAAGAATTTTACTCATCGTTATTTCCTCCTTTAAATTAGTGCGAAATTAAAGAAAGCCGCTTATCCAGCGACTCAATGGGTGTACCTGTTTTCTGTTTTGGTTGTTTTGGTAGTTTGCTGATAAGCGAGTTAGTAACCGCCATCCTGCTAAAAATAAGACTATCTGTCAAATCCGGTGCTTCACTTTCCATGAACATAATCTTGTCTGCAAAACCAAGTTCAATAGCCTTATTTGCATTCATCCATGATTCTGCATCCATCAGATGGGAGAGTTTTGTTCGGGAAAGACCCGTCTTTAACTCATAGGCATTAATAATACTTTCCTTGACCTCATCTAATAGAGCCTTTGCTCGAAGCATTTCCTCACTGTCACCGATGGCAATCGTTGATGGGTTATGAATCATTAGCATGGATACAGGAGACATATATACATCTCCACCTGCCATAGCAATAACGGATGCCGCACTTGCCGCAAGCCCATCAATCTTTACAGTGACTTTTCCGGTATACTCCATAAGCATGTTATAAATCTGAGCTGCTGCGAACACATCACCACCAGGGGAATTAATCCACACCGTAATATCGCCGGTGCCTGCCAGCAATTCATCTTTAAATATCTTAGGTGTGACTTCATCACCCCACCACGTTTCTTCGGATATCACTCCATTTAAATAGAGGGTACGTTCTTCATCAGAATCACGCACCCAGTTCCAGAACTTCCTCATTTACTGACCTCCTTCAGTTTTGGCAAACGCACCTGCGTCAGCCAGTTTTGTCATATTTCCGTTAACCAGATATAAATCGCCACCTTCCTCAGCTGGTATGCGGTTCATATCCTCCAGTTCACGGATATCGTTGGCTGACATCCAGCCATTTTGTCGGCCTGTAGCGTAGCCATTCATACGACTTTGGTAATCACCACGAAGCAGTCCATCCAAATTGAACTTAATAAATAGTGAAGTTTTTTCAGAAGGCAAAATAAGCGATTGCTGGAGACTTTGCTCCCATCGCACCACCCACGGATCGAGGGTGTATTTTACAAACTCTAAAGACTGCTGCTCAATATTGGAGAAACTAGACTTCTCAAGATCACCCACCATATGGGGCGGCACTCGGAAAATCCTCGCAATCTCATTAATTTGGAATTTCCGTGTTTCAAGAAATTGTGCCTGTTCCGGTGGAATACCAATGGCTTGAAACTTCATGCCCTCTTCCAATACAGCGATTTTGTGAGCATTGCCTGTGCCTTGGTAGGCACTATTCCAACTATCCTTGACCCTCTGTATATCTTTGATTACTCCTGGGTGTTCCAGCACACCTCCGGGATTTGCACCATTGGCAAAGAATGCCGCACCGTACTCTTCAGTAGCAAGTGACATACCGATTGCATTTTTCGCCATGGCGATAGGGCTATAACCAATGAGTCCATCAAAACCTAAGCCAGGAATGTGAAGAACCTCATCTTTACGGAGTGTGATATAGCCGCCTTTTGGATTTAGGCCACTTTCGTCCGTATCACGGTAATAGGTATAGACCAGCTCACCATTTGTTGCTCGGCTAACCTCCATCTTGTTGGGGAGTAGGGGATAAAGCGCCACTGCCTGCCCACGACCGTTTCTGACCACCTGTGCATAGGCATTTCCCCAAAGTAAAAGATGACTCATCAGTGTTTCTCGAAACACGAATGAAGTCATCTCTGGATTTGGTTCATCATGAAGAAGGTAATACAGCGGGTGGAAAGGAATCTTTTCTTTACCTCCATCAGAACGATATCTATATACATGAAGTGGCAGTCCTGCAATCGCTTCAGCAAGTATCCTTACGCAGGCATACACTGCTGTTGCTTGCATTGCAGTACGCTCGTTCACTGTTTTACCAGATGACGTACCACCAAACAGGAAGGAAAATGCACTACCCACACGGTTTTGCGGTTTGTCCCTTGACCGAAACAGTCCTTTTATTAGATTCATAGGCGTCACCTCCGAATATAAACTTTGTGTTAACCATTAAGGTTTAAAAGACAATCAAACCTCTCTCGTCATACACTGAATCTCCGCTATTACCTGAGCCGCAACGGATAGCACGATCAAGTGCCATGATAGTCGCTACCGCACCATCTATCTTTTCTGTACTTTTTTCCTTATCCGGTTTCACGTTGCCTGCCGGATCAGTTTTTATAAAAATGTTGTCTATCATCCAACGAAGCACTGGATGCCCACCGTGAGCTATTCTTTCTTCTAATGTCAATTTCATTAGTTCTTTGGTTGGCGGTGACATATCTTTAAAGCCTTGACCGAATGGAACGACAGTAAAGCCTGCTCCTTCAAGGTTCTGAACCATTTGAACTGCTCCCCAACGGTCAAATGCAATTTCTCGAATGTTATACTTTTCGCCAAGTTCTTCAATAAACCGCTCAATGTAGCCGTAATGCACTACATTGCCTTCTGTGGTTAGAATATATCCCTGTTTCTCCCAAAGATCGTATTGAACATGGTCTCTTCGGACTCGAAGGTCAATGTTGTCCTCTGGCATCCAAAAATACGGAAGAACAATGTATTTATCTGTTTCATCCTCCGGTGGGAAAACTAGTACAAAGGCTGTAATATCTGTTGTAGAAGATAAGTCAAGACCTCCATAACACACCCGTCCTTCGAGACTTTCTGGTATAACTGGAAATGCACAGGCATCCCACTTTGCCATTGGCATCCATCGAACAGATTGTTTAACCCACTGATTTAGGCGCAATTGCCGGAAGCTGTTCTCCTCAGCTGGGTTCTGCTTTGCACTTTCACAAGCAGCTCTTACTTTGTCAATCCCCACTGTGATTCCCAAGCTTGGATTTGCTTTTTTCCACACTTTTGGGTCTGTCCAATCATCCTCTTCTTTAGCTCCGTAGATTACGGGGTAAAAGGTGGGATCGTATTTTCTGCCCTCAATAATATCAACCGCTTTCTGGTGTGTTTCGTAGCAGATACTCTGGGTATCCGTCCCCGCAGTGGTGATAAGAAAATATAGCGGTTGAGTTCTCGCATCCCCAGATCCTTTCGTCATAACGTCAAATAATTTCCTGTTTGGCTGAGTATGAAGTTCATCAAAAACAACACCATGTATATTGAAGCCGTGTTTAGAGTAGGCTTCAGCCGACAATACCTGATAGAAGCTGTTGGTCGGCAGGTACACCAATCGCTTAGTTGAAGCCAGCAACTTTACACGTTTATTCAGTGCCGGACACATCCGCACCATATCGGCTGCTACTTCAAATACAATTGATGCCTGCTGGCGGTCGGCAGCACAACCGTACACCTCCGCCCGTTCCTCCCCATCACCGCAAGTGAGGAGAAGTGCAATTGCTGCGGCAAGCTCGCTTTTTCCCATCTTTTTAGGTATTTCTACATAAGCAGTGTTAAACTGCCGATATCCATCTGGCTTTAAAATCCCGAATAAATCACGGATGATTTGCTCCTGCCAATCGATAAGTTCAAAAGGCTTACCTGCCCATAAACCTTTCGTATGGGAGAGTGCTTCGATAAAAGCCACAGCGTAATCAGCAGCATCCTTATCGTAATATGACCCATCAGCTATAAAGGCGGTCGGCTTATATTTCTTCAGTTTCCGCATAAACACCGCCCCTTTTATGAAAAAGGACAAAAGAAAAGAGCCTCAATCCTATAGATAGAAGCCCTTCTCCTTATCCTGTTTAATTTTATTTACTTATTTCCATCCACTTCCCCTGTCATTATGAAATGAGCATATTCCGCTTTATGGTCTATTAAATAGACTACCAATTCATAAAACCCTCGTTCATTTGCTTCATACTGGACTCGGTTCACATCAAACATATTTGTGACTCCACTTTTACGGATGGAAAGGATTTGTTCCTTAATTATCTCATTCATTGATTGCCTCCTCCGATTCAGCTGAATCGGTTGTCGCTTTGCGCAGGATATCCACATCGAAGCCCGCACTCTTATAACCTTCTAAAATGGTACTGTAATAATAACAGCTCGGTTGTCCAAGCGGTCTTCCGTCATTCATAATGTAGACCATCGCCTTGAAGGTTTTGCCGTTCAATTTCACTTTTACGGTTTCCTTGCGATAAAGGAAAGGCCATCCTTCGTAGCGGTCAAGTGCTGCCTCATCAGCCGGTGTGATTTCCCACACCAACACGGGTACACTGTCTCCCTTAAAAGGCTCAATGGTTGCCACAGCGCCCGCGTGTGCCCCTCTAAATAACAAGCGGTGATTATCGATTTGGCTTGTTCCTACCACCTTCGCTGTGGGGCATCTGTTGGACATCTGCTCCAGGTTGAGGTTGGAGCCATAGGCAAGATATAATTTACTATTCATTGTCATCCTCCTTCTTAGCTTTTGGGTTTAAGGGCAGCTCAGGCCGCCCGAAACCGCCATGCAGCTGAACCCGAAAGTGCTGCGGTTAAATGTTCTCTGCAGTTTGCAAATTCGTCGCCAATAAAACCAATTCGGTTTAGGTAGGTTCTCATGGCGAATTTCTCATTCTCAATTTGAGGTTTCTTTGTCGATGCACACTTTTGCGTTACGGCTTGGTGGTTAATGGCGAGTGCTAGAACAATGTAGCTTCTTATCCTCCCAGCATGAAGCTCGCTGTTAAACCCTCGAAGTTCAACTGTATGGTTTCCAGTAAAAAAGCTGTGAAGGTTGAGGAAATGGTAGCGGCTATTGTGATAGTGGGCGCTTCTACTCTCACTGTAACCTTCGTACCAAATGTCCTCAATTTCTCTCAAAGTTTTAGGCTTCTTGCGGTTCATTTTCTCAACCAAAATGCTGTCCATCTTTTTGCAGTAGTTCATTCTCTGCGGTGCAATTTGAAGTGCTTTGTAAAATAAGTCGTTTTTGCTTGCGATGATATTTACAAAGTTTCGAATACTTCTTGGTGTATGCTTAGCACCGTCTAGATGAATATGAATGCCGCAAGATGTATTTGTAAAGGCTCCGGCTTTGCGGAGCTTTCTCACCAGCTCTTGTAATGTTTCAATATCCTCTTGGTAGGTAAGAATGGGGCTGACTAACTCGACGCTGTATTCTCTGCCAGCGGCAACCTTCCTTCCACCTTCTTTTCTTTGGCAGTGGATGCTCCCGTCACTCATAAACTTCCAAACCCTACCGTCTGGTGCTGTTACCTTTTTCGTATCGTAATAGGTCCCGCCTTCAGCATAAGTACCTTGTAGAAATTCAGTAACAACCTTTGCTGCTCTTTCCCTTGTGATTCCTGTGAACTCGATTTCGATTCCAAATTTTGCGTTTAACATTTTTCTCGCTCCTTCTAAAGTGTGTGTGTCCTTTCGGCATGTACATATATCACTCTAAAAGGCTTTTATAGCAAGACAATTTCGCAATATAAATCTACATATTTACTGCCATATTTGGCTCGAAATGTGTATGGTTACTCTTCGATTTTCTTGCATAAATCCTCACCAAAGGTCACTCCAAGGGAACCACCGGAATCCCAACTGACGTGAATCGTTCCGATGTCATCAACACTAGTAACCGTGCCTTTAGCTCCAGGTTGAAGTTTTGTATATGGGTCGTTCATTCTAAGTAGCATGACACGGGTTCCTGGAGTGTAATAGCTTCTAAGTTGCTTTAACATTTCTGGGTGAATGATATTCATTGTTCACTCACCTCCTGCTTGGCCGCCCCGCTTTTGAAAGCAGAGCTACCTGATAGCTTGGAGAGGAGAATCTTTCGTTCCGTTTTATATTCTGGGCCGATGAAGCCAAGCCTGAGAAGGAAGCAACGGAAAGCGTACTTTTCATTCTCTACTGATTTCTCGGTGGAGTTGACGCGGGTCTGTTTTTTCGCCATTTCGCAAAGTGCTGTTATAAAATGGGTGTATGCCTTAACTTCTTCTGCTGAGCACTCACCTTGAAACCAAGGGAAGGCGACAATTTCTTCAGTTACATTGATTGGAATGGAATCCGTATCAAGTGCTGTCTTTATAAGAGCTGCTTTACTCTCTACCAATCCTTTTAAGTTCTCAAGGGCTGTGTCGGTAAAATCTGCCCGTGGCATTTGAATTATCAGATTGATAGATTCTTCAGTTTCATTCGCTTCTGTTTTCTGAGATGGTGTACCAAATTCTTCTGAAATTGGCTTTAAGTCGTGAAGTCCCAATAGATTACCAACCAGTTCAGAGTTATCTGGCCCACTGAGTACTCCGTTTTTGTCAATATTGTAGTCAGCCACCTTATATGCAAATGTAGGTGCACCGAGGTATTTAACAGGAACATTCAGTTCTTGGCTGATTGCATTAACCAGTGCTTTTCTTTTTAGTCCTGTAACATTATAGTTAATCTTCATCTTCATACCGCCTTTCTATTTTCGGTACGTACATATATCACTCTAAAAGCTGTTAATATCAAGTCATTTAGAGCATCTTTCTGTAGAAAATACTGTTTTATTAATCGGCGGTATTTTGTAAAACCACATCTGGCAAATCACAATATCTTAACTCAACACCATCTCTTAATAGAAATACGCCTTCAGAGTTTCCAACCTGCTCAATATACCTTTTCACAATGACATCACAGTACTTTTCATCCAGTTCAATGGTGTAGCAAATTCTATCTGTCTGCTCACAAGCAATCAGTGTACTTCCTGAACCACCAAAGGGATCAAGCACGATGCAGTTACTAAGACTCGAATTCATAATGGGATATGCCACAAGTGCCACTGGTTTCATGGTTGGATGGTCGCCATTTTTCTTTGGTTTCTCAAACTCCCAGATGGTGGTCTGCTGGCGGTCTGAATACCAGAGATGCTTGCCTTTCTTTTTCCATCCAAAGAGTACCGGTTCATGTTGCCACTGATAAGGGGAACGACCGAGAACAAGGGATTGCTTCTTCCAAATACAAGTGCCGGAAAGATAAAACCCTGCATCGGAGAATGCTCTTCTAAAATTGAGTCCTTCCGTATCGGCATGAAATACATAAATAGAAGCGTCCTTTGCCATCGCTGCTTCAGTATTTTGGAATGCTGCAAGCAGGAAATCATAGAACGCTTCATTACCCATATTGTCATTTTTTATTTTTCCAGCAGAACCTTCATAGTTGACGTTATATGGAGGGTCCGTAACTACCAGATTGGCAGCTTTTCCATCCATCAAGACATCAAAGGTGTCTTTCCTTGTACTATCTCCACAGACAAGTCGATGCTGTCCAAGTATCCAAACATCCCCTAAATGCGAAATAGCGGGCTTTTTCAGCTCGCTATCTACATCGAAATCATCTTCTTTTATATTATCCTTAAGGGAATCCTTAAAAAGATCATCCAATTCTCCTGGGTCAAAACCTGTTAGAGATACATCAAAGTCAGAAGCATTTAGGTCTGTGATAAGTAGCGCCAATTTATCTTTATCCCAATCACCACTTATTTTATTTAGTGCAATGTTCAGAGCCTTTTCTTTTTGCTCATCCATTTCAACTACTACACATTCTATTTCATCCATGCCCATACTCAGCAGGACTTTCAAGCGTTGGTGACCTCCGATAACTCTTCCTGTGGTTTTATTCCATATAACGGGTTCTACATACCCAAACTCCTCAAGGGAACGTTTAAGTTTCTCGTACTCTGGATCACCCGGTTTTAAATCCTTCCTTGGGTTATAGTCAGCGGGGATGAGTTGTTTTGTTTTAATCTTTTCAATCAACATACTTTTCCACCGCCTTTCTAAATTCACTGTACTTATTTACATCCTCCCATGGGAACAGACAACTATTAAAGTGACCATAAACCGCTGTATCAGAATAAATCACATTTCTTAGACGCAGCTTTTCAATGATGGCCGCAGGTCTTAAGTTGAAAGTCTCCTGAGCAGCAATAGTTAGTATTTCATCAGAAACAGTTCCAGTGCCAAGGGTATTTACAGTAAAGGCTACAGGATTTGCCTTACCAATGGCATAGGAAATACTCACTTCACATTTCTTGGCATAACCGCACCAAACGATATGTTTGGCAATATACCGAGTCATGTAAGCACCGCTTCGGTCAACTTTGGTTGGGTCTTTGCCACAAAGAGCACCACCCCCATGGGATGCAAGCCCTCCATAGGTATCGACCATGATTTTTCTTCCAGTCAAACCCGTATCGGCAGCGGGACCACCAAGAACAAACTGCCCCGACGGATTGATAAGAAGCTCGGTTTCATCATCAAAAGGGAAGTCCTCAAAGCACTGCCATAAGACATTGTTAAGGATATCCGCCTTAAGTTCGTCCTGTGTTTTATTCTTATCATGCTGTACCGAAATCACAATCGTCTTTATTCTTACTGGAGTGTCATCTTCATACTCCACAGTTACCTGTGCTTTACCATCAGGAAGAATCCCTTTTATCAGTTTTCCTTTGCGACAATCATCCAGTCTCTTTACGATCCTGTGGGAAAGTACAAGGGGCAGGGGAAGCATTTCTCTTGTTTCCCTTGTAGCATAGCCATACATAGTTCCCTGGTCTCCAGCACCGATGGAACCGTACTGTTCGTTTATCCCATTTCGTGCTTCCAGTGCGGTGTTCACACCAGCCGCAATATCTACACTTTGATTATGTACATATACATAAATCAAAAATTTTAGAGGATTGTATCCCACATCCTTTAGTACAGTTTTTACAATGTCTCTAATATTCACTTTCTCGCTGCAGGAGATCTCGCCCGCCACGATAATTTTTCCTTTAGTCGCCATAACCTCGCAAGCCACCCTTGATGCCCTATCTTTACGTAAGCAAGCTTCCAAAATGCTATCTGCTATGATGTCGCATAGTTTGTCAGGATGTCCGGCGCATACACTTTCTGCTGTTAAGTATTTTTTACTCATTACATCATATCTCCTCAACTTTATTTTCCTCTGCGGGCAGATAGCAGTCGCTCCATCACGTCGTCCTGTGGATTTAAACCAGAATACTCTGTAGCACAATTCTCTCGAACGATTTGATATATCTCCATCCATAGCCTGTTTGTTTGACTCATAAAGTTCTGACTCATCGCTACATAAGGACTTTGAATAGCATTGCCAGTGGTTGGGTGCTTGGCTAGAAAGCCAAACTCGGTTACTGCTTCCTCACACTGTATCCATCTGGCCGCACTCATGGCATATCGCTCTAAAAGCTGTGGAAGTACCAAGTGGGCACAGCCACGTTCCTCAAGCCATTTCCATGTAATTTCATAGATTTCACTCGCTACTAGGGTTTTCCCATCCTTTTGCACTGCGGAGAGCATGGCCCTTGGCTTCGGCATTTCCTGCCCCTTCAGGTCAGCAGTATTCTTGAACTCGACGACTTCAAGCTTTCTTTTACCGGGATTTCCCTCTGCAATTTTGTCAGCAAGTGGTTTTTTCTTTTGACCGGAGCCTATACGGGCACCGCCTCGATTTGTTCCATCTTTGGCCATTCACTCACCTCTTTTCATCGATGGGCCTATTACCCCGTTTGAAACCGCGAATTTTCACGCGTTACCCCACGCCCGTTGCACATCAAAAAAGCTGTGGAGATTTGACTCCCCCTACCGGGTTCCCCAACGGTCTCCATCTTTTGCAGTGATGGTAGAGTGACAGGAAGTACAAAGGGACATAAGATTGCTTCTATCATGTGTTCCACCTCTTGCAAGAGGAAGAATGTGATGCACCTCGGTTGCTGGGGTCAGCTTTCCTTGTCTTTTACACTCCTCGCAAAGAGGATGAGCCGCAATGTAGCGGTCACGTATTCTTTTCCATGCACGACCATATCGCTTACGGGTTGCTGGATCGCGGTCATACTTTTCATACCGTGCGGCTTCCTTTTTAGCATGTTCTTCACAAAACCGTCTGTCAGTCAGTTCTGGACAACCAGGATAAGAGCATGGTCGCTTAGGTTTCCTTGGCATACTACACCTCCTTTTGCCCATAGAAAAAGCCCTCGCAGGAGAAATGCTCCCGTGAAGGCTTCTGTTTGCTATTATTCCATACTACCATTATATAACTTTCACTACGGACAAACAGTGTCATCGTATGCCAACCTGTGCCAAAGTGTGCCAACTTTTATTTAGGCACCTTTAAATGCTGCAAGGCTGATGAGTGAAGTCTATGCACAGTTCTCATAGAAACATTAAGGTTGACACAGATTTCTTCCCAGTTAAGAAAGTTAATGTAACGGTAGCGAAGAAGCAGCTTCTCATCCACGTTTTCCATCTGGTTAATCGCTTCACGAATATCTGACTTAAGCTTTATTAAACGTTCCACCTCTTGTTGTATCTGCTTCTCCAAATCTACTATTCTAATCACGTATTTTTCAAAAGGTGGATCAGTACTTTTTGTTTTACTGACTTTTTCCTCAAGAACAGGAGATGAAACACTTCTTGAGAGTTCCCTTAGATTTTGCAACTCCTCAAGATCGGAATTAATCAGCTCATTTAAGCGATAAGCTTGTTTCAAGAATTCCTTTGCCGTCATCGCACCACCTCCTCATGTAGCTTTTTAATTAGCATCTCAGGATCGAGAGATGTCAGGGTAGTGAAATACCCGGAATGGAAGAAACGCTCAATCTCACGTTTCGTATATCTAGCAGAATCATTGCGAGGGTATTTTGCTAGTCTTTTCAGAGCAAAACGATAATCTTTGACCGCCTGTAGAATAATGGCATTTGCCAGCTTTTCAAATGCATCCATCATACAACACCCCTCGCTTTCCCCAGATTTGCTTTGACAGCGTTAATAAGATCGGACTGTGTCTTTTCCTTTCGTTTCAAGGCTCTCATCACATCTTCATCAATCGTGCCTTTAGTAACAATGTGATGGATAACCACCGTTTCATTTTGTCCCTGTCTCCAAAGTCTTGCATTTGTTTGCTGATAGAGTTCCAGACTCCAGGTAAGACCAAACCAAATAAGTGTTGAACCTCCACTTTGTAAATTGAGACCGTGTCCTGCTGATGCGGGATGGATAACCGCCACAGAAATATCTCCGTTGTTCCAGTCTTTGATATCCTTAGATGTTTTAATTTCTCTAACATTAAATCTTGCTTTAATACGCTCTAAATCGTGATTATACCAATATGCAATAAGAACAGGTTTGCCGTTTGCACCTTCAATTAAATCCTCAAGAGCATCTAGCTTGCGGTCGTGGATAATATGAGGATTTTTATCATCATCATAGATCGCACCATTTGCCATTTGCAGGAGTTTGCCTGAAAGGACGGCTGCATTCATGGCATCTATTTCTTCATCAGCAAATTCAATAACCATCTCTTCACGAAAGTGATCATATACGGATTGTTCTTTGTCATTTAGATATACTGGTACTTCATTGATCACGCACTCTGGCATTTTCAGAAAATCGACTGATTTCATGGAAATGGTAATATCCGAAATGAGCTGATAAATGGCATCTTCAGCACCTGGCAATGGTTTATATGAAAATACGATTTGCTGATTACGTTTATCCGGTGTAAAAAAGGAATTGCGGTAGTGAGTTATGTATCTGCCGAGTCTTTTACCCATGTCGAGAATACGAAACTCTGCCCACAAATCCATTAACCCATTACTGGATGGTGTACCCGTAAGACCCACGATCCGTTTTGCCCTCGGCCTTACTTTTAGTAAACTTTTAAATCTTTTTGCACCATAGGATTTAAAGGATGATAGCTCATCGATTACCACCATGTCATAGTCAAAAGGGATGCCACTTTTGTTTACCAACCAGTCCACATTTTCTCTGTTTATAAGATAGACACTTGCAGGTTTCCTAAGAGCTGCTAACCGCTCCTGTTCTGTTCCAATAGCCACTGAATACTCCAGTCCTTTTAAATGCTCCCATTTGTTTATCTCAGCTGGCCAAGTATCCCTTGCTACCCTTAGAGGGGCAATGACCAGAACCTTTCCAATTTCAAAACTATCAAGACATAAATCAAATATAGCAGTTAAAGTGATTACGCTTTTGCCAAGACCCATCTCTAAAAACACCGCTGCTATGGGATGCTCAAGTATGAAATTCGTAGCATATGTTTGATATTTATGAGGATTGTATTTCACCCAGTATCCCTCCAATCTGCTTAACATCATCAATGACATAGCATGTAAAGCCCAACTTCTGTAATTGCTTTATTCTTCTAATCTGTAATGGACGAGGTTTCTTTCCGGGAGCCTTTAATTCCACAAAAGCCATCTTCCCATATGGTAAAAGCACTAGGCGGTCTGGCATTCCATCTAAACCTGGACTAACAAACTTCGCCGCAATGCCTCCCATCTTTTTTACCTCCGCCACCAGTTTCTTTTCGATATATTTTTCAAGCATAAAAACCTCCCATATAAAAAGGCTCGGAACAAGAAAACAACTTTAACCCATTTTTCCTATACGCGCGCGTATGCGTGTATGCACAGGCTACACTTTCCTCTTTTTTACTATTTGTAAATAAATAGGGTACTTCTTGTTCCACTTGTTCCGAACCGTAGATTTTCCTTTTGATTACTAGCTTTGGGGAAAGAACCAGTATGAGAACAAGGTAAGGTACAACTAGCTTTGTTCCTCGACTCGGGAATAAGCTCGTTGCTTTCCATAGATAGGAAAATTGATTGTTCCGTTCTTGTTCCCGGTGTACTTGTTCCACCCACTGATCTTTCTCATAATGGCACCGATGGCATAAGAATCAGATGTTCTCATTGAGGATGCATCTTTTCCAAAACATTCACACCAAATCTCCATATTGCAGACAAGGGTTCTTTTTACTGTTCCAACACGGGTGCCGCCGCCAAATTCGCTACCGCCGAGGAAATTTCTACGTTCGTATAAAGACATAGTGTCCCAATCATCCGGCAAAAGAGTATCCAGATAGGTACGAACCAATCCTTCTCGTTCATCTGTTTCCATGGCATCTGCCTGCTCACTAGTTGCCATGGATGCATCATCACCTTCAAGGTAGAGTTTTTCGCCTTTCTCATATAGCACTAGTGTCTCTGCCCAAATCTGCTGTACTTCCTCTTTAGTCATCTGCCAAGCTTTCTTTTTACCATTACCGCTAATACGGACTGGCCAGAATCTTCGATTGCCAGTTATATCTCGAAGAAACCCGCTTTCTGCATTTGTTGAACCTACAATCACACACTGACGGGGATGGCTTTCCACATTGACTCCATAACTTGCCCGGTACTTATCATCTGCCCTCGAAATAAAAGACTTCACAATTTCCACATCCGTCTTACGCATACCAGCAAGCTCACCCAGTTCCAATAACCAATATCCCTGAAGTTTCTCAGCTCCGGATTTATCTTTCATGTCCGTAATGGTCAAACTATCTGAAAACCAATCTCCAGCAAGTTTTGCAAAGAAGGTTGACTTACCGATACCTTGAGGACCGTTTAAGATAAGGACACTATCAAACTTTGTGCCTGGTCTATAAATGCGGGCTACCGCTGCAACCATCGTTTTGCGGATGACTGCTTTTGTATAGGAATTATCTGTTGCACCGAAATAATCAATTAATAGATTATCTACTCGCCTAATTCCATCCCATTTTGGCAGGGAGTCCAGATACTCCTTAACAGGATGGTAGGCTCGTTCTGACGCTACAGCTAACACAGCATCCTTGGTCTTGGTAGGTGAATAGACTCCATATTTGCTGCTTAAATACACTTTAAGAAGTGCATTATCTGAATCATTCCAACCCGCCTTGATCTGTTCCCAAGGCAGGCCACCTTTGGCATCAATACCATCACGGTGGCAATTAAAAGCTATATGCTGTAATTCCTTGTCATGACGAATAATCAAAACGATGTTGTCTAGAGTGTCTTTTATTCGGCCTTGCTTATCCAATTCCAAAGCTGTCTGCCAATCCTCATCACTAAACTCCTCTTCAGCCTGTGCCTGTCTTTCCTTAGAAAACTCAGCTTTTACTCTTTCATCTTTTATAGCAAACTCGCACATTGCCACAAAAGATGGCATCTTACCAGGAGCTGTAGTGGTAGAAGCTTTATCATCTAAAGAACCGAATTTATGAATACGAACGAGATCAAAAGCATTGAGGAGTAATCCACTTGCTGGGTCTGTAGCATGATGGCTGTATGCGAATTTATCATCGTAGATAATCACACCGGCACTACTATCAGCTGGAATATAATCGTATCGCCCTTCCATAGCAGATGGGGCATAAACTGCACCTAAGAATTTCTCAATTGCTTCACGAACGGAGTAGGCACGACAGAATGTTCCTACCACACCTTCCTTTAAAAGCGGGTCTGCTTGCTCTTTAAGACTGCGATTTATAACTTCAGACTGCCTGCTTGATACTGGCCATGTTGATGTATCCCGCCAGTTTTGATATTTTGAAAGATAAACATCAGGGTCAAGCAATTCTCCATCCTGCTCTTCATAGACAAATTCACCATTAGAGGAAGTGGATGGCCAATACATAAGGCGATGGGCTTCATAAGTTGTATCATCGAAAAGATCTATGCCGATTTCTTTTGCCACCATACGTCCAACGGCTGCGTATTCTTCTTCGCTGATTTCACGAGCAAGAGGAACTATTAGCCTAAGTCTTGGATTTTCCGGTGTGTGCTTATGGGTGGAGTAAACGCAACATTTGAAATCAAAAAGCATACTGATTTGCTCCCAAATATCTGGTCTACCGTAATCCATATCAAGGGTGAGCAAAGAACGACACAGAACATTGCCCTTCTTTCGCCTTCCTTCTTTTAAATGCCCTCCAACAAAACCACCCACATCTTTGATATCATCTTGTTGACCTCTTTTTAATTTCCGATATTCTTCTACTGTTTCCGTAGTACGTTGTGTTGTCTTTACTCGGGCACAAAAATCCTCCCACGAGATATCTTTGTTTTTCCATTTCTTGTCCATCCGGCTGTTGCCCACAGCGATTTTCATAAGCTTTCGACCTCCTCATGCTCTGGACTAAAATATCTGACCGTTTGTCTGCGTTTCTTGGCTACTTCAATCTCCCTTGCCATACCGCTTGAGATGGTATTGCCTAGCACCCAAACCTCGGAGCATTTGCCCATAAGCACGATGTCCATAAATATGGCAAGTTCCCGTTCCTCTGGATTTTCATCATCCATAAACTGTGGAAACATAAGGTGGGGAGCAATCGGAATACAGTTTTGGTCTAATGCAAACCTGCAAAAACTGCGAGCCTTTTTAATGTTTCCTTCTACATCACCGGAATAGGGAGAACAAATATATACAAGTGGCTTAAAGGCAGATTTTTTCTCTGCCTTTTTCTTTCTTATTATGTTGGTCAGTGCCTCATGGGGAGTTGGGTCATGGTATCCTTCATGATTGAATTTATCAATTCCCATTACACACCCTCCATTTCTATCTGCGGCAAAATACCATCTGCCTTCAACAGTTCGTAAATGAAGAGTCTGCCTTTTTGAGTCCAATATGTATGGACTTTTGTATGCAGTTCACCGTTACTACCAATGTAGCTATGTGTCTTGGTGCTGGTATACCCTTTTTCTGCATACTTCTGATATAAAAGCCAGATACCACCTTGTTTAAATTGGATGCCCTTTTTATTAAGATAGCGGTTCATCCAAATAGCTGACTTGCCGTAATCTTTGGCAATTGCTGATGTAGAAATGAGGTCTTTGCAATTTAAAACCACATCATAATAGGAGACTTTTGGTTTCATTTCTGCAATTTGCTGATTCTGAACAGCAACCGTACCTTCAAGCACTTTATTTTGTTTCCTTACTTGAGTTAGCTGTTGATTGGCAATCTGTAGTGCCCTTGCCATGATTGCCTCTGGTGAATTCCATCTTCTTTCTATTTCAAGAAAGTATTGGCGACACTCTTTCCCTTTTGGAGTACGCTGTATCATGCATAGCTCTTTTGCCATGTCAATTGTTATTTGGTGGTCAACAGCTGGTCTTCCACCTGTACTTTCCGACAGAAATGTCGAAAAGTCCGTACCCTCCACAAATCCATACTCACACATTCTTGGAAACCATTTATCATAGGGTGTTTTCACTTCCAAAACTGCATGCAAATCACGGCCAAGCACTGTGGGGCGGTCATTTTCATAATTGATTCTTACTAATTCGTCCATACGAATTACCTCCTGCAATATAGTCAGAGAGGAAACCCCTCTACCTAATAGCCACAGGAGGTAATGAATGTTGAGGATTTTGAAAAAATAAATTATACATCCGGATTTTTGTTCGAAATTTGTGTATGTAAAATAGATTTAAAAGCTGATTCAGTAATTTTCTACTTTTACAAACGGACTAGATTGATGAACAAAAAATGGTAACGTAAACTGTAATAGGCCTATAGGATTTGGAGCTAATAAGAGAAGAGGAAAACAATCATTTTGGTATCATATTTTATCTATGACCTGGATGAGTAAGGTTGGTAGAGCCTCGAGGAGAATCAATTAAAATAAAAAATACAGAGCGAGAAATTCTCACTCTGTATTTTTTATTTTACATCATTCACTTATTGCTTTTACTTGATGTTATTTTACGAGTGGCTAAAGCTATGATTCCACCAACTGCAATAAATACAATGTCCAAAACGATTTCAAACCCTTGAAACGCATCAATATAATTTACTAAAAACCAACTTTTTCCCCCATTAGTCAAATGATTGATTAATCCGCCTATTCCCTGAATAATAAAAAGTAGACTGAGACCACTGATAATTTCTTTCATGATGAACACCTCTTTAATATTTTTTCTAATTTAATATGCCTCTAAGACCGATATTAAAAAAAACTGCACCTATGACTCCTGTCGCTACCAAGAGTGAAGAGATTGGAGCTTCATTTAATTTTGACCTGATTTTAATAAGAAATTGTTGCAATCTTTCTTTAAATATAATATTAACCCCTAACAGTAATAGAGAAGGAAGCACCATTACTAGATTGTATCCAATTATAATTAAGATAGCAGGTGTAGTCTCAATTGTTTGATGATTCATTAAAAAGATTGAATAAAAGTAAGGCAATGCCGTTACAAATTCAATTAGGAAAACAATGATTCCTAGTATAATCATCCCTTTAATTGTTGTATTTTTGGGGATAAATGAAATTAAACGTTTTTTTGTAGTCTCTTTTGGTTTACTGAAGCTTATTAGAACAAGAACTGCTCCAAGTAGGATATAAAACCAATTGATAAAGTCAAACTGAGACAATTGTTCTATTCTCTTCAATAATGAATTTCCACCAAAGTAGAGTAATAAACCCGTGATGAAATAGCCTAACTGCGTGATGAATAAAAACACAAATAAACGAGAAGATAACTGATTCGGTTGTGTCAGTAATAAATAGGCTGTTACAGTCAGTACACCGGGACTTAAAATATCAATTAAAGCACACAAAGAAATAATCAATAATGCTGAAGAAATGTCTAATGATGAAGAAGGCATCAATGCTTCAATAGTTTCGATCAAACAAACTAGTCCTCCTTTAAATGTTGTGGTATTATCTATTTAACACATCGTGCTATAAAAAGATAATAACACACTGTGCTAAATAAAGGAAGTGATTTTTATAATGCCAAAAATTGTTGATCATGATGAAAAGCGCAAACAAATTGCTGAGGCTGCATGGAATATTATTAGGAAAGAAGGGGTTGAGAAAGCGTCTATACGAAGAGTTGCAGCTGAGGCAGGGATGTCTTCTGGTGCGTTAAGACATTATTTTTCAACTCAAGATGAAATGTTATTATTTATTATGAATTACTACTTAGAAGAAGGGAAAAAACGTTCTCAAAATAAAGAATGGTCAGAAAACCCAGTGCAGGCAGTAGAAGAAGTTTTATTAGAGCTAGTACCAATAGATGAAGAAAAGAAAATTGAAACGAGTGTTTGGTGGATTCTTGCATTACGTTCACTTACAAGTGATACAATAAAGGACAAAAAAGATGAAATGACGGACGGTACATATGAATTAGCAAATTCAATGATTGAAATCTTAGCTCTAAAAGGCGTATTATCAGATTCAATGAATGCAGAATTAGAAAAGAGTAGGTTAACGGCATTAATAGAGGGATTGTCGATTCATGCTTTATTAAGACCTGATGTATACTCTCCAGAAAAGGTGAAGGAAGTTATTCGTTATCATTTAGAGACACTCTGCAATAAAATCAATTAAGCTAATCGGTCGATGTATCAATTATTGTCCCATTTGTTTTTAATAGATTTAGTCTTACCCCTTGATTTATTATTAACTTGGCTCTGTTAAATTTAATTGTTGTTTTTTAAATAAATAATTGGGGGAACTTGATTTATTGTGGTTCCCCCATTTTAGGTATAGTAAGAGAAATATGTATTTACAACAATAAGGAATATACACAATTTTATGCAAGATAGCGAAAATACCCATCAAGTACAAATACAGTTGCATCAACAATTTGAGCCATCTGTATAAAATACGGTATAAACAATGTTCACAAGAAAAGGCACGAAACGATGTTAAATCAACGTTCGTGCCTTTTTAAACTGTCCCTAAACTTTGATTTGGGAACGTTATTTTGAATACGGATGATTTAAAAGGCTTGAAAAAAGACCGTCCAGACGGTATTATAGAGATTGGAGAAGGAGGTTTTGTATGAGTCAAAAAGCAAAAGAAAAACGCGAAACACTAATAAATAGTGCAATTCAATTATTGCAAGAAGAAGGTGTAAATGCTCTAACACTTGATGCTGTTGCAAAAAAAGCGAACACAAGTAAGGGTGGGCTACTGTATCATTTTCCAAATAAACAAGCATTGATTGAAGGCATAGTGCAAGATATTTACGAAAAGTTTTCGGAGGAATTCTTTATTCTAGTTGAAAAAGAAACAAGAAATCGTTATACAAAAGCATTCATTGAGTTATGCTTCAATGATTTAAGTAAACACAGCGACTTATATGTTGGTTCGATGGAGGTACCATTTTTAGAAAATAAACAGGTGCAGGACATTTACCAAAACATCCTAGAACATTTGAAAAAAGATGAATTAGATGAGACAACAATCAATTTAATTCGTCTAACAATCGATGGTGTTTATTACAACAAATTTTCAACAATCGCACCCTTAACAGCGGTCGAAATGGATGAAATCAAGCAAAAATTATACCGTTTAGCAGAAGGAGAATAAGGAAATGACATATGTTTTATTAGGTATTGCAATTCTTTTTGAAGCCTTTGGAAGTGCGATGTTAAAAGTGACAAGTATGACAAAGAACTATGGTCCATACATTGGTGTTGCAGTTGGCTATGCAGCAGCGTTTTATTTTCTATCTTTAACTTTAAAAGAACTTGAGATTGGTGTAGCATATGCCATTTGGTCAGGGGTCGGTACAGCTTTAGCTGCTACGATAGGTGTCGTCATATTTAAAGAAGGATTTGACAGAAAAAAACTAATTGGTATTGCAATCATCATTTTAGGTGTTGTACTGCTAAATTTAAGTAAGTAAGGGGTTGTATTCGTGGCAAAATATATATATTTAGTATTAGCGATTGTTACAGAGGTATTTGGCACAACAATGATGAAATATTCAGAAGGATTTACAGTCTTATTACCATCAATAGGCTCAGTTGCTGGTTATTTATTATCATTCACATTTTTAGGGTTAACCTTACGAGGAATGTCGCTAAGCGTTGCTTACTCGGTGTGGGCGGGTGTAGGTACAGCTCTTACAGCCTTTGTTGGATTCCTTATTTGGGATGAACCATTAGGATTGTTAAAGGTGTCTGCGATTCTACTAATTATCGTGGGCGTTGTGATTTTAAACTTTTCAAATCAAGAGGAACCAGTTGTAAAATCAAGTTAAATAAAAATCACAGTAGCACTCTACCTTTTGAAATTGAGAGCTATTGTGATATTTTTTTCTCGATGCATTACTAAAACACCTTCAAAAATATTCCCAAAGTGTCGTTTGTAAACTTTATTGTTTAACGTTGTAAATCCGCAAAAATTTGCCAGAACTCTATTTTGATTTAGTCACCCTAACAGTCAAATAAGCATTACATATTGAATTTCGATAGCCTTAAACTTCGATAGGTTTCTGTCATTTCAAAAACAAAGGATGTCAAAAGTAATTCTTTGATATTGTGTTTTGTACTTTCATTGCTATGACTATCTACTAATAAAAACCAAGCAAGGTAATTATCAAGGTATTTAGAAGCAACACCTTTAAAACGATGTATCCAATGTTTTAAACGTGAATGGAGTCCATTTACATTTTGGATATGGTATAAGCCTTTAATAACGTGTTTTCCATCGTCAGACTTAATGCGATAATGTTCTATCCCTCTTTCATCTGCATAGGTTTTATAGGCTCTCCAAGCGTCTGTTACAAGTACATTATTAGGTGTTAGTTTAGACCCAATCATACCATCAACTTTGGTTTTAACAACACGCCCCATACAGGCTACCTTTGAAACTGTTGCTTTTGTTCGGTCTCTAGCAACTAGAACACAGACTTGTTCCTTACTAACTCCTCTTAGTGTTGATTTACCGCCTCGCTTACGTGGTTTACGTTCACTAATGCCACGTTGACCTTTTTGAGAATACAAAAAATAAGTCTCGTCCACTTCAACGATACCATCAAATTGTTCAAAACCCATTTGTTTAAGAGCTGATAACAGCTTATGTCTCCAATAGAATAATGTAACCCAAGTAACGCCCACAATTTTTGCTGATTTACGCAAGGAATATCCTTTAAACATACATTCAACAAAAGTAATCCATTCATTACCTTTTCGAGTGCGATAAAGAATTGTATTTGTAGTATCCATAAACGTTTTACGACAAGCCTTACAGCGATATCGTTGGCGACCATTAACTTTACCGAATCGATTAATGTGTTCTGAAGTGCAATGAGGGCATTCAAAACCTTCTTTATAACGTACTTCCCGCATTTCATCGATTAAGCGACCATCAACAGTTAAAGAAGGTTCAACATAGTGTTTTACCCATTGAAACACTCGTTCTTTATCTGTATGCGATAATTTATCGATATGTTTTAATAAATTGCTAAACGCTTTACTCATCCTTTGGACCCTCCAAATAAGAATGTTTGTTCTTATTATAACTACTTTTTTGAAGGTAATCAATTTTCAACATCAACCTTTAACAGAGCCATTAACTTTATAGAGAGAGGAGTCAAAATCGGTTCTTTCACTATATTTCTTCAAGATTCGAATTTTAACCCTTTATTCCACAAAAATGGAGCGTTTATTAAACAAACAAGATAGCACGTACCGGTCATAAAATAAGTGCTATCCTGTTTTCATTATTTAAAAATTGAAGGTCTTTTAACCTCCTCCCACACGATTATCCGATTACCAATTAATTTAATCTTTTTGATAAAACTGACACTCATAGCCATCAGCACTGAGTAACAGACCATTCGCCCAGGTTGGTGTCCTTGCCATTTGCTCACAGACAGCAGAAATTGACATACCCATTTCCGCCTCGATGATAATTTCATCGTGTACATGGGCCACAATGGAACAATTCTTTAATGTCTGCATGGCATGACACAAAATGTCACGACTGATTGCTTGAACAATATTCTCTACAAATTTGGGACCGTAGCTTTCGATTCTTTCCCATTTCTTTGTCCCGCCGATACCTTCATAAGTAACTGACTCACCACCAAATACGTTCTCTCCCATACGAGGTTTTACATAGGAAAGCCGCCTGCCGGAAGGAAGGACAATAAAGAGCATTCCACTTTGATATATAAATTTAATACCGTGTGTTTCTGTAGGAGTTTTCTGCTTAACACAAGTTTTTACTGCTCGGTCAACATCCCACCACAGTTTTGTAATATTGGGATTGGATTGTCTCCAAGCCGTTACAAGAAGCTGAAGTTCCTCTTCTTCAATCCCCATCTCTAAAGCTCCCATTGATTTTAATGCCCCAACCGATCCGCCATAACCGAGAGCAAGTTCGGCAATTTTCCCTTTCTGACGAAGATGGCCATTCACACCATGCTTCTCAACAGGTACATTAAACATCTGAGAGGCACTGGCACAGTAGATGTCACCGCCGTTTTGGAATACATCTATTCTCCATTTTTCACTTGCAAGCCAAGCAATGACGCGAGCCTCAATCGCTGAAAAATCTGCCACAATGAACTTCATACCTTCTCGCGGTATAAAAGCAGTACGGATAAGTTCCGACAGTACCTCTGGGATTGAATCATAGAGTAAAGTAAGAGCATCAAAGTTTCCGCTTCGAACTAAAGCACGAGCCTGTTCCAAATCGGGCATATGGTTTTGGGGGAGATTTTGCAACTGAATCAGCCTGCCAGAGAATCTGCCGGTTCTGTTGGCTCCGTAAAACTGAAACATTCCTCTTGCACGACCGTCACTACATACCGCATTTTCCATTGCCGTGTATTTTTTCACCGATGATTTTGCAAGCTGCTGGCGAAGTTCCAAAACAGTGCCTAGTGGTTCAGGAGCCGTCTTTAACATCTCAGCAACCGCTTTTTTACCAAGGGTATCTGTTTCTAGCCCATTGTCGGCAAGCCAGTCTTTCATTTGTTGTACAGAGTTTGGATTCTCCAAATTAGTTATATCTTGCATCGTAGCCATTAGCTTTTCACGAGAATGTTCATCCATCTCTACAGCCTGTTTTACGAAAGTCATGTCAATGGCAATGCCACGATCATTGATTACCTGGTCGAGATGATATTCCTCCCAGATGTTCTCTGGTACTTGAAACTTGGATAATTTCTGTTGTATTGACATCTCGGATTCCACATCGCGAATGTTATATACTTTAAACCGCTCCCATTTATCCATGTCGTGTTCTGGTAAATTACGAACTCGACCACCATTAGATTTTGTAGGGGAGCAAGGTGTACAGAAATATTTGATGAGGTCTTTACCCTCTGTTAGCTTTTGTTTCTCCAAACCTAGAACTGCACCGACTCCCTCCAAAGAAAGAGGAAGTCCCATATATGCCGACCATATCATGGAACATTTCCAGGATGCGGGGTCAAGATATTCAGTAAGGTTAAGCCATTTTGATAGACACACACGCTCAAACATTGCATTGAAAGCCCACTTTGTAACGGAATCATCCATAAGTGCGTTTATAATTTCAGCTGGGATTTCCTCTCCGCAGGCAAGATCAACAACTTGTACTTCACCAGAATCTACCGAATAGCCAAATAGTAGAATTTCAAAATCATCACTCTCGGCATAACGGTAAACTCCAGACTTTTGAAGATTGGCACTACTAAATGTTTCAATATCAATAGAAATAGAATTCATGTATTACCGCCCCTTCCAATACAAACGAGGTGGCAGAAGAACAACCTCCACCACCTCGTTTGTATTTATTCTTTATGCTAGAAAATCATCATCTTCAATAGTTGTGAAGTCATCAGCTGCATTGGTTCTTCCGCCTAAAGGCTCTCCATCTCTTATCTTCTGGATGTTGCCAAGACCACATGCTACACCCTTATTGCCATTAGAGTTAAAAGCGTAGAAATTTAGGGATACTCTTGCATAACAACCGCTGTAAACCTCGTTACGATCCAGGATAGGTCTAACCGCTTTATCTACTATTTGGGGTGGAGTCTTGCTGTTGGCATTTACAAAGTAATGTCCTTTGTAAGCCTCGTCATCACGTTCTACGTCACCATCTCGAAGTGGCAGTTTAATAGCCGCCTTATTCGGCTTTTTACCACCAAACTTTGCAATGCCCTCTTCAATGGCTGCATCTACTGCTGCATTGATAGCATTGATGGTTTCCTTATCTGTTTTGGGAATCAATACGGATACGCTGTACTTTTCCGCTCCGCCATTGATGGATACCGGCTCCCAGCCGTGAAAGTAGCTAAGACGTGTGTTGACGCTTGTAACAACCTTAGTTCTGTTTTGATTATTCATATTCCAATTCCTCCGTTATTTCGTTAAATTCGTTTTTTACGTTTGATATATTCATAGCTGGCCGCTTATCCGAATTTGGAACCAGCATTGGCTTGCCCGGTGGTTTATGTATGAGACCACCGAGAATTTGCTCAAATTTCTTTTTACCCATCAGCTTCTGCATTTCCGTAAGGGTAATGAGACTCTGACGATAGATATCCTTATAGCCATTTGCCTTGGCTACTTCAGCCACAGCCTCTTCGTCTTTATATTTACGGATAGACCTGCCCTCGACTACCTTAAAACCGTGCCACTCTTTCCCGTGATTAACAGCAGCATCCGTGGCATAAGCAATGATTTCATTTGCCCACTTTGTAAGGTCAGACAGTTTAGAAAGAACTTCTTCAATTTCGGAGTCCAGAAGTAGGGGTGGCAGTTTAAACTCCATCTGTGCTAATTTCAGCTTTTCTTCAGCCCTTGCACGGCATTTAACAGCCGCTCGGCAGAAAGTACACCACTCACCGGTCAGATATTCACCTTCACCGTCATAGGCCTTTTTCGCCTTTGGTTTCAGTTCATTTTCTGCCCAGTCCTTTAATTCCTTTACCGGGATTGTCCATGTGCTGACATTTTCCCTGCGGGGTTGGAAGATGGTCATGGAAACCTCCTCGATATCGTACAAGCTATCGTAGATTTCTAAAGCACCAAGGGCATACAATTTCATCTGCGGGTTTTCCACTGCATCTACTAACACTCCCATGCCATACTTAAAATCGATAATATGAAGCTTTTTATCGCCAATAATGATGCAATCACCAGTTCCGAACCCCTGGGGTACATAGCAAGAAAAATCAAGACGTTGTTCAATAAGTATTAACGGGTCCGTACAGCTTTGTTTCGCCAGTTCAAGCTGCTCCATTACAAATTCCACATAGGCATCGCTGTGTTCTTCCATTTCATCAGAGTTATACACCGAGACTGGCCGTTTACTTCTCATGTGAAGTGCTTTTTTAAGTTTATGTTCACAGAGAGCATGAGCGGCGGTACCTTCAGCGGCTGCATTGGATTCACTATTTTCAAATTCCAGTTCCAATCTTGCAGAAGGAAGGCAATTAAGCCACCTATGGGACCCCGATGCGGAAAGTACTGCGTGATCACTCATTACCTAGTACCTCCTCATCTTTCAACATATCTGCATAATGTTTCGGGTCAACTTCGCTTAATTTAGAGCCACCGTATTTTTGGATGATTTCTCTCACTTGGTCAGTAAGACCAGCTTGACTCTTCTCAGCGAGTTTTGCTCTGACTTCCTCTAGAGTGATTTCCTTTTTCTTTGGTTCTGGCTCTTTTACAGTTGTGGTCGGTTCTTTTGCTTCGACAGGCTCACTACCCGCCATTGCATCAGCAACCGCTTGTATGCTGTCTGCCAAAGAGCGCATATCAGAAACCACATCAAGAAGTAGTTTGATTTTGCTCATGGTTTAATCCCCCCTCCTTAATCTCACTGATGGCGAGTTCCTGTACGGTGTCACCCGGAACAAGAATAGTCAGCTTCTGCTTATCACCAAGTAAGAAACGAAGGAAGCGCTCCCTTATGGTGACATTACGGCAAGTTACAATCCCGCCAGACTGTGGAGTTTTTGAAACACTGATTTTCAAGTTGTGTTTCATGTTCTTCACCTCTTTCCGAGAGCGTTTATGTACTGCCCTCTATCTATTAGCCGTGGCAAGATGGGAAAGTTGAGGATTCTGGAAAAACTTTTTTTAAATTCTTCTTGGCTGTATTTAAACGGTGTGAAATGGCGCTTTTACTGACACCTTCACGCTCTGCATACTCAGTCATTGTCATGCCATCAAGATATACAGCAATAAAAGGTTCTGAATGTTTTGGCTTGAGAATGGAACGAATAATCTCACAGTAATATTCATAATCTTCCTTTTTAATTCGTGCCACTTCATGGGTATTATCGGGGAGATAGTCCATATGATCCGTTGCATCCTCGGATTCGTCGTCCTTACGGAATGGTTTTTTTGGCATCCCTCTATGTCTGTCAAATTTATGCCAGTTATTGTAGTCGGGCTTGTTAAAACGCTCGTCCATAATCTCCTGTGGTGAACGTCGAGTCACAGTTTCCTTATCTTCGGCACAGGACAGCCTGTCCTCATAGTCCATATCAATCATTACAGTGCAGTCCTCGTCTGGTACCTCCAAATAGGTAGGTTTGTTGTCGTACATAATTCTAATTTTCATTTTGCATCCTTTCCGCCGGACTGCATTGGCGGCAAAGGATACAAAAATAGGTCTGTGCCTCGAAGTACACAGACCCTTTGTCCTGAAAATGAGCGCAACAAGGTAAGGTACTTCTATTGCAACGCATAACAATCCTAAACGGACTGAAACGTAGCAATATGTATCCTTTGCCCTTATTGCAAATCAGGCATTTGATATTTTTATAGCTGGTAAGCGAACGAGTTTTTCTTTTTTGCTAAAAGTAAGCTTGTCTTACCATCTATTTAAATTTTATTAATTTGGACATCTGAAATCCTCAGCTGACACTCTGCTGATACTCCGCTGATACTCCGCAAATCTTTTTCATTTTCACCACGACAAAAAACTAAGCATTTGTAAAGAAATGCTTAGTATTTTTAGATTATTGATTGAAACACACTTAGTAAATTGCTATAATAGTAAATACGCATTAATAAAAACCATCCAATAGTGCTTGGAGGGCGTTAAAAATGGCATTTAGTTATAATAAACTATGGAAACTTTTAATTGATAAAAAGATGTTGAAAAAGGATTTAATGGAAAAAACAAATTTAACTTCAACAACGTTAGCAAAAATGGGGAAAGATTTACCGGTAAGCATGGATGTGTTAGGAAGAATATGTAAAGCTCTTGAAGTTAACATAGGCGATATCGTTGACTACATCGATGATGATACTCCGAAGAAATAAAACTATTGAAGGAGGCGCAATGTATGAAAAAGTTATGCTTTGGTACTTTTGCAACAATTTTAAAGAGATGCAAGGCTAAAAGAATTTCACAAAAACGATTGTGTGGTACCATGCTGCTTTCTATTGCGCCTACCTATGATATTAGTGGAGAAGATGGTACCGTTTCAGATTTAATACTAGGTAAAAAGAATCTATCCCCTATTGTAACCGATACCGCTCCTGGTGCAGACCCTCATGCTATCTCAGATTACTTTAAGCAAAACATTCTCCAGATGTTGGATAGTAATAAGAGAAATCTAATCGTTTTAGCCTTGAAGGACATTATTGCATCTGATGACTCTATCAAGCCTGATACAGTTGTTGAATTAGTAAACAGCATGACAAAGGAAGATATCATAAAGCGTAATGCCTTTGTATTAGAGGACTTTCTTGCAGGCATCCTACTTTATACAGTGCTTAACGTCGAAAATCGAAATTGTGAGGGTAGTGTTCGCGAGATAACAAATGAATACATACAGTCCTTTGAAGATAAAAGATTAGACATAAGCCTTATTAATACATATAGTAATTTGACTCCAAAGACTGCTTACGAAATTGCGATTGATGCCCACTCCCTCGTATTGCTTGCAGAAACAGGGGGCAAATGCCAAAAGTGCGGAAGAGTTTTAGGTATAAAAAAAGAAGGCAACGACATTAACTACGCTAAGGTCGTTCGCCTTTCAGAAACTGATGAAGTGGTTCTATGTGTTGATTGTGAACGTGAAATGCAAAGTGCCTCCGAAGAAGAGAAATTGGCTTTACTCTCGGACAAGCATGACTTGGAAAATCTTATGATGGCAAGAGATGCTACTTCACGATATGTAATAGAGAAGCAAATTGAACAAGTACTTCGGGAAGTCGATTTAATGGATGTAACCGATGATACACAGTTAAAAATCGAACCTGTTAAGGTAGAAAATAAAATTACCGAAAAACGGTTGAAAGACCGGGTGCTCGGAGATGTTCGGCAGTTATATGAAGGGGTCAACGATTCATTATATAGGCTTGCAGGAGAAAACAGTTTAAACGTTGATAAATTTGCTAGAAATGTTAGGCGGATGTATGAAGATGCAAGTGAATCACATATATTGCAAAGCGAAATTTACTATCTGCTTGTTGAAACATTGTTTGAAAAGACAGGCCGCAAATATAGAGGTGCGTGTGAGATTATAATCTCCTACTTCGTACAAAGGTGTGAGGTGTTCGATGAGATTACCAAATAAAGTAATTCCTTATACTAATAGCGTTATTGCTCTGTTCCCAGATATCTTAGAGGCATTGGCACAACAGGACATGTCCCCTAAAGAATTGTTTGAAATAACAACTTTTCGTAAAAAGGACATGGCTGATTTCCTGAGTGCTTTAAATTGCTTGTTTGCATTAGGTAAAATTGAATTAATTGAGGAAGGGAGGGTGCTTCGCTATGTTAAAGGAAATTCAGTGTGATAAATTTGCACCGGATCATCGAGTTATCCGGTTTAATTCAGGCCTAAATACAGTTTTAGGTAGCGCAGGCGGTAGCAACGCAATCGGAAAATCAACATTTCTATGGATTATAGATTATGTATTCGGCGGTGAAAGCTATTACTCCCTAACTGATGATATAAAAAAGGAAATAGGTTCGCATATCATCTATTTCACTTTCGAGTTTGATGAACAGCCATACTATTTCTATAGAAGTACGGATGATCCTAAAAATGTATATCGAAGCGATGAAGAGGGCCGATTCATTACAAAATTATCGCTAGAAGATTTTCGGAAATTTCTGTTTCAGGAATATAAAATTGAGCTTCCTGCCCTTACATTTTCAGAAATAACCGAGCGTTTTTTCCGTATCTATGGTCGTGAAAATACACTTGAAAAGTATCCGTTGCTGGTAAAACCACGTGAGCAGGATGAAAAAGCTGTAGATTTTCTATTAAAGCTATTTGGGCATTACAGAATTCTTGCTTCTATAAAAAGTATGGAGGAAGAACTCGGAATTAAATCATCACAACTTAAGTCACGTCAGCGCCAGAAAGTGGATATAGAGAAAATTGAAAGTAACCAAAAAACAATAGAGTCGTTGAGGAATAGACTTCAAAAGCTAATGAAAAATAGTGAAGAAGCTCAATTAGCATTGTTCGGATTTGACACTCAAACGTTTGAACGAATTTCAGCAATCCAAAAAGAGTTGAATATCTTTGTTCGCAAGCGTAATCGCCTCCAATCACAGCTAAATGCTATAAAGAACAATATTGCTGATAACAAAGTCGACACCGCAAGTGAATTTGATTCCTTGGTACATTTTTTCCCAAACACTAATTTAAAGGCTTTTGAAGAGATTGAATATTTTCATAAAAAAATCAGAGAAATTCTAAGTGAAGAAATGGATGAGGAAATCGAGCGATTACAACCACTAATCGGTGAATATGACAAAGAGATTACGCGCCTTAATCGAAAAATTGAAGAATCTGGTCTTGCAAAAGAGATGTCTGAGAGGGTACTATCCCAGTGTGTTAATGTGTCTAAAAGCATCGATAAACTTGAAGAAGAAACAGCTGAGTTAATTCATCAAAAGGAACTTCAAGAAACACGAGCTGAATCGGAACAAATACTTGAACAACTGTTGTTGCAACAAACAGAAAAGTTGGAGGAAATACAAGATGACATAAATCTGCGCATGGAAATAATAAATGGCGTAGTAACTGAGAGAGAGGAGACCGCTCCTCTTTTGTATATTACTCCCCAAAAGGGAATCATCTTTGAAACACCTAGCAATACAAGTGAGGGAACAGCATACAAAAGCCTTGTTGTGTACGATTTAAGCATACTTGAATTACGGCCTATCCCTGCACTTATCCATGATTCAAATATTTTAAAGCGTATCGAGGATGTTCATCTGGAACGCATATTGGAGCGTTATCAGGCTAGTAGACGTCAGGTTTTTATTGCATTTGATAAAGCTGACTCTACAACTACAAAGGCTCATAAAATTTTAGAATCGACAGCAATCTTACGCTTATCGGACGGAAATGAATTATTTGGTCGTTCGTGGAGTAAATACGAATCGAATGATTATTAACATAGGAGGATCAAAAGAAATGGCTGCAATTGATGATTTATTGCGCCAAATTCCGGACACTTCCTTGCGTAGCCGCTTGGAAGAGGAATTTGCCCGCATTTCAAAAAATAAAAAATTTGGACTTGTATTTGAGGAACATATCCCTGAATGCACTCCACTTTATGAGGTTTCTATCAAACGTGGCTCTACTGTTGCACAAAAAACAGGCCATATTAATAATGTATATACGGTGCTGAAATTAGATGGAGATACTGCCCTTTGTCGTAACAAAGCAACTGGTAATACTGAGAACATACCAATCACGGAGCTAGTTTCAGTTGCTCAATTTGGCGAGCCAATTTTCCCCACCCTCCAGCCTATTGATTCAGTTAAAAATGCACCTGATAGTAACTTATGGCATACAATCATTGAAGCAGACAATTATCATGCCCTTCAGTTACTGGAATATCTCTACCCTAAGAAGGTTGATTGTATTTATATTGACCCCCCATACAACACCGGTGCGCGGGATTGGAAATACAATAATAACTATGTTGATTCTAGTGACAACTGGCGACACAGTAAGTGGCTCTCAATGATGCAAAAGCGATTAAAGATTGCAAAAAGAATACTTGCTGATGATGGTGTTTTGATTACTACAATAGATGATAATGAATATGCGCATCTATGGGTTCTTCTTCATGAGATTTTTCCAAACCTAACTCATACTTGCGTAACCATTCAGCATAATCCCGGTGGAACTCAGGGTAAAAAATTCTCTGTAACTCACGAATATGCAATATTTTCATATTCAGCTGATAGTATTATTTACCGTAAACAGCATACTGGTGGCGATGTCTATAATCTAAGACGTTGGGGAAGTACCTCAGGTCGTTATGAAGGCGCAACATGTTTCTATCCCGTAATTTTAGACTCGAATTATAACATTATCGGTTTCGGTGATTTACTTGATAAGGAATTACATCCATCAGCACAAGTAGAACACAATGACGATGGTACCATTTATGTCTGGCCTATTGATAAAAATGGCATAGAAAAGAAATGGAGATATGGACGAGATACTGTAGAAACTGTTAGGGATCGAATGTATGTTGAAAGGCGAGGAGACCGAATAGAAGTAATTCTTCGTAGGGAAAGTGAACCACCTAAAACTGTCTGGACAGATCCGTTATGTAATGCAGAAGCCCACGGTACTGATATGATCAAGGCCATACTTGGTGGTGGCTTCTCATATCCCAAATCACTCTATGCAGTCCGCGAAGCGCTAACATTCGCAGTTTCGGGTAAGAAAGACGCATTGATTGTTGACTTCTTTGCAGGAAGTGGTACCACATTACACGCAGTAAATTTACTTAATGCTGAGGACAACGGAAACCGCCGCTGCATTTTAGTAACTAATAACGAAGTCTCAGATGATGAATCAAAAACCTTGAAAAAAAATGGCTATAAGCCCGGTGATATTGAATGGGAAAAACATGGAATATGTCGTGCTATAACTTGGCCTAGAACAAAGTATAGTATCCTTGGAAGACGTGATGATAGCTCTGTCTTAACGGGTGAGTACTTTACTACTCAGACTGTATCTGATGAAGTAGACCGTTCATTCTATCAGTTAAGTTTTGTCGATAACCCTACAGAATTAACAGCAGCTGCAAAAAAGCAAATTGTTTCTTTACTTCGAAATAAGGAAGGAAAGTCACAATTGCCGCAATCATTAGTAACCAAAGACTGTAAATTCATTGTTTCAAATAAACATACAGCATCAATTCTTTTTGATGTAAATGCAGTTGATGAGTGGTTATCTGCCATTGAAGAACAGGATCAAATATCAGACTTTTATATAGCCTCAAAATCGACTGCCATATTCAAGTCAATTAAGACACGTGTTTCAGAATTGCTAGGCCCCATTATTGTAACATCACAAGTTAAACGTCCAATGAGCGATGGTTTTCCTGCAAATGCTGAATACTTCAAGCTAGAATTCTTGGATAAAAATCTTGTTTCATTGGGCCAACAGTTCCACGAAATACTACCATTACTTTGGCTCAAATCTGGAGCTATTGGAAAGCGACCAGAAGTAAATTACAATGAAGAACCAGAGATGTTAATTCTTCCGCAAAATGGCTTTGCTATTTTAGTCGATGAAACACGGTTCGCAGAATTTGCCGAAAAGCTTTCTGAAGAGAACGGTATCCAAATGGTCTATTTTGTAACTAACTCCGAGGAAGCATTCCGGGAAATGGCTGCCGGAGTAAAAGTAAATAACACATATCAATTATATCGAGATTATATCGATAACTTTGTGTTAGGAAGCAGGAGGGATTCATAAATGAGAGATATATTATTTCCTTTTCAGGAAACAGCCCTTGGTGAACTGCATTCTGCAATTAAGGATGCTCATGCAGTATGGCGTGAAAATAAGCCTCAGATAATCTCGTTTTCCGCACCAACTGGTTCGGGAAAAACTATTATTATGACGACTCTTTTTGAAGAAATACTCTATGGTAATGAGGACAACATTGGAGATCCAGATTCAGTATTTGTTTGGCTTTCCGATTCACCAGAACTTAACGAGCAAACACGCTTAAAAATTGAAAGCAAATCAGATAAAATCCCTGTTAGGGACTTGGTAACTATTGATTCAAACTTTAGTGCTGAGTATTTCGAAGGTGGTCACGTTTATTTTCTAAATACACAAAAACTCGGTTCTGATAAGCTACTGACTTCATCATCTGATAAGCGGCAGTATTCCATATGGGAAACCCTTACTAATACTGCTAAACGGATTCCTAAAAAGTTTTATGTGGTGATAGATGAAGCACATAGGGGAACTTATACATCTGTGCAAGCAGAAAATAAGGCGCAATCTATCATGCAAAAATTCATTAAGGGTAGTGAAGATGACGGTCTTTGCGTCATGCCTTTAATTATAGGTGTGACTGCAACTCCTCAGAGATTTGATAACTTAATTGCCGGAACGACTTCAACGGTTCAAAAAGTCATCGTCCCTCCTGAGCAGGTTCGTGAGTCAGGTCTTTTGAAAGATAGAATTATTATTCACTATCCAGATATTCAATTTAATGCTGATATGACCATGTTTAAAGGGGCAATTGATAATTGGCGCAAAAAATGCACTCATTGGAAGACTTACTGTGAGCGCGAAGATGAAAAAATGATAAACCCTATTCTTGTTATTCAAGTTGATGATGGGAATGATCGTATAGCAACCCAAACCGATTTGGGGGCTTGCATCGATTTACTAGAAGAATCGCTGGGACGCAAATTACAGCCTGGAGAAGCAGTACATACTTTTAATGACCATGGCACACTTAAAGTACGTGATGTTGAAATTCAGCAAATTGAAGCATCCCGAATTCAAGAAGAAGAAAATGTGCTGATTGTGTTTTTCAAAATGAATCTTTCCACAGGTTGGGACTGCCCGCGAGCTGAAACGATGATGTCATTCCGCAGTGCCCAAGACTATACTTATATTGCTCAGTTGCTAGGACGTATGATACGTACACCTTTGGCAAGACGGATTTCTTCTGATGCTGAGCTTAATAGTGTCAGCCTATTTCTTCCATACTTTGATGAAGAAACAGTGAAGAATGTAGTTAATGCCCTGCGTGACAGTGAGGCTGCTATGCCTACCGAAACAGGCACTAGTAAAGAGCTTGTTACACTTGGACGAAACCTTGCCTATTCCGATGTATTTGAGGCAATGGATAACCTCATAACTTATCGGATAGATTCATCTCGAAAGCAGGCACCACTTAAATTATTAATACAGCTTTCACGTGCACTGACGATGGATGGTATTGACTTAGGGGCGCAGAAAACTGTTAAAAATGCTGTTTTATCAAAAATGGATGGTGAGATTTCACGGATAAAAGAAAGTGGAGACTTTGACACTCGAGGGGCTTCAATTACTGGTTTTGCTCTCGGTACACTGATATTTGAATACGGAGACAATGCCTACTCCTTTGATGAAGAAACACAGACAATGACCATGTCCGATTTTGATATTTCCCGACATTTTGAGCAAGCTGGAAGGTTGTTGGGAGAGGGTTTACACAAGGAATATTGGATTCGTCATAGTACCCGAGACCATATTGATGTAAAAAAAGAAATCATCATTCTTACACATGATACTGATGCAATGGAAAGGATTAATGACTATGCTGAAGAAGAATTCATAACACTGTACGAAAACAACAAGCGATCCATTGCTAGACTTAGCGAGGCACGAAAGAATGTCTATGAAAGATTAACTAATGCTTCTGTACAACCGATATCTGTACCATGGATATTACCAGATTCTATTGATTTTTCTAAACCAGATAATAGCAGTAAATTTGAGCAGCATCTTTATTGTTTAGAGGACGGCACATTTGAAACATCACTGAATCCATGGGAAAGCGGAGTTATTACAGAAGAGCTTAACAATGGTGCTGTATGCTGGTTACGTAATCTTGACCGCAAAAAGTGGTCACTAGAAATCCCTTACGAAGTCAGCGGTGTCACCACTCCTATGTTCCCGGATTTAGTTATTGTTAGATCTGATGCACAAGGTTATGTTTTTGATATTTTAGAACCACACGATCCTAGCCGAAAAGACAATTATCCTAAGGCAGTGGGTTTAGCAAAATTCGCAGAGAAGCATTGGGATATATTTGGCAGGATTCAGCTCATTCGACTTAAAAAAGGTGTAGATGGTCGTGAACATTTCTATCGACTAGATATGGGAAAAACAACGATTAGGAATAAAGTTCGTGGCATAACATCAAACGAGGAACTGGATAGAATTTTCGATACAGATGCTGTACGAGAAGATTAAATAATACATCTATACTGTCTCCTCAACCCCAATAAAAAATCTAATCTATCAACTCGACCCTATCGTTTTCAGGGTAGTTGATATGTTTCCTCAAAGAATAAAAATGAGGGTTTCCCGACTTTAACATCCTCGGCAAAGTAGCCGTGAGCAAAGTTCAATGTCAGGAAACCCTTTATTTATCAGTGCTTTGAATAGCCTTATTTCTCCACCCGTGACATCAAGACAACACACTCGACGTG